>Ga0307516_10007507_pt1 | contig 12540 bp, 8 predicted proteins | sample 19_EM_MG_FD_203310 | JGI IMG/M metagenome (GOLD analysis project Ga0307516, IMG submission 203310) | Populus trichocarpa ectomycorrhiza microbial communities from riparian zone in the Pacific Northwest, United States - 19_EM | ecosystem: Host-associated > Plants > Roots > Unclassified | place...
AAATTTAGTTTTTTTTTTAGCTTAAAATTTTTTTTTTTTTATGTTTTTAGATTGTTTTGATGTACTGATATGAAAAATGAATTTTAAAAAATAAAAAATATATTATTTTAATATATTTATGAGTGAAAAGCAATCGTTACTACACTCTCAAGCACTCCTCAACAAGAAAAGGAAGGAGAGCATACCAACCAACTAACAGCAAGATTTACAACTGGAAAGCTAATCTTTGAAGAGGTCTCAGAAATCCTAATCCACCTTCGGTTTTTTTTTTGTCAAATTAGCAAGGTAAACTTTAAAATTTGAGAGAATGACATCGTTTAAAAAAGATTTAGTAAAATGGTATAGTTTTGACCTTGTCGTGCTTCTGAAGCGCGACATCCACTAAATATCACACTTTTAAAACGTGATATCCATTAAATATCGCGCTTCTGAAATGCAACAACTATATGTTGCTTTTTTGAAGCACGATAACTTAAGATGCCGCGCTTTATAAGCACGACATTAATTAAAATTTAAACAAATCGAACACACAGCGTTGTCTCTCTCACAGAAAAAAACACCGCCGCCCTCATTTCTCTCCTAAAAAACTTGTTAAACACTTAGATTTTTCCCTTAAATCAACAAAAAAAAATCGAGCTCATCTTAGTCTCTAAGCATCCTTTGATGTTTTTGTATTAAGAATCCATCGTTCCTTTTGTTGCCACCATCACTATAATTGTTGTCGCGATCATTCTTGTAGTCATATAAGCAAGGTAAACATACTACATCGCTATTAGTTTGTATTTGGCTTGGTTGAAATCAAATAATTGTTTAGGAAGAATTTAGGGTTTATGGTGAATTTAAGGTTTGTTGAATCAATGATAAATTAGTTAAAAATACATCCAATTAGAGTTTATTTGATATAGTTGAACATATAAATAAGTTGAATTAATGTTGAATTAATTATGGGTTGCGTTTAATTTAGGTTAAGTTGTCAAATTAGAGATTTTGTGTATATTGTTGGAATCGGCTAATAATATAGTTAAATATGCACATACGTTCATGCAATAAAGCATAAATATGGTTGAATTATGACGAATTGCATGTTTCATTGAATTATTGATAAGTTGATGAATTAAATATTTTCTTGGAGTTAAATTAATTTTCTATGAATTTGTGTCTAAATTAATGCAATTGAGCATAAAAAATATCAATTGATAATGTATCATGAACTATGTTTAATTTTTTTGTTAAGTTGCTTTAACGCTAATTTTAGGAATTTGATTGAATTTGCTATGAATTTCACCAATTAGGATTGAGGAAATGCAATTTAGTTAAAATTACATTAAATTGACTAGAATTTGATTTTTTTTACAAAATATCTAATAACATATTTATGTTATGTCATTACAGTGGCAATATTGTTCCTGAAGTGAACAATTGTATCACATACAATGGCGGAAGCAGTTTGTTATTAATTGGAAATTTAGGCATGTCATATGTAGAAATGAAATAAATCATTTGTCATGAACTTTGATGGAATTATAATAATATTGATGTTGAAATAACTTGAAGCTGTCAAATTGATGAACAACAATATTATCCTATACCAATTGTGTGAGATTGTAGTTTTAAGACAATGATCGATTCTTTCATTTAAAATGGTTTGAACATGATGATATTGTATGTGATTTGTCGACCAAAATCTATGTGTGTCCCAACTTTTGTTGGTCCTTCAAATTCAGTTGGTAGTGTAGAAATAATTTATTATCGGATGATTCGCTACAAATGATAAATGATACGATTTTGATAATCCTTTTGCTGATCAATATATATTTAACTATTCTGAGCCTAGCAACAATGAAGATGATGTTGATGATGAAATTATTCCTCTTGTTCCTAAATTTGTAGATGCTTCTAGGTATAGTTTTGTTGTTTCACATGATTTGACACTTAATCATAAACGTATGCAAATAGGGTCTGATTTGGAGGTTAGTCAAACATTTAGTAGTAAAAATGATTTGGTTAATGTTGTTAAATGGTGGCGCATTGCACACTCGGTTGAGTACCAAGTCTAACGGTCAAACTCAACATTTGTTCAATTACAATGTGTGTAAGCACCAGAATGTAAGTGATATTTGTATAGGGGATATCATAAAAAATTGGATTCATTTGAGATAACAAAGTTAAAAGAGCCACACACACATGATTAATATATGTTAATTGTTAAGTTTTATGTATTTATCTTTTAATTTAAAATTAATGTTTTATTAATATTTGGTTGACTTCTTGTTATGAGATGGTCGAGAGATCGCATTATATCTTCATAATACTGATGAAGAAAGCGAAGTTCATATCGTAGTGTCCAAGTGGTTAAATGTTTGTCACACTAGACTTGAAACTTTTGGAGATAAACTAACTCTTGATGATCCGTGACAGAGGATGAGGCCACTCAGGCAAGAGCAGGAGCTGAATAAAATTATTCCTATATAGAGAAAACTCTGTCGAAATTTTGATAAAATTGTAAATGTTTTAACTCTTTAAAATTATAAAGTAAATAAAATTTAAGATAAATAAAACTATAATTTTATAAACTTTTTTAGGCTTAAAACACGAAAATAACCCAAAACTCGGTACTCAACCATTTTATCAAATGTCTAACTGTTTCTTAAAATGGTTGTGAACCGTGACATTTCAATAATGTCGCAATTGTGAACCGTAACATCAGTTGTAGTAATTCTAAAACACGATTTGAATCAAATATCACAGAACCATAATATTATTAAAATATTGTATTTTTAAACCATAATATCTTTAAATTGTGTTATTTTTTTTGCTATTTTAACATTAACAATACTCTAAAAGGCGTGGGGAAAGTACTGTAGCTTTCCCCACGCCTTTTATTTTCATTGTACTTATATATTATAATTATTATAATTATTATTATTATATTATAATTATAACATATACTATAACTGTTCATTTTTTTTCGTTTTTAGTTTTTTTTCGTTTTTTTGCCCCTTTTTTTTTTGTTTTTTATGTTTTTATGGGTTTTTTTTTTGCTTTTTTCTTCGTGTTTTTTTATTTTAATGAATTTTTTTTGTTTAATTTAGTTTGTTAATGTTAAATTATTTTTTATTTAGTTATCAGACTTTCATGACACGGATCTCGAGTTTGACGAGTTAACCTGAAATTATTTTTTTTGCTTTTTTTCTATTTAATTAATTTTTTTTGTTTAGTTTAGTTTGTTAATGTTAAATTTCTTTCTATTTAATTATCAGACTTTCATGACACGTATCCTGGGCTTGACAGGTTAACCCAGTTAATTCTGGGTTAACCCGTCAATTTGTTTTCTATTTAGTTATCAAACTTTCATGACGCGAATCCAAAATTTGACGGGTTAACCTGGTTTGAAGGGTTAACCCAGTTAATTCATATTTTTTTTCTTCATTAATTTTTTCTTCCTGTTGGTTTTTTTTTGTTTTTTTCTTTTTAATTAATCTATTTAATTATCACACTTTATGACATGACCTTACAGTAAGACACACATCCAAGGCTCTTGGGTCCAGTGTTGCAACCAGACTCACTTAAACTTTAGTCATGTAAGTTTAATATTGTTATTAATATTATAATATTACTCTTGGGTCAAGCGTTGCAGCTAGACCCAAGGCTTTTGGGTATATCTTTGCAGAAAAACCTCACACTTTTAGTTCTTAGCTTTTTTATATATATATTTTCTATGCAAGGAAAAAAAAATAACCCGTGGTATATGCCTTTGTTTTTTTTTTCTTTTTTAAGCCTTTTACTGTGGACTGCACAGTGCAGTCCATAGTGAAAAAACTAATGCCTTTAGTTTCTTTTTTTTTGTCTTTTTTGTCTTTTTTAATTTAGTTTCTTAATATTAAATTTTTTCTGTTTAATTATCAGACTTTCATGATATGGATCCCAAGTTTGACGGGTTAACCCATTTGATTCAGTTTTTTTTTTCTTTTTCTTCATTAGTTTTTTTCTTCCTGTAGGTTTTTTTTCTCTTTGTTTTTTTCTTTTTAATTAATCTTTTTTTTTAAATTTATTTCATTAATATTAAATATTTTTTCTATTTAGTTATCACATTTTCATGACACGAATCCTAAGTTTGACGGGTTAACCTGATTTGGCGAGTTAACCCAGTTGATTTAGATTGTTTTTCTTTTTTCTTTTTAGTTTTGTTTTTCCGATTTCATCTTTTAATATTGTATGCAGTCCGCAGTGAAAAGACTGATGTTTTTATTATTAATTTTTTTTGCTTTTTTTTGTTCTTTCTATGCCTTTCACTGTGGACTGCACAGTGCAGTCCATGGTGAAAAAGCTAATGCCTTCTTTGTTTTTTTGAATTAATTTTTTTATTTAGTTTGTTGATATTAATTTTTTTTCTATTTAGTTATCAGACTTTCATGACGCGAATCTCAGTTTTGACGGGTTAACCCAGTTAATTCAGATTTTTTTTTCTTTTTCTTCATTAGTTTTTTTCTTCATGTTGGTTTTTTTTCTTTGTTTTTTTTAATTAATCTATTTAATTATCACACTTTTATGACACGATCTTGTAGTCAGACCCACATTCAAGACTATTTGGTCTGGTATTGCAGCGAGACCCATTTAAACTTGTGTCATGCAAGTTTAATATTATTATTAATATTATAAATATTACCCTTGGATCAGGTGTTGCAGTCAAACTCAAGACTCTTGGATATAGTTTTACAAAAATACCTAACACTTTTAAATCTTAATATTTTTTATGCTAAAATTTTTTTTTGAGGGGATAGATAGCCAATTTATTCTCCACCTTCTTGCCTTTGACTTTTTAAAGTCACAGCAGAGGGGATAGAAGAAAGTTCCTCCATTGTCACAGACACACAAAATCAAAAATCTACCAACTCCATTTATAAATATATCTGTACTATCACTTTCTCTCCCTCCTTACGTAGACAAAACCTTATCTTTTATTTTATTTTATTTCCAAAACTCCTAACTACCCAATAAAAACACACCACGTTGCACATACTCCCTCCTTCCTACACGTTTCATCAAATAACTGGGCATCACACCACTTCAAGAAACATAGCCGTTATTCAATTCCTACCCTTCTTCCTCCAGCTAATATCCAACAAAACCAAGCCCCCTGTTTTTAATTTCTCACTGACTTGTACTTTGTCTATTCCCTACTCGTTTTCTCTCCCTTTCTCTCTCGCCGGCGGCAACCGGATATCAGTGTTCGCCCGCCGGAGAGGAATCTACTATTATTCGGATTCAAGATAATGAAGGTTTTTGTAAAGACTTTGAAGGGTACCAACTTCGAGATCGAAGTTAAACCTGAAGATACGGTAATTTAACTCTCTTATTTCGCCTAAATTCCTCGATTTTCACGCTAATTACACCCATTAAAACTATAATTCGCGTTTTTAGTGTTTAATTTTTGTAATTAACTGCAATTTAGTGTATTTTTTGAGTTGTTTTTTTTTTCTAGGTTATTTAGGCTTTTACGTGTTTGTTTGTTTGTTTTTTTATCAATTTTTTTTAGCTTCATAATTTAGTATAATTGAAAATGATGATGCTTCTGGTGATTTATTTATTTGTGTTCGTTTTTTATTTTATTTTATTTAATTTAGGTGGCTGATGTTAAGAAAAACATAGAGAGTGTACAGGGAGCGGATGTTTATCCAGCGGCACAACAGATGCTAGTTTATCAAGGGAAAGTACTTAAGGATGATACAACATTGGATGAAAATAAAGTTTCTGAAAGTAGTTTTTTTGTTGTTATGTTAAGCAAGGTGAGTGTTTTTGGTTTTGTTGCTCATTTTAATGATGAAGGGAAAGTCTTTTAAGTGAAAGGAAATGCTGCGACTTTTGAATAAACACAACAGCATAAATCCAATATTCAGTCCTTGTTTTGGAAGTTCGGTTATGTTCATTAACTGCACTTGGAAAGATTTGATGTTTATACAAGATAACTCCTATTGCTTGTTTAATTAATTCTCTGTATTTGCCATGTGAAGATGGGGAAAAGTTTCCCGAACCTACTCTAGATGTGGTTAGATTTGTCGGGGAGTGGAATCTTGTTATCTTTCATTTTCCATGGAAATAAAGGTAGTGAGAGAGGTGCTTGCAGGAGTTGCTTTGTGATGTATATATATATATTTTAGTTTATTTCTTATGAACACGAAGCTTAATATTGTTTTTTGGTATGTTCTTGTAGCTCACGTGTTAAGGATATATTATTGTACCTCAAGGGTTGGGTTCCTCGGTCCTTTCATACCAACATAGTAATGCTGATATTCATTTACCCAGCTTTACCTGTCTTATAAAATATGATATGGCTTCGCCGCTTCTTGTTGCAGATGTATTTTCTGAACTTATTTAATGATGTATAAGAATCCTGTATTGATTTTTGAAATTTTAATAGCTCATAAGCATGGTTGTCAAATTGAGATCAACTTGTGAGTCGGTTTTTGAGATTCTGAATCTTATAGAACTGTGAATTGTAAGATTCAGTAACAAATGGAAAATGGCATTATGGAAGATAAATAACACGCTAAATGTTTTTAAAATTAAGGAAAATTGACCATTTACTAAACAAAATGTGCATCAATTCATTTAATTTATTAGTTCTTAGTCAACTAATGATCCCAAAGTCTTAAAGTTCAACATATTGTTCAATGATACTTGATCATTCTAAAGGCTCTTTAACTTTATTAAAGCAGGGGGTCTAGTAGTTTAACTATTTAGAAGATAGATTTTAAATAAGGCTCTTTAACTTATGATATATTTAAAAGCTATCTTCTAACTAGTTAAACTACCAGACCCCTGCTTTAATATAAAGTAATAATCACCCTTCTCTTTCTTTGCAAAAATTTAATTTATAATTCATTTCAGTTTCAAGTAGAAATATTTATCAAAGAAAATTGCTTATAAGTTGTTGCCATATATGATCTCTAGTCTTAACATTCCTATTCTTACCATCTCTTTTACAATTATGAATTTTACATTCATTTTCTATTAGAGTTGTCTTGTAAAACTCACTGAATCGAATTGAATCATCACTGAATCACAATATTCATATGCATCTGCAGTCTACCCAATAATTCACATCGTTTTGTATGTGAATTGAGATGGATCGTAAGATTCAAATAGTGAATCGTAAGATTCTAGCAACCATGCTCATAAGAATGGAATTCTATATATGAATATTTGTACATGATTTGAATAACGATGAAAAATGATGGTAGATTTTCCATTTTAAGTCTGATGTAATTTATTTTTAACCATGCTGTCTGATTGGTAAATTGAATAACATTAGTTTACTTTTTTCAAGTGTGATGCAAGAAATTATATGAATTATGATCACTGATTTATGCATATGCTCAAACATGTGTAGAGTAAGGTTTCATCTGGTGGACCCTCAACTGCACCAGCTGCACCAGCAAGCCAAGTAAGTATAAAATGGTCTCTGACCCTGAGGGGTGTAGCTCAACTGGTCAGGTCTTGAGTTTGCTCCTCAGAGGTCACCAGTTCGAGTCCCACAAACCTCAGGGCCACTGGAGGCTTACATGGTCGTTAACTTCAGGGCTCGTGGGATTAGTCGAGGTGCGCGCAAGCTGACCCGGATACCCACGTTAATCTAAAAAAAAAGAGTATAAAATGGTCTCTACATTTATTCCTTTGGTTGCAGAATGCAAAGATCCTTTCCTTTATTAAATTTTAGGATGGGATACTTTGGTGTGCATGATTAATTATGTTATATGCAAACACTCATGGTGTTCTAATTTTTACTTTGTTAACATACTTTTTAAGGGATAGCTTAGATTTATTTAGAAGTAAATAGGTTTTTCTGTCTTTCTGGAGGTCAAGATGGCTTTAATCAATCCCCATGACATATGGATACTCTAGGAGATATTTTTCAGCCTAGTTGTAAAAAATCTATGGAGTTCTAGTACAAGATCAAAATTTGGGCAAAACATGCATTAAAGATTATAAGATGATAATTTTTTAATGACATAGCTACACTTTACACATGCTTAAATAATGGATCTTGGGTTTTGCTGTATTAGCTTCCCTTTACTCAATCTCCTAGTTATTTTTGGATTTGTGAGGATCTTAATAGTTTTGCTATCATGAGTTTTTTAAAGGCTTTGCCTTCTATTAAAAGGAACTAAGATGGCGCCACACATTTACTGGGAACAGAAAGTACATGCAGAATAAGAATCTACACGCTGTATAGTATTGCATCACCTACAGTTTGAAAAGTATTTTCCTTGTGCCAAAAGTTTAGTGTCCCAATCTAATTCTCGCCTGTCAAATGCTCATTTATTGCATTTACTTTGGCTGATGGAGTACAAACCCCAGAGGTCCCTATTGCCTGTGCAAAATTCTCCAGTTTTCCCGGTGTAAACATTCAGCTCCTGTTCCAATATGCCTGACATGATCCAAACGACAGCCACGATCTCATATGCTAATTCCATAAAGCTCTACCCCACGAATGATACCAACAAGTAAAGGATTCAGCTGCTTCCTTGCAATGATAGCACTGATTTATCCACACCATTCCCTTTTTGTTGTATTTATCCATAGTTGAAGTCATACCCCCAGCACCCCTTGTTAAGCAAAGGACACTCTAAATGTGACTTTGATTTTCCATATGGCTCTCCAAGAAACAAAACTCTGCCAAGATGTTCTCATCATACATGCATTTTAATTTTATTGGCTTAACAAATACCCATTTATTTAGATATCTTTTGATTTTGGAAGAGGATAACTGTAGTATTTAATTTTACAGATCTTAAACTTTTTTGCATTCTTCTTTCATCTTTTGTTTATTTTCATAACAAGCAGCAATTAAAAATGCTCTGTTAATAAGATTCAAAGTGTGTTGTTAAGCTGCATCTGAGGTCAATTAATGCAACTGCTTGCTGCACAGGCCCCCCCACCTGCGAGTTTAACAAATGCCCATTTATTAGATATCTTCTGATCTAGGAAGAGGATAACTGTAGTAGTTAATTTTACAGACCTTAAAACATTTTTGCATCTTTCTTTCATCTTCTGTTTATTTTCGTAACAAGCAGCAATTAAAGATGCTCTGTTAGTAATATGATTCAAAGTGTGTTGTTAAGCTGCATCTGATGTCAATTAATGCAACTGCTTGCTGCATAGCCCCCCCCACCTGCGAGTTTAACAAATACCCATTTATTAGATATCTTTTGATTTTGGAAGAGGATAACTGTAGTATTTAATTTTACAGATCTTAAACTTTTTTGCATCCTTCTTTCATCTTTTGTTTATTTTCGTAACAAGCAGCAATTAAAGATGCTCTGTTAGCAATATGATTCAAAGTGTGTTGTTAAGCTCCGTCTGAGATCAATTAATGCAACTGCTTGCTGCACAGGCCCCACCTGCGAGTTCCTTGCCTTCTAATGTGACACAACCATCAATAACATCTCAAGCTCCTGTACCAGCTGCTGCTTTGTGGGTTTTGAATTTAAAGCTTTTTCTTTTTCTTTCTCTGTTTTGTTTATATCAGAATATCTTTTCATTTTCTGCCATTACTTGAGTTTGTATTTTTCTGGTCTTTTTTTTTTTTTTAAAGTTGTGAATCTTGCAGGCCACAATCTGCTGCTGAATCCAGTCCTGCTGTAGTTACTTCAGCTCTGTGAGTATTTTCTTGTACTGTTTTTTAACCAATCTTCTTTACTATCACTGTTAAGGGGCATGATACAATGATCATCAAAAACATATGTTTCATTATCTACAGCTTTCATAATTCGAGTCACTGGATTTTGTACGCATCTTGAGCTTGAATTTGATGGTTTCCCTTTTCAATTTCCTATCTTTTATGTCATATGTCATGTTTGGACATGGATTTCTTTTTTTTTTTTTTAATATGCGAGTTTTTTCTAAGAGAAAAGGTTAGTGATAAAAAAGAAAGATCAGCAACAAGAAACAGATGCATTGATCATCATGGCTTGTAAAAGAGATGTAAAATTCATATGTTAGCTGAAATTTTAGAAATCAATATTGTTTTCACTTCCTTTGCTACTAGGGTAACAATCTATTTTACATCCTTACTGATTTAAAATATTTAATTTTAATGGTCAACAAACATAATACGGATGCAATTGACACTCCTATGAATAAGAAAATTATTTGTAGCCCTAATGTTGATCGCGGAAAATACATAGCCTATCAACTTTTGATATTATTTGGTAATAAATCTTCATTTGATCAAGAAATCTGCCAATTAAATCTTTAACTACTTTAAGTGATTTTTAAATTAGGCAATGAATTGAAATTTATTGTAAGTTCCTTGAGTTGTTGAGTTCGTTTACACACAATTTCAAGTTATTAAAATCTTGAAGATGACATAACCTATTTCAATTTATAATCGCAAAGGAAACAACTGTTTATTTATTTAATTTTTAAATTCTTGAGCTGTATTGCAATCAAAACTAGGACTCTCAAACTGACAATACTTATTCTGATCGGATTCTTTATGCTTTTAATGAGAACTACAAATCTAAATTATTAGTGGGGCCATGCTAGCCAACTACAATAAATCATCTATAACATTTAATGAATATGATTAAGTTGGATTAAAAAGTTGACATGTGGCCAAAGGAGGTTTGAGATTGGTGGGTGGAATGCTTGATATTTGGCCAAGTTTATACTAGTGCTTTGGGTAGTAGAGTTTGTGAAGTATATATGGAAAAGGAGGGAGGAATATGCGTTGACAGTTTTTTGTCCTATGCATTGAATTATTTTTTCTACTCCCTATTATGTGATAAATTATACGCATCTGAATATAGTTTTTATTATGTGATAAAATGTACATATATAATATCAAGTTTGAACCCAGTCTTGAGATTTCTTGCAAAAAAATCATTTTATTTCTTGTTCATGGAGAAGATGCATTCATATCCTGATCTATAATTTGAATTTCAAGATTTTGTACTTATTTTTTTATCTCATTTTTTACTCTTTCCAAATATTATTTAGACAACAATTATGTTTTTATTATCTGATTTTTTTTTCTTTTCATAATCATGAAATTACCATTGGCATGTATTATATTCAATAATAACCATATAAATGAAAGTTGATCTCAAATGGAATATAACTAGCTATTTGACCAGTGCTACGCCACGGGTCAAATATATTTTTTCCTATAAAAAAATTATATGTAGGCTTTTTCGACTCATATTTGTTCATTGAAAAATTATAAGTGTAAATAAAAAAAAATTCATGCATACATGTAATCAAATAAATCGAGAACTGTATGTAAAAAAATAAAAAAAAGTCATTAACGATAAACAAAGACAAAAATGAAAAAATCGATAGATATATTTATAGATCAAGATATTTGATTTTGCAACACGGGACTTTGACCCAGTTGTGGTGAATGACTTTGTTTACCAAAATTAATTTTTTATTTAATCAAATGATAATAGAAATAGATACACGTGAAATGTATTGAATTTGTTTACTAAAATCAAATTTTTATTTAATTAAATGATAATAGAAATAGATACACATAAAATTGATTGAATAAAATAAAAGGAAAAAAAAATACTATGTATAAGGTTATACATATTATCTAAAAATAAATATTTTTTATTTATATTAAACATAAAAAAATTATAGATGAATTAGAATAATCTTTTCAAAAATTAAATGCATACAAAATAACTAAAAAATAATTGCTATTTAAAAGAGACTATATAAACAAAATAAAAGAGAAAAGAAGTATTAATTTAAATATAAATAATTTTTTTTTAAAAAATACATATAAAAAAGCATCAAGTAAAAAAAAAATTAGGACTAACCCTAATTTTTTTTTTGAAAAAAATTACATAAGATGACGGCTAGATTCCGTTCTTTTTGGTGGTTGGTAAATCGGGATAGAAGCTTTTTGACTTTAAAACCTATTTTTCAATTTATTTTTGATCCAAAACACTTGAAAATACCATTGGAACTTTTCTAAACCCATCCATGGCCTAAAAAACCTTAAAAAGCTATTCCAAAACGTGAAAGCAATGCTAAACCAAAAATATTTTCGAGCTCATATATATTATTTTAGGCATTTTCAAGATAAAAAAAACACTTAAGTTGAACTCCCCTTATCAAATGAAACTATTTGACATAAAGATCGATTGTTTTGGTGGCTGAAAACGGTGTCAACGATATTTTTTTCTTTACCCTGGAATCCGACAACTTTCTCTCTCATCTCTCAAACCGAGAATAAAAAAATAAAGTTTTGGATCAAAATTGATTTTCGTTGGAACTTCAAAAATTGAAGGGACCCAATTCTTATAATTAGTAAATAATAAGGACTAAGTTGAACATTTTGTAAAAATTTAGAAAAGACCACCCATCTTCTTTGAATGTTTCATTTTAGTTCTTTGTCTTTCAATTTGACAATTCTTTAACAAATTTAACCAAATTAGACTCCAATTAGGCCCTTAAAGGGAAAAACAAAAAAAAAAAAAAACCAAAAAAGAAGAAGAAGCTCATGGGCACAGTGAATCCATAGTGCCC
>Ga0307516_10007508_pt1 | contig 12539 bp, 8 predicted proteins | sample 19_EM_MG_FD_203310 | JGI IMG/M metagenome (GOLD analysis project Ga0307516, IMG submission 203310) | Populus trichocarpa ectomycorrhiza microbial communities from riparian zone in the Pacific Northwest, United States - 19_EM | ecosystem: Host-associated > Plants > Roots > Unclassified | place...
AAAAATCATAATGATGGTGGGATTTAATTTTAGCCAGGGCCAGTTGTTTTAAAAGGAAGTGTGGAATTTAATTTAATATTTTAGTTTCCTTAATTTAACAAAAACCTAAAAGACTTGGTGAAAACACTGTTCACTTACCAACAAAATACGGTCGGTGGAACAGTGGTTTGTATTGCTAATTTACTGGAATTTCCCGTACGATGTTTAAATCGTAAATTGCTCAACATGTTTGGTTGCTGAGTGTTGTTGTTCCATCACCAGATCAAGATATCATATTCCCGTTTGCTGATTCCAGGCGAGTTGAGATTCTCCTTTCTCATTGGTATAGGTTTCATCCCCTGTGGATTGAAGTATTTGGGCCGGCCCATAAGCAATTCGGATGTGTGTGTGTTTCATGGTATCTTTGCCAATACCACACATTTGAAGGCAAAATTCAGTCCATGTAGGAAAGCAAAATATTTTGCAAAAGGAAGGGCATGGAAACTCCAATCTACTAAAATTAAAAGGAAAGGAAAAGAAAAGAAAAACATTCTATGACTCATCATTTTGTCTTGAGATAAGAGTAATATACTTTAAATCTCCCCTAGCCAATCAAAATAAGATTATTCTTTGGTGTTTTTATTTTCTTAATTATATGTTCCAGATTAAAATTTTATTATTTTATATATCAATTTTTAAATTTGAAAAATATAAGAAAGATACTAGAAAATGATAAAGGGAAGAGAACTTTTTTGGTTGGCCACACTCCACCATGAAAAATATCTTTTTTGATATCAATGAGTTCATTTTCTTAAAAGAAACTCAATGGTGGTTGTCTTTATCTCTAAACATGTCAAAAAGTTGATTGGGATTAGTTTATTTTTTCTATGAGGTTGATTTTCATGTTTTTAAAAGGTTTTAGGGGTTGAAAATAGATTTATCAAAGTTTTTAATGATTTTTTAAGGTACTTTCAAGTGATAACAAGTTACAAAATAAGTTTTTTATCCAAAAATGAGTTTCAAAACTACGTGTTGTCTATATTTTTTTAATAAAAAAAATCAAGTGACATGCAAAAATAAATAAATAAATTAACCTAGGTAGGCAAGTCTGGGTCTCAAGTCCAAGCATACCTGGACTTTTGAGTTGTTAGCCCAACCTTAGAGCCTCTAGTCTTTTTTTTTTATTTGTTTTAATTTTTAATTATAACTAATATTCTTCCTATTAATTTTTTTAATTATTAATCATTCTATTAAATAAAAAATTAAAATGATCACATCTAATTTTATGGACAGTGAATTAAAATGTATTTGGGTGACTATAAATAAATACCCTTACATTCAGTTTTATGGATAGTGAATAAAATGAACTGAGTTTCCACCAGCTACGTTTTCTCTTATTAGCTAGTACAACACCTGTAACGTCGCTATATATAATTCCAAATAAGTTTCACGGGCAAACCTCAAGCACAAGTAAGTTTCAGTGATTAACACTGTCCGAGGTTGGCAACTTGACATGCATCTAATGATGTTCTTTAAAAGAGGAAGTGTGGAATTTAATTTTAATATTTCATGGTCATGTGTCTTTGGCTCTTGGTGGTTTATAAGCTATATATTTTATTTTAGAAAAGAAAATGAAAATGATTTTGGACTGATGTTTCTTCAGGGTGTGTGGCCTATATTTCAGGGAAGCTTGTTTGCTTGTGCTTTGAAATGATGAAGATACTAGCAGGATGCTGTGTATTGGTGCTCATAAGCATTTTCCTGCCTTCAGGTCTCTCTCTCTATCAAACACACACACAGAGACACACACGACTGCTAAGGGAATGAATGTCATTCAAAAAAAGTAAATTAAATAGAAATCACAGGGAACAGTAAAACATTAAGAGGGTTTATGCCTGTGTATTTGCTTACTACTGTAAGTTATGGTTTTCAAAGGATTCTCACCTTTACATTTGTCGTTTACCGATGCAGTGTGCAGGATTCATGCTTTCTCCTATGATTATTCTGCTACAACAGAGGTACGGAGAAACACTTTTCACCACCCAGACTTCCCTCCAAATTATCACCGAGAAAAATGTTTCAACTATTTTTCTAAACTTTTCCGAGCAGTGCTTGATAGAGCCCCAGAGAGCTCAGTATGAAGGAGGGATAATAGCTAATCCAGATTTTACTCATGGCGTACAAGGGTGGACTGTGTTTGGACAAGGAGCAAAAAAAGAAGGAATATCAAAGAATGGAAACAGATATATTGTTGCACACAGCAGAAGCCAGCCACTTGACAGCATTTCCCAGAAGGTTCAGTTAGAGAAAGGAAAGCTCTACAGCTTCTCTGGTATGTCCTTTCCAATTTTATTAAAGTAGAAAATTTTCTCTAAGTTGCATTTTCCTCCAGAGAGGAAAAGCTAATCGCTAAAGATATCACTGGCGAGTCAAAGGAAACTAGCATAAGAAGGATATACTTGTTTTCAATCTTTTTTCTTTCCTTAGTTATTTTCCAGAAAAGTTTCATTGAACTTCATTGAAATTTCAGCTTGGGTTCAAATCAATGGAGGACGTGGAAATGTAGCTGTTGTATTCAAAATGTCTCGGGGTGAACTTGTTCGTGGTGGTAAAGTTTTGGCTAGGAATGGATGCTGGTCTTTGCTGAAAGGCGGTGTGTTTGCAAATACTTCAAGTCGTGTTGAGATTCTATTTGAGGTAAATACCATGAAAGTATCATGAAGTCCAGTTTCCTAATAGTACAGAAGCATTTGAATAGGATTCAATTAACTTTCAAATAGAATATTTAGATTTATGTTTTTTTTCTCTCCTTCATTGTAGAGCAAAAATACAGAGGCAGAAATATGGGTAGACAATGTCTCATTACAACCTTTCACCATGGAACAATGGAGATCCCACCAAGATGAAAGCACTGACAAGGTAATCAATATGATTGCATAACGTGAAACATGTTTGTGTCTGTGTGTAGCATTGCCTTAACAATCTTACATATTTTAAATTGATGAACTCGCATATATCTTGAGAGAAAAAAAGAACAAAACACATGCATCTTACCGAAGAGAAAACAAATCCATGTTGTATCTGATAAATCTCATCATCATATGCAAATTCCATGTTGATTCTGAACCTGCAGGAAAGGAAAGGAAAGGTGAGATTCGAAGTAAGGAATGCCAACGGAACTGCAATAGAAGGTGCAAGGTTCTCAATAAAACAAACCAAGTCAGACTTTCCATTTGGATGCTGTATGAACTATCACATTATCAACAGCACAGATTACCAAAACTGGTTTACTTTGAGATTCAAGTATACCACTTTCACCAATGAAATGAAATGGTACACTACTGAAAAAATACAAGGTCAAGAAAACTATACTGTTGCAGATGCCATGGTAAGATTTGCCCAACAAAATGGCATTTCTATCAGAGGCCACAACATTTTCTGGGACAATCCTGTGTACCAACCACATTGGGTTAAGAATCTAACTTTAGAAGAATTACAAAATGCTGCAGACCAAAGAATAAAATCAGTGGTTTCGAGATACGCAGGACAACTAATTGCGTGGGATGTAATGAATGAAAATCTCCACTTCAGCTTCTTTGAGGATAAACTTGGCAAAAACGCTTCTGCCGAGTACTATGCAAGAGCATACCAACTCGATCCAGACACCACAATGTTTCTGAACGAATACAATACAATTGAATATAGCAGTGATGAAAAAGCAAATCCATTCAACTACAAGACGAAACTTGATGAAATTCTGTCATATCCTGGAAACCAAGGAATATCAGCAGGCATTGGTTTGCAGGGCCATTTTGGTTCTGGCCAGCCTAACCTTGCTTACATGAGATCATGCTTGGACATTCTAGGATCAACAGGATTGCCTATATGGCTTACAGAAGTGGACGTCGGCAAAGACCCGAATCAGGTATTGTAATTTTTTCAAGCAAACAACAAAACAATTCCCTATACAGTGTTCTATTACTTTTAGTTACTAATGAATCAGTTGCCAACTGATGAAAGATACAACTAATGCTAGATGCTAATATTTCATTTGGACAGGCAGAGTACTTGGAGCAGGTACTAAGGGAAGGCTATTCTCATCCTGCTGTTAAAGGGATTATAATGTTCGTTGGTCCAGCAAACGCTGGGTTCAACAGTACAGTCCTAGCAGACGAGGACTTCAAAAATACTCCAGCTGGAGATGTTGTGGATAAGTTGATAGATGAGTGGAAATTTCAGACAACAGAAATAAAAGCAGATGGTAAAGGGTCCATTGAAATTCCGCTGTTTCATGGAGATTACAACATAACTGTCAAGGACCCAGTTAGCAGTTCCTTAACTGCTTTCAGTTATAAGATGACAAGAGATGTCACAAGAGACACTGTCCATCTTCGTATCAATGCCTGAATAATATGATCATCCTACTTCAATCATAATGTATTCCTAATATGTTTCTCCTGTGTAATCTTAAGACCTTTGTTAAATCTTAATGATATTGCCTGATAATTCTCGTGCAAAAAGGCTTAACTTTTTTGAGTCTCAGATTATTACAGAAGAACAAACGAAATTATAGATGGCATCAACAGAAGCAAGAAAGTAAAGGGTCTTGATAAAACTAATCAAGTAGGAGCTAATTTTGCAAAAGCCTCAATCTTTCAAGTCCATTCATGTGATTCAAAGCCTTTTTTTATTGGTTGAATAGAAGCACAGTGGACGATAAGAACCGTGGATCATTCTGCTTTCAACTTCAAAGTGGTGGCAAAGAAATCCATCACTCGCCTGAATTCCTCCTCTGAGCATGATAATACATAAGGGAATTGCTCTTCATCATCTCAATTTCCTCCTTCCAAGTTGCTTCACTCGTTTCTAACATCACTTTAAAAGCATGTAAAAACAAAGTAGGAGGCTTTGGTTCAAGGCACGGCCGATTTTTGTTAAGATAAATCACAGCATAAACCATCTTATTATCATTTTTTTCTACCCTATAAAGAGGCACTCCCTCTCTTATCAATAAATAAATCAATATTTGGTCGCAATGTTACTCTCAAAATCAAACAAACATGAAGAGCACTCAATATATAGCCGCAGCAAGTTTCTCATCACAATCTAAGGTTGGTATGATAAGCAGAGGAAGAAAGTGGCGCCTGAACGACTCGCAAAGCCATTTGCGAGGAGAAACTCGAATTTGAAGGGAAGCCCAGATGAGGACTGGAAGTGTGTGTGATGGTGAAGAAGACGAACCTGCGAATAATTTGGAGCTAGTGTACATCAGGGCCGACGGTTTGGGCCTAGGGCCTGGGTGGCCTTAGCAATGTAAACGTCACGTCATGTACAAGCGTATGAACCACGAGTCTCATTGTGAAACGACAAGTAGTCTCGTAAAGGGAGCATCAATATTAACGTGCTCTTTGGAGAGTTGGAGTTAGTTAGTTAGTTAAGTTTTTTTTTTTTTCAAATATGAGGATTTTTCTTAGATCAATTGTGTATGAGAACAAATTAAGATTATATTTATAAGGTTCTTACAAATTGATTTGATTATTTTTTAACTCATAACTAAAAAAAACTCATAAGTATATTTAGTTAGAAATAATTTTGATTTAAATAGGAATTTTATTATAAAATTGAATGAATAATTACAGTTTATATAAATTTTAACTTATATATTCTCACTTATACTATATATTTTTTAAAAGTTATTTGAAGTTATTTTTATCAAGTATATTTATAAATTAAATTATTTTAACTCAGTTTTCATAAGTTATTTATGAAAAATAAACTTAAATTATGAGTAACAGTAAAAAATTGTTTTTTTCTCTTTTTTATAAATCATGTCAAACAGATTCCAAATCTAATTTTTAGATGATACTAAGAACATATAGTTTATGTTGATTTAGTACATTTAACAAAATTTATTCTTCTGAGTATTCATTTTTAAATTCAAACTCAAAAATTACGGAGAACTTAGAATTAATACAAAGAAACAAGAGAAAAAAGAATGTTAACTAATCATTACATGAACAATAATTTGCTTCGTCTCATAATTCCCAATAATTAATCATATTTGATGCAATTTTTTCATAAATGATAATTTTCTCTCTCTTTTTGGTCCATGTTTTACATAGCTTTTTATTTTTCAAGATATTGAAAGTGTTCAACCAAGATGAATATAAATATGGTAGAATTACTCCAAATATAATGGAATACATTGAATAACTAATCTTATCCTATTAGTTATTTTATGATATTTATTTTAAGAAAATAAATAAATAAATAAATAAAAATTCATGAGAGACAAGAAAAATATAAGAATATGTTTATTTATAATATCTGTTTTTTACTTATATCTTTCTGTTTTTTAAGTGAATCTAAAAATATAATTAATAAGGTGAAACTAGTTATTTTCTAAATATCATAAAATTTCTATAAATTAATCTCCGTTTTATGCACTAGTAAAAAAGATATATTCATTACTCATGAATAAAATTAGAATAATATAAACAATACAGGTTAGTCAATGGTCGTTGCATTAATGCAATGGATACATTCTGATATAGAGTCATATATTTTATTTTTTACTAGCAATTTATTGTCATCCTCCAAGCTAACAAAATGAGAAAATGTAGGACACTCAAAAAAACAAAATATCAAATCAGTCCCTATATTTTACGGTGCATGCCACGGAAATGAAAGTCATTTTCACATTGAAGGAACAATTTTGTAGTAATTGTTTTTTTAAAAATATTTTTTTAATTTTTTAAAATTAATTTTTATATAATCGGATAAAAATAATTTGAAAATACTAAAATAATTAAATAAAATAAAAATAAATAAATTTTTTAAAATATATTTTAAAAAGACAGAAACTTTGGAGATTACGATATCCAGGAGCATCCGCCCTTTCCAGTTTTTTAAATCTTTAGCTCCTTTAATTAATTTTTTAGCTTTTGTCCTTTAGTACCACGCTCGCAACTTTCTTTCCAATAAACTCCAGATAAGTTTCACGAGCCAGCCTGGGAAGTTCCAGTGATTCAACATTGTCCCAGAACCCAGGTTTGCGAATACTTGTCTTGTTTCCCTCTCTCTTTCTTTGAGAATGGACTTGGCAGCAGTTCTTTAGCATATTGTTCTTGCGGTGCTTTTTACAGCCATTCATTGTCTGTTTTTATTTTAGCAAAGATCTGGGCATCTTGGTATCGTACATTTAGTTGCATTTTTTAAAGTTCTCCAGAAATAGAAAAACAAATGATTTGGACTGACATCTCTTCCCACTGTGTAGCATATGCTTCAGTGATAGCTTTTTGGCTCGTGTCTCTGGGAAAATGAAGATTCTAGCAGAAGCTTTGATCTTGGTGTTTTTTAGCATTTTTCTGGGTTCAGGTCTCTCACTCACTCAGGCTTATATCTCTATATATTTGCTTACCAATATTGAAGTTGCTTTTGGTATGAAATAATAAATTCATTAATTCTGACCACCATATTCTTCACTGATTGATGCAGAGCATAGGATATGTCAAGCTTTCTCTTCTAATTATAATGCTAGAACAAAGGTAACGAGGACTATCTTTTCACTATCTAGGTTTCTGTGCATATTAGATTACAAAAAAAAAAAGGGGGCCAAGGCTTGCAATGGTAATTTAAACTAATATTTTTTCTAATGTCAAACCAGTGTTTGATAGAGCCCAAGACAGCTCAAGATGGAGGAGGGATAATAGCTAATCCAGATTTTACTCATGGCATGGAGGGGTGGGCTGTATATGGACAAGGGGCAATGAAAGAACAAATGTCAAGGAATGGAAACAGATTCATTGTTGCGTATAACAGAACGCAATCACTAGATAGTATCTCCCAAAAGGTCCAATTAGGGGGAGGTCTCATCTACAGCTTCTCTGGTATGTTTTCCAAGTTTTCCCATCTGTCTCAAGTTTAAGATTTTTGGGTTTTTCTTTTTTAATTTTATTTTTGTTACATTTTCCTACGAGAGGAAAAACTAAGAACTAAGGATATCGTCTGCAACCAATACAAAAAATTAAAGAAAACAAACAGAAGAAGGTTACTAATTATCTATTTCAGAATTTTAAAAAGAAAAGTTTGATTGAAATTTCAGCATGGATTCAAATCAACAAAGGAAGTGAAAGGGTAGCTGTTGTTTTCAAAATTCCTCATACTGAACGTGTAATTGGTGGTAGAGTTCTGGCAAGGAATGGATGCTGGTCTTTGTTAAAAGGTGGTATATTTGCAAATTTTACTAGCCATGCTGATATTCTATTTGAGGTAGAGTGCATGAATTTAGTTTCCTAGCAGTGCAAGGGCATCGAGATCTAATTCGTTGCTTTTTTCAAATTGAATTCAATGATATGCTTATTTTTCCCTCATTGTAGAGTAATGATACATCAACTGAAATATGGGTGGACAGTGTATCCTTACAACAATTCACCTTGGAGCAATGGAGAGCCCAACAAGACAAGAAGATTGATAAGGTATTTTAAATCTAATTGCATTGCTTGTTTATGGCATAGCCTCAACAATCTTGAGCATACGCAAAACCGTACAAGTGAAACTCTATAGCCACCAAGATGAAACAAATCATATGACTTTCCATGGAGAAAACATATCCATGTTATTTCAATAAAATCTACATCGTGATCAAATCCAGAGTTAAATTTGAACCTGCAGGAACGCAAGAGCAAGGTGAGATTCAAGGTAACTTATGGCAACGGAACTGCAGTGGACAGTGCGACTGTTTCCATTAAGCAAACCAGGACAGAGTTTCCATTTGGATGTGGCATGAACTTCCATATTATTGACAGCACAGATTACCAGAACTGGTTTGCCTCAAGATTCAAGTATACTACTTTCACCAATCAAATGAAGTGGTACAGCAATGAGCCGAAACAAGGACAAGAAAACTATACTGTTGCAGATACCATGGTAAAATTTGCCCAGCAAAATGGCATTTCTATAAGAGGTCACAACATTTTATGGGACGATCCAAAGTACCAGCCAGAGTGGGTTAAGAATCTTACTTCAGATGAATTAAGGAAAGCTGCAGCAAAAAGAGTGGATTCAGTGGTTTCAAGATACGCAGGGCAACTAATTGCCTGGGATGTAATGAATGAAAATCTGCATTTCAGCTTCTTTGAGGATAAACTTGGCAAAAATGCTTCTTCCAGGTACTTCAAACGAGCTTACGAGCTCGATCCCAAGACAACAATGTTCCTGAACGAGTTCAATACCATTGAATATAGCAATGATGAAGATGTGGATCCAATCAGCTACATGAAGAAACTAAGCGTGATTTTGTCAAATCCTGGAAACCAAGGAATTTTGGCTGGCATTGGTTTGGAAGGTCATTTCGGTGTTGGCCAGCCAAACCTTGCTTACATGAGATCTGTTTTGGACATTCTAAGTTCAACAGGATTGCCTATATGGCTTACTGAAGTGGATGTCGTGAAAGAACCAAATCAGGTATTATAATTGTTTTTCAAACGAATATAAAAAATAATCCCTAATACTTCCTATCAAGGTTGGTTACTGATTCCAGGTTTCCAACTAGTCTAAAAAACGCAACGGAAATTAGATGCTAATAACTGTTTTTGGTGGGCAGGCAGAGTACCTGGAGCAGATACTAAGGGAAGGTTATTGTCATCATGCTGTTAAAGGGATTATAATGTTTGCCGGACCAGCAACCGCCGGGTTCAATGCTACAACCTTAGTAGACAAGGACTTCAAAAATACCCCATCAGGGGATGTTGTGGACAAACTGATCGATGAGTGGAGAACTAAACCTACAGAAACTAAAGCCGACGGTGAAGGATACTTTGAAATGTCCCTGTTTCATGGGGATTATAACATCACTATCAAAAACCCTGTGACTAATTGCTCAACTACTTTGAGTTCCAGGGTGACAAAAGGCACTACCTGTATTCATATCATCGCATGAATTCTCTCCCTAACACAGCCTATATATAGCCCTTTTGTAGTTTTAAGACAAATATTAACATTGGTCATTGAGCTTCTGAATTAGGTAAACTGTTCAGTTTATTTGTGACAATTCTGTAACTGGCTCCGGAATCTGGATACCTAGCTACCACCTTTACCTTAAACTTCGTAGAGCTATTCCTGTTTGTCCATGGATTTTTTCATTGATCATCTACGCCCAAGAACTTTGCTCAACAAAAAACCCAAAAAGTAGAAATTATTGACATTAATATTAACAAAAAATAATAATAATAAATAAACCAGTTTCCTTTTGCGTGCACTGCTCATCCCTGACATTTCACTATTCATAGCAGTATTTATTGGGCTAATTTCCTTTCATGTGAGCACCGTTTATCCTCTCATATTTCACTAATTATAGCACTATTCATTGAGTAAATTTCCTTCCTAGGTCGCCCAAACTTTACATTTGTTTTGATTTGATCATCAAACTTTTTTCTTTCAATTTTGATTTTAAAAGTTATGCTGTTGTTGTCCTATATGTGTTGAGGAATGTTCCAGAATTAAATAAGAAGTCTTAGAATTGTTTCGAATTGGCATCAACTTTTTTCATTCAATTTTATCCTTAAGAGTTATGTTGTCTTTCCTATATTTTTTTAATTCTCTTTGGATTGCATGTTAAGACGTGCCTGAGATATCAACGATTGTTCTAGAATTAAGTGATAGGTCAATTTTGCATAATAAATTTTTTAGTTGTCGTAGAAAATAAAATTAAAAAAAAAGGATTGAAATTAAAATTTACAAAAATTAACAGCCTGTTCACATGTATATTGTACAAGATGTGTGTTAAAATAAAATTAAAAGAAGGATCAAAATTAAAATTTACAAAAATTAACAGCCTTTTCACATGTGTATTATACAAGATGTGTGTTAAACTACACTTTAACCCCGCAATTTCTTATTTTTTTATGTTTGGTCCCTACTTTTTTTTATCTTTCATTTTAGTCCCCAACTTCTTTTTTTACAACTTGTATCTTGAGAGAGGAAAATTAAAAAAAAAATAGAGGTAGAAAATTAAGAATAAAAAACAAGGGTGCTTTAGTTTTAAATGTGGGCGAGAGGAACAAGTCCATTCTTCCGGCCTATGCACGCCTCACCCCTCCATTTTTTGATTTAATTATTTTCTTTCTTTTCATATTTTATAATTAGATTTTTTAAAAATATATTTTTAAATGATATTTAAATAAATAACCAATTAAATCATTGTTTTCAAATAATATTAGCGCCTTTTATGTTAACATAAAAAATTTCTTTTCGAATAGTTATATATGTATTACAAAACTGTATTCTCTTCTCAACTTTTACAAGCCATTTAAAGAAGGCTTTGAATAACTTAAACTGAGTTTAAATCTTAAATATCGAAGCTTAAATGTCTAATCATTCTCATTTTTAAAATATTGAGGGACCAAAAAGTTTTCATTGAAAAAGTAAAAGGACTAGAGTGAACTTATCGCCCCATTCTTGAAACTGCCACCTGTTTTTTCTTTTTTTACACTTTGGTCCTGTTTGTTTCAATTGTGTCCATCCCTAACATTTTTTGATAAAATGTTCATGAACTTGGACATAAAATGATGCAATTGAAGAGAAACAAAGTTTGATGACTAAATTGAAAAAAAAATATAGATTGTTAATTGATTTGAAGGAAGAGTGGACAAAAGGGCAGAATTGAAAACATTAACATCAAGGGTGAAATTGAAGGGTGCAATTGTTCAAGGGCAACATTAATAACTGTCCTATAAGTGAAGGGTATTTTTGTAGTTAACCTATTTTTTCCCTACAACTAACAAGTTGCTTTTTAACTGATGCAGGGCTTTTGACTCGTGCTGCTTTCTTCTATGACTATTCTGCGACAACAGAGGCAAGATTAAAATTCTCATTTCACAAACTAAAAAAAAATCTATGTAAATGTTGCTTTTCTTAACAGAAACTAGTCACTGGAACAACAATCTGCGCCCTTTCTGAAATTGCAACTTATCTTCAGCCTTTTAGTGGTGTATTATGTACAATACTAAGACAGGCAAAATGTTACTAGTATTTCTTAATCATATGGGCAAGGGTTGGCATCAGTTTCGTTTCAGAATTTCAAATCTAAGTTATAATTAGTAATTCTTACTGAAGTTTCTATGTAAAGGTCTGAAGGGCAGGAAGACTGCTGCAAGTCCACAGGGAACAATTGAATTGCAATTTTCCTCAGGCATATGATTGTTTTTTTTAATTACTAGGCTATGATGTATATAGAATCGAGACCCTTCGACTGAAAAGGTTGTCCTACAGTGCCTGGCCATTCCCCAGAAATCTAATTATGAAGGAGGCATTCTAGTTAATCCGGAATTTAGGCGTGACATCAAAGGGTGGACCGTGTTTGGAAATGGAGCAATGAGAGAAGGGGTGTCAAGGGAAGGAAATATGTTCATTGTGGCATGCAATAGATCGAAGCCCTCGGACAGCATCTCGCAAAAGGTTCAACTCCAGCAAACAAAGCTGTATAGTTTTTCTGGTACATCTCTTTCCTCAACCTGTCAAGTTTTACAGAATTTCTGTACATATTACATGTCACCATTGTT
>Ga0307516_10007509_pt1 | contig 12535 bp, 9 predicted proteins | sample 19_EM_MG_FD_203310 | JGI IMG/M metagenome (GOLD analysis project Ga0307516, IMG submission 203310) | Populus trichocarpa ectomycorrhiza microbial communities from riparian zone in the Pacific Northwest, United States - 19_EM | ecosystem: Host-associated > Plants > Roots > Unclassified | place...
GTTTATGATTTTTGCATAGTGAAACACAACTGTAAAGGGTATGCTTTTCTTTTCTTAAGAAGATTTAATGGAATAACATGCTGTTTTCAGGAATTACAAATGATTCTAAGGACCCATGTGTTGACACTTTCCGTTCTGCTACCTTACCATTATTGAAGCAATTCGGAGTTCCTTCAGAAGGATTGGAACTGAAAATAGAAAGTCGTGGTGCTCCACCTCATGGTGGCGGAGAAGTTCTCTTATCAGTTCCCATTATTCAAAGTTTAACAGTGAGATTTTGAATCCTGTGGTAGTTCATTTGTATGTTTTTTTTTTCCATGTTCTTATTTGTTACACTCTGCAGGCAGTCACTTGGATTGATGAGGGAATGGTTAAGAGGATTAGAGGGGTGACTTTCTCAACCAGAGTCTCTTCTCAGTTTGAGAATACCATGATACATGCTGCTCGAGGAATCTTTAATCGTTTACTTCCTGATGTCCACATATTCACTGATCATAAAGCTGGTCAACAAGCTGGAAAGTATGTTATCTGTTAATAAAAAATTGTCATCTCATTGTTTGTTTGGAAATATTGTAGAGAGAAATGTGAATTACTGCTTGAACTTTTTTGTTTTTATTTTTTTCTTCGTGATGTTCCAATATTTATTTATAAAGCTGGTCTGCCAGTTGGAAAGTATTATATCTGTTTAGAGAAAATGTTACATGTTTGTTTGTCTGGATTTTTCAAGCACAGTAGAGAGAAATGTGAATCGCTGCTTGGAATTTTTTTATGTTTTATTTTTACTTTCAGCATGCTACAGAGAGTATAGCTCACACAGATATTGATTTAATGGGCAGTTCACCTGGTTATGGAATATCCTTGGTTGCGGAAACTACTTCTGGTTGTTTCATCACTGCTGATACTGCAGTTTCTTATGCACGAGCGGATGATGGTGGAATGGAAGGTGAGAAACAAGAGCTGGTGCCTGCAGAAGATGTTGGTGAGCAAATTGCTTCTGTTCTCCTTAATGAAATTGAGCAAGGTGGAGTTGTAGATACAACACACCAGGTTTGTGTTTTCTGCTCTCTTTTTTTCTTGTGAGTTAAATTCATTGATGTGGTTCTCTGTTTTTTTTTTTCAATACCCCGTTACTGCATTAATAGTACTTTCCAAAAAGCATCACTAAATGAAGTTAAATGAAAGCTGTTAATGACTAATTATCTGCTTCTGATTATCTTGGGTGGCGGTAATGATATTGAATTATAGATGAGTCCTTAAAAGACCACGTTAGTGATTTATTTTGAATCTTTACTTGGGAGAATAGTATGGCACCCTCGAGGAAAAGAAGAGTGAAATCTTTATGGGTCTTGCAATTTTATTTTATACCTCGTATATGCCACCTGATTTTCATTGCTGTTGTCATTTGGTTGCAGGGTTTGTTGTTTCTTCTTTGTGCATTATGCCCCCAAGATGTTTCAAAGATTCGTGTAGGAAAGCTAGTAACCCATGGAATAGAAACACTAAGGCTCATCAGGGATTTTTTGGGTGTTAAATTCGTCATCAAGCCTGATCCATCAACAGGGACGGTTATACTCAAATGTGTGGGAAGTGGACTTAAGAATCTTTCTAGAAAGAGTTCATGATTGCAAAATGTTTCACATTTGATCTCTTTCGACGATGTGCTTTTTGTGGATCAAAGATTTTATAGGAAGGTCCAATGCGAAGGGGTTGTGAATTATAATACTGCAAATTCATATGTTCTGCCAGCTTGATTTTTTTTTTAACTTTATGTCGTATTATTGCCTGTAATCTGCAAGTGAGAGAGGAGGGATAAGTTTTGGTTCAATTTTTATTGTATATCTGACTCCTTGCAGATCCATGCTCAATGTAAAATGGATACTGTGGCAAGCAAATTTGAGTGTTTTTTTTGTCCGAGTTGAGGGCATTTTCTCACTTTGAAGAAGGTATTTTTTGGAAAGAAAAAATAATTAAATTGCAACAGAAATGATCAAAGGACGAAGCTTAAACAGATGCCAAAGCATAAGAATTCGATATGCTTAACTAATTATCTAAAAACAAAGGGACTATACAATGGTTCTCTTTTAGCATCATAGAAGCAAAATGCATAAATGTCCTGTCAAGAATAAAAACATGAGTGCAAGCAATCCATTAATACAAGATACGTCCATTTCTAAGGCTATGTTTCTTTTTGTAGTTGAACTGGTCTTTAATACTACAAAGCTATCCTTCTTGTTTGTTTTTCCATCAATCATCGCCCCAAGCATCATCATCTTTCATTCTTGCCTTGTAACTATCCGCTTCTTTCTGGTTTCTTCCTGGCTCTTCAGTTCTCTTGAACCAAAGGTTGTCGGCAGTTTCAACCCCATTCCATAAGCGATCAGCCTTTGGGCAGTTCTTGCTGATGTCTTTGGCCCTTGACGAGGAGGTTCCAAATCTGACACAAGGAATAACATAATTGTCGTTGAAAAGGAACAAAGACTGGAGGTTAGAAAACTGCTTTCACTCGTTTCCCAATAAAATTACAAGAACTGATCAACATTGCAAAACATCTTAATGTAGCTTCATGCTACATAACATTTTTCCTGGAAAGATGCTCAAACTCCACACCCACTTCTTTGAACAATGTGAAAGCTCAAAGGAAGCACTGTAAAAGAAGGAAACCAACTAGTGTTTGAAGTTTGAACAATCGACGATGAAAAAAAGCATCAGAAGATAAGTCAACTGCCAAGCCACCTTCACCACAAGAGAGAGAAGACAGAATTATCCCTCGATGTCCAGCGTCAATCACCGATGGATCAGAAGAGCCAAAATCACACAATTACTGCTAGACATCAACGTTCTAATGGCTCCAAAAGGCACTACTAGGTTGCAACCACATTGTCTAGAGCCAACAACACCTCCTCAAAGGCATAAAGGGTCTGCGTAGCCAAGGCAGAAATTGAATATTTCCTTCATTCAATAAAGCTGCTACACATGGTATCTGCATACCCAGCTGAGCAAGTTTGGGGAGATTGTCAGACAGAACAGTGCTAATTAAAGAGAGGAACCAAGCCTCCCCACAAACGTCCAGACTTGTATTCTACATCACATTGCTTAGGGATCTTGATGGTTAAAGTAAGACTTTTGGTTGGAAGAACAACAGAGCTCTGGCCACCATCAAAGGACACTCTTTGCCCCTGCCCTTGAGGAGACAGAGCACCTTGACAGCATGTCAGTTTAATGGCATTTGCTTCTTATTTGCCCAAGTCATCATAAGGCTGCCATGTACTAAGGGCGTCTTTCAAGCTCATGTTTGACCTTCAACACTGTATAGCTTATGAACCATTCTAAACAGGTATTGTTCCTCTTGGTTCTTATACAGCCAATTCCCAAATATCACATCGTCCCACACACCTATTAACATAACATCTCACAAGCTTCAGTCAGGAAAGTTGGCTGAAAGAGAACCAAGGGGCATACAATTAGTTTTAATAATTAAAGAAATAAAAACTTTACAAGTAATAATTTGAAGTTTTCCAATACATTTTAACTCACAACCTCAAATTTTGAAATCTCAAATCTTTTTGCTTACGTCCAAGTCCAAAGATAACTAACAGAAGTTTATGCTCTCTTTGTTTCTCTAAGATCTTAAATTCCAGCTTATTGGATCTTTCTTTCTAAGATACTATACCATTTAGATTTTAGAAGATTAAAGGAGGAGGAGAAATGGATTAACAGTTTCTTCAAAACATGCTGTGGATATGATGTGTCTGTGGTGATGCTATAATGTGAGTGAAGCTAACTTCCTTCTCTTCCTTCTATGTCTCTTCTTAGCTATGTTTTAAGAACCTAAAGACCTAAATTTATGGGTGATTAGAGTATTGACTAAAGGTGAGGCGTAATTGTATATTTCAAATCTTTTCCTCGTTTTATGTGAACTTCTATCAGGGTAGAAACAGGCTTGCAGATGAGCATTCCAGATTTTTGTAGCAGATCCTTTGCGTACTTTTGTTGATTTAGAAACAAACCACTTTTTGTTCGTTTAACTTCAAGTCCAAGAAAATGCTTAAGCGCTCCAAGCTTTTTCGTTTGAAAGCGGACTAAATTTTCTCTTGCTTGGTGGAATTTTTTCCACATCGTCTCCAATAATAATGAGGTCGTCCATTTAGACCAAAATTGCTGTTATTCTTCCTCCTTGATTTTTAACAAATAGGTTTGAATCTGACTAAGCCATTGAGTAGCCACTTTGCATCAGAAATCTGTTATAGATTTTTTAAGCTTGCATACATGTTCAGGATGAAGTTTACTTTGAAACCCTTGTGGATGCTCCATATATATCTCCCGATCAAGCTCTCCATACAAAAATGCATTCTTTATATCCATTGCCATAGTTTTCATGACCTGTTAGCTGCTAATGCAAGTACTACTCTCACAGTAGTGAGTTTTGCTACTAGACTAAACGTTTCATCATAATCTAATCCATATTGTTCCATTCGGAAAATCCTCGAGCTACTAGTCATGCCTTGTATCTTTCGATAGATCCATCTCAACATGTCATTTCCTTGTAAACCCATTTGCAGGATATGGGCTTTACGTCTGCAGGCTTTGCAACTAAATCCCATGTTCGATTTTCCTCTAGAGCATGAATCTCCTCATCCATTGCCTTCTTCCATTCACTACCCTGCGACGCTTCTTCATAAGTCACAGGTTCTATAACTTGAGCTTCCAAAGCAAATGATGTGTTAGCATATCGTTTTCGTTGTATTGTTGATCTCCTCACTTGAGGTGTGACTTGTTCTTGAACTTCTTGTTTGTCGGGTTGCTCTTTTTCAGAAGGTACTTGATAAACTCTAGTTTGCCAGGGGCTGACTTGTTCTATAGGTGCTTCTTGATCATTTTGATACTGTGGACTCCTTTAATTTATCAAGTATTAGTTGCACATCCTTAAACAAGCTGTTAGACCCTTCTTCATGATTATTATTATGTTTCCTCTTCATCATTTCTGATGACCATCAAGAAGTTTCTTCATCAAACATGATATTTCTCGATACCATACATTTATTGGTATCGGGATTGCAATATCTCCAGCCTTTTCCTTGCCCGTAATAGCCCAAAAATATACATCGAATCACCTTCTTATCAAATTCACTTCGTAGATGATCAGGTATGAACACATAGCATACATTTCTGAATACTCGAAAGTAACTTATGACTGTCCTGTTTGTGTTTTTTTTAATATTAAGAAGCAATTTGCTAACACTTTACAACCACTTATCAAGTAATCAAATAAATAAAAGCATGAAAAATTTAAATGAATAAGTTAATTTAATTATGAAGGGAAATCTTTTGAAAAACTCTTCAAAAAAAAAAAAAAAACCCTTCGGGACAGCTAAACCTAAGATAAACAACTTTTACTAGTTTAAAAGATTATAAAAAAAGTATTTATAACTACAAATCATTTATAACTATATTACCTTACTTGTCAAAACAAACACTCTGTTTTGTCATCTATTGCGATAGCTTTCCAAAACACCTGACGATCTTCAAACCGTTGTCATCCTAACTAGGGGAACATCCACTTGCTAACAATTAACTCAGGAATTCCCTTTAGGAGTTGATGTAGGGTCATTTTATATCCTTAAGAGAATTAATGACAATGCTTATAAAGTTCATTTACCAGGTGAGTATGGTATTAGTGCTACTTTTAACGTTTCTGATCTTACTCTGTTTGATGTAAGTGATTTTCAAGGTTGAATTTTTTTGAAGAGAGAGGATGATGAGGACCAGCCCAAAACCATGACTAAACACATTATTTACCCTTTAGAGATGCCAAATTGGTCAATTATAAGGGTTAGGGAAAAAAAAGTTTAAGAAAGCATTGAATGGACTTGTTCAGCATGTTTAGGTCAAGATGGACTTAGAGGAGCAAGTGGTGCCAATGGAACTTAAAGAGCAACCTTTTATTCATCTAATCTAAGTGCAAAAAGAGCCTAATCCATGTGCAAAATGGCCTTCATGTGTTCGGCCCTATAACAACCTTGTTTAGGCAAGATTTCCTAATATTACAAGGATTAAAAGTCAGTAATTATTCTTCTTTTTTGTGCAAGGTAAATTCAGCTAGATCAGATCCTTAATGGAAAAGGATTCTTAGCATTCGAAAGAAGAAGTTTCTTAGTCTATTAAAAAAATTAAAAGGCGACAAATTTGTTTTTTAAGTAAGGAGAGATTATTTAATGATTTTTCTAGTCTAAGAAGGAAACTAATAAAATTAAAAACTAAGGAGGAAATGATCATTATTTTTGTCCAAGTAAAGCAACGAAACCAAGCTCTACAAAGAAAATTAGAGGCTACAACAAAAATTTCCAAGTCAAAATTGATTCTCCAAGTCTATTTAGAATTCCTAAAGTCAACAACTGATCTTAGAGCTACAAGAAATGATTATTTAACCAAGGAGAGTATTTAATCTAGGAAATAACTCTTTTATGTTATTTTTTATTATTATTTACGGCAAAATGCTTCAGACCTTTATTTTAATTTATGTTTTCATGTTTTGGGTTTAATTATCAGTATTTGGACTTGTTTAATTAAAGGTTTGGGTCTAATTGTAAGTGAGCCTTATACAAGTCCACATCTTAGGTATTCTAGGGTTTAGCTTAGGTTATTACACATATAAAAACACCTTTGTAACCTAAGTTTTAGTTTTATGTTTTCGCTTAATAATAATTTAGATTGTCGTGTCTCTCTTTATGAGTGTGTAAGGGTGAGTTTTCTCTTCTATTTTGGTTCTTTGACGAACTGAATCGACTTATCGAAGAAAAATTGTTTTCATGGCATCATTTTATACTTCTCTTTTGTGTCATAGAATTTGCAACCCCTTCTCTTAGCTTTCCAATTGCAAAATAGGGCTTCTTTTCTTTGTCACACTTTTGAAGTTCTCTTTTTGATTAGCATGCAAGGACGATAAAATTTACAAATTGTCATTTATTTTAAGACAATATTTGCTTTTAGCAAAAATAGTGTGCTATGAAAGAAAACATCGTATATGATTTTTATAGATGGTTTTGGAAGCTTTCTTACCATTTTCTTGCAAACATGATTTTTTTTTAGTTTACAATTCGTTGCCTGCCTTCCCAACCTTTTTTTTTTTACCCGTCAAAAACCATAACCGTTATCTACAACTTTTAATTTCCTTTTATTTTCCAAACAAGCTACAACACATCCAGCGGTTAAAGCTAACTTTTCCACTGTATAACTGTGCTTTTTAGATTACCACAGTTTTTTTATAGATCATGTTTTTCATCCAAAACATTTTTCAAGGACAAGACTTAAAGTGTTGTGGAAAATAAAGGTTGTTTCGATCTATTTTTTTTTTTTTATCTCTTGTGGAGTTATTTTGATTTATCTTTAAAATGGTGAAGAAGGGAAAGGAGATAACATGATCAAAGGAAGGAAGGAAAATGAGAGATGTGAAAGGAGTTTTGGAATTAAAATGTAAAGAAAGTTTCTTGATTTTATGTTCCAAGTTGACTTTATTATTGATGTTGTCATGATAGCCAAGGTGCTTATAGTGAAGGGAGTTTTGGAATTTCATGGGTGGAGTACAATGATCTCAGATTGAATGAATGAGTTTTTTTTATTCTATTCATTTCAAGATTTTGTTTTCTTTTTTGCTTTACGAGATCACAAGGTTCACTAGTTCATTTAGCATAGAACTTTTTGTCAAAGAACATATTTTCTATATGTTTCCTTTAATTTGGGTTTCAAAAATGACTCTAATACTATAAGTGTGAAATTTACAAGAACACAACAAAATCTAAGGTTGTTAACGCTGCATTTATAGCCTTTTTTCTCGTACAATAGCTTAGTTGTCTAATATATTTTTTACCTTTTTCATTTTACACCTACTACTATAAGTCTAATAGGTTCTACACTTTTCTCAGCAATTACACTTACTACATCAATTGATCACAGGATGGCTAACACTTCACTTTTCAATGCACTTGTCAAGAAGCTGGACTATAAATTGCTCGCATCGACACCATCATCGACACCATAATCTCTAATAAAGGGCCAACCAATCAAAGTTATTTTTTCTTCATTGACTTTCCCAGCATCTTTGAACTTTTGCCTCTTTTATTTAGACAAGCCTTTTATCCTTGGATTAGCTTGACATTAGTGATGTTGATTCACTGTCGTTATTACATTTGATTCATTGCCAACATTGCATTTTCCTTCTCTGCACATATTGTGTTGTAGCTAATTTTGCCTCATGTTTGCTTAAGTTTTTTTTACTCTTTTATGTACTTCTGCTCATACTGTATAGCTTTCTTTAATTACATACGACACTTTTACTTTCCTTAACATCATCGATGATTTGTAATGTGGCCTGCAGCGAAGCACAAACCACTTATCTAGTATCATTAGTTTTAAATTATTTTGACTTCAATGCTGAATAATTGCAATAAAGAAGATGGTTAAGCATCAGTGTCTAGAAACAAAAAGATAATTGCGACATAATGAAGCGTTTATGTAAATTGATCATCAAGTAAATGTTAAAGAGTTGTTTTTCTTCAAGAATTGATGTCCTTATGTTAAATGGTAAAAACTAAAATATTTTTTTTATTTAGTGTTATCTCCAACATAAGTTGAAATATTTTCAATCAATTAAAAAAACATTAAAAAGGGTGAGAAGTATTTTACCCGAAGAAAATAGATTGAAAGAGAATTTTTATGCTGTTAACTCCATGATGAAACTCTTTGGCCTAAGATACTAAAAAACTGACAAGTGTTTGAATTTCTGCATGTTGTACTACCTAAAAAATACAAATTTGACCAAAGTATAAAATATGTGGGCATGCTCGGTATAAACTCAAAACTGGCAAGGGAAGGACTCTTATTGCACATAGAAAACTAAGATACTTCTCAATCACTCATAAACTGCCAGGTTATTCATGTCTTTAAATATTATTGAGCACATGACATAACATCATTCACATGATATGGTGGATGGAGTCATGATGCACATTTTCAATGGTAAAGCCTGGAAGTAGTTTAATAGGGTGCATCCTTAGTTTTCAATGGAACCATAGAACATACGTGTTGGGTCATTTATAAATGAATTCAATTTGGGTAATTTACCGCACCATATTTTTGTTGGTCAGTGATACTTATGATTTATAACTTGCAACTAGGAAAGTGTATGAGGTCGGAGTTCATACTCTTATCTACGATCATACCTGGTCTTAATAGTACAAGTAGGAATATAGATATTTTTCTTTAACCCATTGATTGATGTGCAGTTGTGGCCATCCGAGACTTTGATGTATGATGTTTTGAAAAAAAAATTCAAATGAAGACAGTCTTGATGTAGACTATCAATGATTTTCCTGTGTATAGGATTGTTTTTTATTAGAGCATGCATAAAAAAATTAACATGTTCATATTATATGGAAAATAACAAGGCTTTCACTTTAATAAATAGTGGTAAAAACATCTTTTTTTTATTGCCACTGCAGGTTCTTACCAACCAATTATAAGAACAGAAAGGACTTCTTTGAAGGTATATTTGAAAGGGATGTTGTACCGCCGGTACTGTCGGGTGAAAAATTGTATGATGTGGTCTTACAGTATGAGGGCATTATATTTGATTTTCAATTCGGTAAATAAAAGTTTCATGGTTTTGGCGTGACCCATAATTGGGTAGAGCAAAGTATGTTTTTTGGAGCTTCTTTATTAGAAGACTAATCTTTTCTGCCATAATATGGATGTCATGCATATAAAAAAGAACATGTTTGAAAATATTTTTAACATGGTAATGGATGTGAAGGGGAAGAAAAAAGACAACATGAAGGCTAGAATGGATATACCTTTTGTTTTGTCACTGTAAAAATATGGAGTTGGTTTATAATAGGTCATAGGTAGCAAAGCCCAAATCCAACTTCACCTTATACAAGAATACATAATTACTTGTCTACCAATGACTGAAGAGTCTGTGTTTTTCTGATGGATATGCTTCTAACATATCTAGATTGGTAAATTTAAAGGATGGAAGATTGTATGGAATAAAGAGTCATGACTACCACTTGTTAACACTTATTCAACTTACTTACCGCGATTTATTGTAAAAACAAATATGGAATGCAATCACAGAGATCAATTATTTTTTTAAAGATATATGCTCTAACAAGTTGCATAACCAACATATAAAGAAACTTGAAATGGATATCGTTTAAACAATATGCAAATTTAAGATGATATTCCCTTCATTTATCTTCGAGTCAATGGAACACTACCCATACATTTACTGTTTAAGGAAAAAGTTGGATGCTCTGTCCAATATAGATGGATGTATCCATTCGAGAGGTTAGGGATTACACATGCATCCTAATTAAATTTCTATTGTTTTTTTTTTTAATTTAAAACATCCATTTAATTCCATGTAGATATTTGTTCAACCTAAAAAAAAAAGTTAAAAACAAGATGCATATTGAGGCTTCGATATGCGAGACTTATATTATTAAAGAGATCTCAATATTCTCGTACTATTTTGAGCCTCACTTAGAATAAGAATCAACCGTATTTTGAAACATGATGACGGTGGGGAAGTGCTTTCAAGTGAAATTTGTTAATATTTTCTCATCCTGAACAACCTTTACCAAAAATAAAGTGAATGGAAGATACTAGATAAAAATTAAATTCAAACATGCATATAATTATGTGCTATTTAACTACGATGAATTGAGACATTTTATTCAGTAAGTAAATTATTAACAAGTTATTATTTTAAAACATTTTTCTCTTGTACTCTCATAAATTGATTAGATTGAAAAATTTCTCGTATGCAATATCGTTAATTTTTACTATCTCAAAATTCATAATTGACTGAATCTTAAATTTTTCAATTACAAGATAAACAATTTACCATGTGATTCATCATAACACTGAAGTTCATTAAACCTTTCTCTTTAACTATTAAGGTTGTAATCATGTACTAGATTTGCCAAATAGAAGGGAATGTTAGTGATGGTTTTAATTTACTATGTTAGGGCTCATCTTTGGTCTGAGACAACCAAACTTAGGCCATGAGGAGCTGTTGTAAACCCTCACAAGTACATGTGGTCTACCTTGTCGCCCACCTAGTCTCGGTGAAGATCCACATTCACCTCCTCCTCCTCCAGCTTATGTCTACTAGATAAATTGTATGCAATAATATTTTTTAAATTTATAATAAAAATTTAGTTTTTTATTTTAGTTTTATTCTTTTTTATTTTATTTTATTTTAATTTTTTGTTTTGTTTATTTTAATTTTTTGTTTAAATATTAATCACAGATGAAATAGCCGACTATACTGACAGAATTTGAATCACAGACAGAATGGCCGACGAACTAAGCCCCTCAAAAAGTTCTAGAGAGTTAAAAAAAAATTACATGATTTTTTCACTGACAATTACATATGGAATTACTGACGGAATAAGTTCCTCAAAAAGTTTCGGAGAGTTCAAAAAAATTACAGGACTTGCCACTAACAATATGTAAATCTTCGACGGGTTAATCCCATCATTAATATGAATTCGATCACTAATGGAACTACCAACGATTTAATTTGTCAGTAATATACCAGTAAATGTTTTTTGTTTGGCATACTTTTTTTATTTGTAAAACCATTAGTGATTATATTACCAGCAGAATATAAATCACCAATAATATGTCGTATGTTTTCCGACGATTAGTTACCATCCTTGATTTCATTGGTAGTTTTTTTATTTCCAACAAAATTAGTATTTAAATACCAACAAAATATTTCATTAATATTATGCAATATTCTATTTGTGAAAAAATATTACCAGATGATAGAGTCCTTTATCACATACAACAAAAGATAATCCGACTATCTTTTTTATTTTATATGTTTTCATTTATTTTATCATATAAGTTAATTATAGTTGTTAAGAACAAATAATTTTTATTTTTCTAAATATATCATGCAAATACAACTTTTTTATATAAAATATAAAAGGAAAATTTTAAAGATAAATTACAATAATCTGTCTTTGACATATTATGAAGTTTAAAAAAACAATTAAAAAGATTAATTATTATTTAAAAAAAGTTAAAACTAAACAATTTAAAAAAATAAAAAAGGGTATTAATTAAAATTTAAATAATAAAAATAATAAAAAATCAGGAGAAAAAAATTAAGCCAATAATAAAAAAGCTAAGGCCTTGCACTTAATTTATTGATTTTTTTTAAGAGCAAACAATGCATTGTTTATTAGGTAATTCTCTAATAACCTTTGATGTTACAAGTTTTTTTAATTTAAGAATTTATTTTCAATTTGTTTTCACAAAAACAACAACAATAATAATCCACATCCTCAATAAATCCATTTTAAACTCAACATTTTCTAATTACTCTAAAAACAAAATAAATAAAAATATAGACCCCAGCCAATTTTTCCTAACATGATTAAAAAACAAGATCTTCATTAAACTATTATGACTTTTTTTTTATGATCACAATATAACCAACTAAACAATCTCTCTCCTTAATTTTTTT
>Ga0307516_10007510_pt1 | contig 12534 bp, 8 predicted proteins | sample 19_EM_MG_FD_203310 | JGI IMG/M metagenome (GOLD analysis project Ga0307516, IMG submission 203310) | Populus trichocarpa ectomycorrhiza microbial communities from riparian zone in the Pacific Northwest, United States - 19_EM | ecosystem: Host-associated > Plants > Roots > Unclassified | place...
CGTCACCGGCCCGGGCGGCGGCGCGGCTTCCAGTTTCACGGCACCGGGTCACGAATCGCAGTTCACCTTCAAGGCGCTCAACGAAGGCGTGTACGTCTACCACTGCGCCACCGCGCCGGTGGGCATGCACATCGCCAACGGCATGTACGGCCTGATCCTCGTCGAGCCGCCGCAAGGCCTGCCCAAGGTCGACCACGAGTACTACGTGATGCAGGGCGACTTCTACACGACCGGCAAGTACCGCGAGAAGGGCAACCAGCCGTTCGACATGGAGAAGGCGATCGACGAGCGCCCGACCTATGTGCTCTTCAACGGCAGCGAAGGATCGCTGACCGGCGACAAGGCGCTGACTGCCAAGACCAACGAGACGATCCGCCTCTTCGTTGGCAATGGCGGCCCGAACCTGGTGTCGAGCTTCCACGTCATCGGCGCCATCTTCGACGAGGTGCGCTTCGAAGGCGGCAGCAACGTGCAGAAGAACGTGCAGACCACGCTGATCCCGGCGGGCGGCGCCATCGTCGCCAAGTTCCGCACGCACGTGCCCGGCAGCTACGTGCTGGTCGACCACTCGATCTTCCGCGCGTTCAACAAAGGTGCCCTGGCGATCCTGAAGGTCGACGGCCCGGTCGACAAGACGATCTACTCGGGCAAGGAGCTCGACTCCGTCTACCTGGGCGACCGCGCCGGACCGAACCTGAACGCGGTGACCAAGGCCACCCAGTCGTCTGCCAGCGGCACGTTGACGCTGCAGGACCAGATCAAGGCCGGCGAGGCGCTGTTCGCAGGCACCTGCTCCGTCTGCCACCAGGCCAATGGTGCCGGCATTCCGGCCGTCTTCCCCCCGCTGGCGAAGTCCGACTTCCTGGCTGCCGATATCCATCGCGCCGTGGGAATTCCGCTGCATGGCCTGACCGGCAAGGTCGTGGTGAACGGCACCGAGTACGACTCCGTCATGCCGCCGATGACGCAACTCAACGATGACGAGATCGCCAACATCATGACCTACGTCCTCAACAGCTGGGGCAATCCGGGCGGAAGCGTGTCGACCGAGGACGTGAAGAAGCAGCGCGCCCAGCCGTCCCCCGCCGCGGCGACGGCGCACTGAGCCGGCCCCGCCACGTCGGCCCCGGCATGACGATGAACCGTTCACCGCAATACCCCGGGGGGGCGCGCCGGACCCCGCTCGCATCCCGGATCGTCGGCGTTGCCATCGGCCTCGCGCTGATGCATCCGGGCACCCGGGCTGCCGCGGCCGACTACGTCGCGCTGCCGGGCGGCGACTTCACCAGCGTTCTGCCGCAGGGTTCGGTACCCGGTGTCGCCACACCGGTGCGGATCGCGCCGTTCCAGCTGCGGGTGACGCCGGTATCGGCGGGCGAATTCAGGGACTTCGTCGTCGCGCATCCGCAGTGGCAACGCGGCCAGGCGCCGTCGATCTTCGCGGACGTGCGCTATCTCGACGACTGGCCCGCTCCGGACCGGATCGATTCGTCAGCAGGAGGCGCGCAACGTCCGGTGACCAATGTCAGCTGGTTCGCGGCCGAAGCCTTCTGCGACACCGAGCATGCCCGCCTGCCGACCTGGCTCGAATGGGAATATGCCGCGTCTGCCGACGAGACCCGCCACGATGCGCGCGACGATCCGGCATGGCGCCGCCGCATCCTCCGCTGGTACGAGCGCCCGGCGAGCGCCGCCCTTCCGCCCGTGGGCGGGCCGGCAAACGCGTACGGCGTGCGTGACCTGCACGGCGTCGTCTGGGAATGGGTGGACGACTTCAACGCCCTGTTCATCGCCGGCGACAGCCGCACCCAGGGCGATCCGGACCTGCTCAAGTTCTGCGGTGCGGGGGCGATCAGCATCGTCGATCGCGACAGCTACGCCGTGCTGATGCGCATCGCCCTCCTCTCCTCGCTCGGCGCCGCCGACACCACCCGATCGCTCGGCTTCCGTTGCGCCCGCCCTCTCGAAGCGAGCAAGCCATGAACCCCGTGACATTCTCGAGACGCGATGTCCTCCTGATGCTGGCGAGCGCGGCGTTCCTGCCCGCGGTGGCCAGCGCCGCCAGCGCGCTGCCCGGAGACTCCTTCTACCGCTTGAACCCGCGCCTGACGGATCAGGACGGCCATCCGTTCGAGCTGGCATCGCTGCAGGGCGGCCCCGTCCTCGTCAGCATGTTCTACAGCTCCTGCGAGATGGTCTGCCCCGTGCTGTTCGAGACCATCAAGCAGACCGTCAGGAGCCTGCCCGCGGCGATGGGCGACCGCATCAGGATCCTGATGGTGACCTTTGATCCGGAACGCGACACGGTTGCCGTCCTGAAGGAAACCGCGCAAAAGCATGGCTGCGACAAGCAGTGGACGCTCGTGCGCGGCTCGGACGCGAACGTGCGCCAGATCGCGGCCGCGCTGGGCGTCCAATATCGCCGGCTGTCCAGCGGCGAGTTCAATCATTCCGCGAGCGTGCTGCTGCTGGACGCCCAGGGGCGGATCGCCATGAGAAGCGGCTCTCTCGGCGCGGTCGACCCCCTGCTCGTTTCGGCGTTGAGACAGGCCAGCTGAGGCCATCGATCCGCGCGCCGACCCCGTCCGGCCGCAGCCCTCACCCCGCGCCTGGTCGATGGAACGCGCGTACCACCTCGGCGCCTCACCGGGCACGGTCGTGGTCCAACGCAGCATGGCCGCGCTGACCGCGGGCGGATGTGCTGGCGAGCAGCGTGGCGACGCCCACGATCACCGCCAGCACGAGCATCACCGCGCTCGCGGGGGGTTCCCCGAATTGCAGCAACGCGCGCCCCGCGGGCAGCGCGATGCCGAGCCCGACCGCGATCGCCGCCAGGCCGGCGACGACCCAGAACGTGGCGAAATCCCGCCGGGCGAGCCCGCGCCAACCGAGCCCCGCGGCGGCATCCACCGCCACGAGCGCGACGTTGCCGCCGGTCAACGCCAGGATCGCCAGGGTGCGCGACACGGGCACGTCCATGCCGGCGCGCAAGGCCAGCGCGTAGATGCACAGGACGCAGGCCAGCAACGCGCCCCCTTGCAGCAACCCGCGCAGGAAGACCTTCACGTCGACGAGCGCGCGCCCCGCAGCACGCGGCGGACGGGTCATCAGCGCGGGCTCCGCCGGCGCGTTCTCGAACACGAGCGAGCACATCGGGTCGATCACCATCTCGGTCAGCACGACGTGGACGGGCAACAGCAACGGGGGCAGGCCGAACAACAACGGCAGCAGGGCCGCTCCCGCGATGGGGACGTGGATCGCGACGATGTACAGCATGACCTTGCGCAGGTTGTCGAAGATGCGGCGCCCGAGCGCGACCGCCTCGACGATGCGGCCCACATCTTCGTCGAGCAGCACGACCTCCGCGGCCTCGCGAGCCACGTCGGTTCCGCGAATGCCCATGGCAATGCCCACGTGGGCGGCCTTCAATGCCGGGGCGTCGTTGACGCCGTCGCCGGTCATCGCCACGACGTGGCCCGCCGCCTGGAACGCCTGCACCAGGCGGAGCTTCTGCGCCGGCGTCACGCGCGCGAACACGCGCGAGACGCGCAGCGCCCCCGCGAGCGCCACGTCGTCCATCGCGGCGATCGCTTCGCCGGTGAGCGCCCCGCCCGCCGTGGCAATGCCCGCCTGGGCGGCGACGGCCAGCGCGGTCGCCGCGTGGTCGCCGGTGATCATCGCCACCTCGATGCCAGCATTCCTCGCCGCGGCGATCGCCGCCGGGACGCTGTCACGCAGGGGATCCGCAAAACCGAGCAGCCCGAGGAATTCGAAGGATTGGTCCTCGAGCCGGTCGCCAGGGATGGCGCCCGAAGCCCGGGCCACGCCGATCACGCGCAGCCCCTGTTGCGCCATCGCCGCGGCAGCGTCCAGGGCCTCGCCGTGGGCGGCCGGGGCAAGGTGACATAGCCCGACGATCGCCTCCGGAGCACCCTTGGCGGCGGTGAGCACCTCCCCCGCGCGACCGTTCCACGCCTGTGCCATCAGCGGTCGGCCGGGAAGCAGCGGGTATTCGCGGATCGGCCGCGAATCGCCGGCTGCCGCCTCGTTCCCGGGCAGCGCCAGGATCGCCCTGTCGAGCGGGTCGGACGACTCCGTTCGGGATGCCCGGCGGGCCACCGCGAGCAGCGCACGGTGTCGCGCATCCGGCTCCTGCACGATGCCGCCTCCGGGAAGGACAAGCTGCACCACGCGCAGCTCGTTGCGCGTGAGCGTCCCCGTCTTGTCGAGGCAGAGAAGCGTCGTGGCACCGAGGCTGTCGATCGCCCCGGGCCGCCGCACCAGGACCTTGGCGCGGGCGAGTCGCCAGGCACCGAGGGCCAGGAAGATCGACATCGCCATCGGGAACTCTTCCGGCAGCATGGCCATCGCCAGCGCAATGCCCGACAGCAGCCCTTGCAGCCAGTCGTGGCGCAGGAAGCCGTACCACGCGACCAGGGCAAGACTGGTCGCGATCGCGCCTGCAGCGAAGACCCGCACGACGCGATTCAGCTGCTGCGCCATCGGTGCCGGCACCGCGTCTATGCTCGCAAGCGCCGTTCCGATTCGGCCTGCCTGCGTCTGCCCCCCGATGGCCACCACCTCCATGACCGCGTGGCCGCGCACCACCAGCGTGCCCGAGTACACGACCGGCCGGTCGTCACCGCCTGGAGCCGCATCCTGTGCGGGCAGGCCGTCCGCCTGCACCGTCTTGCGCACCGGCACCGACTCTCCCGTGAGCAGCGACTCGTCGACCGCCAGCGACTCGCCCTCGCGCACCACACCGTCGGCCGGGATGCGCTCGCCCTCGTCCAGCAACACGAGGTCACCTGGGACGAGATCCGCCGCGGCAAGGCGGATCGGCGCCCCGCCTCGCCAGGCCGTGGCCTGGGGAGCGGCCAGCGCGCGAAGCGCGTCGAGGGCGCGCTCGCTGCGCCGCTCCTGCAACACCACCAGGCCGACGGTCACGACGGCGAAGAATGCCAGCAGCAAGCCCTGCCCGCGGTCACCGATGACCAGGTAGAGGCCGGCCGCCGCCAGCAGCAGCACGAACATCGGTTCCGCAAGAATCCCGCGCAGCGTGCGCAGGGGGCCCCGGCCCTGCGCGGCCGCGATTTCGTTGCGCCCGAAGCGCAGGCGCGCCAATTCGACCGCGGCGCCGTCCAGCCCCCTGGCGCGCTCGGCGATCACGCCACCGGCCGGGCCCACACCCACCCCGCCACCGCCAGAAGCGCCAAGTCGACGCCGATAGGCAACCAGACCGGCCCAGGCCCCATCCAGGCGGTGGCCCCGCTGATCGCCAGGCCCACCAGAACCATGACCCGCACGCTGCCCGGTAGCGCGCCGCGCTCCTTCCACGCACGGAGCAGCGGGCCGAGGGACGGATGGGCCGCCAGGCGTCGTGACAGCCAGGGCCAGCCCCGCTCCGCCGCCACGGCGGCCAGCATCAGGAAAGGTATCGAAGGCAAGACCGGCAACACCGTGGCGAGAGCGGCCAGCACCAGCGCCAGTGCGGCCAGTACCTTCCAGGCGAAGGAGGCCACGGCTTCAACGCATCAGCAGCACGGGGATCCTGCAGGTCGCCAGCACCCGCGTCGCGACCGAGCCCAGCACCACGTTGGCGAGCGCGCCGTGACCGTGCGAGCCCATGACGATCAGGTCGAAATGCTCCGATTCGGCCTTGTGCACGATGGCCTGGGCCGGATGGCCGACCACGTAGGAATAGTCGACCTCCGCCCGGCTTCCGGCGAGCCGTTCGCGCACCGGACGCAGGACCTGTTCGGCATCGTCCTCGTAGTAGAGGTGCACGAGCTGCGGCCCCGCGAAGGCTGCGGCGCGGTGCGGAACGGGAAGCGCCACCGTGAACACGGACACCTTGCTTCCGAGGCCCGGCCAATCATGCGTGATGAGGTAGTCGAGCGCGCGACGGGTGCAGTCGCTGCCGTCGGCGGCGAAGAGGACTTTCATGGCTGGACTCCGTGATGAGGGTCGACGACGTCGACACCGGGATCGTCAAGCCAGCGTAGTCTGCTCCCGTCTTGGCGCCTTGATCCCGCTCAAGCCCCCCTGGCCGACGCTTGCGCTGCATCAACTCGCGAGGCCGCTGCCGCCCTATAGTGAAGAATCCGCTTTTCCGCTGCGCTTCACTGCCGAGCTTGCCCATGCATCGCCTGATCGATATCGCCGAATGGCTGCTGATGGCGGCCGGCGCCGTCGTCATTCTCGGGCTCGTCGTCTACGCAGCCCTCGCGTTCCGCCTCAAGCACCCACCGCGCGACTAGCGCTCGAGCGGGCCTGCCGGCACACAGGAGGCCAGGCGATCACGCCAGCGCCCAGGCCGTTGCGAGCGTCCCGGTCACTCCGATGGCCAGGCCTGCGACCGCGATCTGGCGCCGCACGGCACCTCGCGCGACGACCAGGACGGTGGCGCACTTGAAGGCCGTGTTGGCGAGCAGCGCGATGATCAGCGCCGCCGCCGCGCGTACGAGTGGCGCGTCGCCGCTCGTCAACGACAGCGTGATGGCATCCACGTCCATCGCGCCGGCGAGCCCGGAGACCACGTAGAGGCCGGAACTCGGGAGAATGCGGCCGGCGATCCGGATGACGATCAGGAGCACGGCGAAGAGCGCGCCGAAGCGCATGGCCGACGCCAGGCTGAACGGATTCCTGACCGGCAGGTCGTTGGTGGCGCCCCGATCCCCGGCCCCCTTCAGGTAGTGCCGGCCCGCGAACAACGCGGTGACCGCGGCCATGGCGGCGAGGGGCGGCCATGCGACGGCGAAGAGCCCGCGATTCGTCGCGAAGACGATCGCCATGACACGGCCGAACATCATCAGCCAGGCCAGCAGGACGCCGGCGCTGGCGGCATCCCCGGACACCGCGGGGGTGCCGAGCCGGCTGCCGCGGGCGATGTTCAGGGTGGTTGCCGTCGAGGACGTCAATCCGCCGGCGATCCCCGTGATCGCGAGGCCGCGGGCCTTGCCCAGCCAAAGGATGGCGATGTAGCCGACCAGCGAAAGCGCCGAGATGGCGATGACCATCAACCACAGCTGGTACGGATTGACGGCACCCCAGGGGTCGACCGGCGCGTCCGGCAGGAGCGGGAGAACGATGAACGAGGCGATCAGCAGCTTGATGCCCGCCAGGATGTCCTCGACGCCGATGCGTTCGACCAGGCCGTGCAGCGGCTGCCTGAATGCCAATACGGCGGACACCGCGATCGCCAGCGCCACCGCGAGGCCCGCATCGCCGACGACGACCAGCGCGCCGAACAGGACGACGGACAGCGCCGCGACCTCGCTGACGATGCCGGGAGCGGCGTCCTGCGCGTCACGACCGCGCCGAACGTGGTCGGCCACGCCGATGGCGGCCACCGCCAGCAACGTCGCGACGAGGATCCACGGCGCCACGAGTGCGCGGGCGAGCCAGGCCGACGCGCCGCCCGCGAGGGCGAGCAGGATGTGCGTGCGGATGCCTCCAAACGCGCGGGTGGGGTCGTCGTGCTTTCTTTTCTCGCGCTCGATGCCGACCAGCGCACCGATCAGGAAGGCGGCGAGGAAGCGGCGAGCGAGGTCGAGATCCATGGACTAGCGGTTCGTGCGATCGGGCCGACGCCACCGGGACACGGTGGCGACCCTCATGCGAAGTCCCCGGACCAACGCCAGTCGCGTACCTCCGGCATGTCCTGGCCATTCGCGCAGATGTAGCGCTGATGTTCGACCAGCTTGTCGCGCAGTTCGGCGATCAGCGCGATGCCCTCGTCGCCCGTTTGCGGGAGCCGTTCGACCGCATTGATCGCGAGGTGGAAGCGGTCGAGCCCGTTGCGCACCGCCATGTCGAAGGGCGTCGTCACGGTACCTTCCTCGCGATAGCCGTGCACATGGAATCCCGCGTGGTTCATGCGCCGATAGACCAGTTTGTGGATCAGCGACGGATAGCCGTGGAACGCGAAGATCACCGGCTTGCTCATCGTGAACAGCGCGTCGAAGGCAGCGTCGGCCAGCCCGTGCGGGTGCTGGCCGGCAGACTCCAGCTTCATCAGGTCGACCACGTTGACGACGCGGATCCGCAGTCGCGGGATGCGGCGCCGCAGAAGATCGACGGCGGCCAGCGTCTCGAGGGTGGGCACGTCGCCGCAACAGGCCATGACGACATCGGGGCAGTCCGCGCAGTTGCCCGCCCACGACCACTCGCCGATCCCCTGGCTGCAATGCCGCGCCGCCGCCTCGATGTCCAGCCATTGGGGAGACGCATGCTTGCCGGCCACCACGACGTTGACGTAGTTGCGGCTGCGCAGGCAATGGTCGGCGACGGAGAGCAGGCAGTTCGCATCCGGCGGCAGGTAGATGCGCGCGACGCCGGCCTTCTTGTTGGCCACGTGGTCGAGGAACCCGGGATCCTGGTGCGAGAACCCGTTGTGGTCCTGGCGCCAGACGTGCGATGCGAGCAGGATGTTCAGGGAAGCGATGTCCGCGCGCCAGGGCAGCTCGGCACAGACCTTGAGCCACTTCGCATGCTGGTTGACCATCGAGTCGACGATGTGGATGAAGGCTTCGTAGCAGTTGAACAGGCCGTGTCGTCCGGTGAGCAGGTAGCCCTCCAGCCAGCCTTCGCACTGGTGTTCGCTGAGCATCTCCATCACGCGCCCGGTCCGGCCAAGCCATTCGTCGGCGGGTTCCGTCTGTCCGTTCCACTGCCGCACCGTGGCATCGAAAACGGCGCGCAGTCCGTTCGACAGTGTTTCGTCGGGCCCGAATATCCGGAAGTTGCGCGCTGGCTCATTGGCGACGATGACGTCGCGCAGGAAGGTGCCCAGCACGCCCGTGTCGCCCGCGGCCATGACGCCGGGTTGGGAAACGGGCGTCCCGTATCGCATGAAGTCCGGCACGACGAGTTCCTGCAGCAGGAGGCCGCCGTTGGCGCGAGGATTCGCGCTCATGCGCCGCGGACCCGTGGGCAGGCACGCCCGCAGGCCGTCGCGAAGCCGGCCGGCGTCGTCGAACAGTTCGCCGGGGCGATAGCTGCGCAGCCAGCGTTCGAGCTGGGCCAGGTGCGCCGCGTTGCCGCGCGGGTCCGGTATCGGCACCTGATGCGCCCGGAACGTTCCCTCGACCAGCCGGCCGTCGACTTCCTTCGGACCGGTCCAGCCCTTCGGTGAGGCCAGCACGATCATCGGCCAGCAGGGACGCCGCGACTCGCCGCGCTCGCGCGCCTCGGCCTGGATCGCACGGATGCGATCGATCGCGGCATCGAGGGCAGCGGCCATCTGCTGGTGCATGAGGGCGGGATCGTCCCCCTCGACCAGCACGGGCGTCCAGCCGTAGCCACGCAGCAACTCCATCAGTTCCTCGCGGGGGATGCGCGCGAGCACCGTCGGGTTGGCGATCTTGTAGCCGTTCAGGTGGAGGATGGGCAGCACGGCGCCATCGGTGGCCGCGTCCAGGAACTTGTTCGAATGCCACGCCGTGGCCAGCGGCCCCGTCTCGGCCTCGCCGTCGCCGACGACGCAGGCGACGACCAGTGCCGGGTTGTCGAACGCCGCCCCGAACGCGTGGCTCAGCGAGTAGCCCAGCTCACCCCCTTCATGGATCGAGCCGGGACACTCCGGCGATGCGTGGCTGGATACCCCGCCCGGGAACGAGAACTGGCGAAACAGGGTGCGCATGCCCTCCGCGTCCGCGCCGACGTCGGGATAGGTCTCGGACCACGTTCCTTCGAGCCAGGCGTTGGCGATCACCGCCGGGCCGCCGTGTCCGGGCCCGCAGACGTAGATCATGTCCACGTCCCGCTGGGCAATGACGCGGCTCAGGTGGGTGTAGATGAAGTTCTGGCCAGGGGTCGTGCCCCAGTGGCCGAGGATCATGCGCTTGATGTCCGCGGCGACGAGCGGGCGCTTCAGGAGCGGGTTGTCGCACAGGTACATCTGCCCGACCGCCAGGTAGTTGGCGGCGCGCCAACAGGCGTCGAGGTCGCGCAGTTCCTGCGGGGCCAGGGATGGGTTGCGCGGCAGCGCAGGGTTGGAAGCATTGGCGTGCGGCATGCAGGAAGTCTGACCCCGCCTGCCCGCGAGTCCTTGCGATGGCTCAAGGACGCAACGCCTCCCGATGTTCGCGAGCCAGCCCGAAGCGCCACTTGGCGAGCTCCGCGCTCGCCAGGTACAGCACCGCGACGCCGGCGATCGTCAGCAGGAGGAGCAACGGTGGCGCGACGAAGCCGAGCATCGGTCCCAGCGGCGTGAACGGCAGCGCGGTTGCCAGGACGACTGTCGCCACCGCGGCGAACAGCAGCGCGGGATGCGGCCGGCTGGCCCAGGGCCGGGCCCGCGTGCGCAGGATGAAGATCACCAGCACCTGCGTGGCCATCGACTCGATGAACCAGCCGGTACGGAACAACGCGGCCTCGGCATGGAATCCGTACCGCAGGATCGCGAAGGTGGCGAAATCGAACAGCGAACTGAGCGATCCGAAGATCAGCGTGAAGCGGCGGATGGCGCCAGGATCCCAGTCGTGCGGGCGCTCGACGTCGGCCGCATCGACGCCGTCGAAGGGAATGGCCGCCTCGGAGGCGTCGTACAGCAGGTTGTTGAGCAGGATCTGCGCCGGCAGCATCGGCAGGAACGGCAGCAGCACCGCCGCGGCCGCCATGCTGAGCATGTTCCCGAAGTTCGAGCTGGTCGCCATCATGATGTATTTCATGACGTTGGCGAATGTCCGCCGCCCTTCCACGACACCGTCGTGCAACACGGCGAGGTCGCGCTCGAGCAGGATCATGTCCGCCGCCTCCTTGGCGACGTCCACGGCGGTGTCCACCGAGATGCCGACGTCGGCCTCGTGCAGGGAGGGAGCATCGTTGACGCCGTCGCCGATGTAGCCCACGACATGGCCGCGACTCTTCAAGGCCCGCAGCACGCGGCTCTTCTGGGCCGGCGAGACGCGACAGAAAGCCGACGCCTTCTGCACCTGCACGGCGAGCCCCGGATCGTCGAGCTGGTCGATCTGGGCCCCGGTCAGCAGGTGGTGCACCGGCAGGCCGACCTGGGCGCAGACGTGGCGCGTGACCCCCTCGTTGTCGCCGGTCACGACCTTCACGTGCACGTGCAGCGCGCGCAACTGGGCCAGAGCCGCGGCGGCGCCGGCCTTGGGTGGATCCATGAACACGGCGAATCCGCAGAAGACGAGCTCGCGTTCATCGTCGACGCATGCATGGTCGTGCGACGGCGCCGCTCGCCGCGAGGCGACGGCAAGGACGCGGAAGCCTTCGCCGCTCAGGCTCTCGAACCGGGCCAGGGCGCTCGCCTTGCCAGCCGCATCGAGCACGGCAAGCGCGATGGATCCCTGCGGCCCGGCGGCCTCGCGGTGCGAGCACAGCTCGAGCATGTCTTCGGGCGCGCCCTTGACCACCAGCAATCGCTCGTCGCCGCTTTCCAGGAGCACCGAGACGCGCCGCCGCTCGAAGCCGAAAGGCACCTCGTCGATCTTGGTCCAGCCCGCGCTGTCACCGGCGGCTTCGGCCAGGATCGCGTCGTCGAGCGGACTGCGCAGCCCCGATTCGAAGTGGCTGTTCAGCCATGCGAGCTGCAGCACCCGGGGGCTGTCGCGGCCGTCGATGTCGATGTGCCGCTCCAGCCGGATGCAGGCCTCGGTGAGCGTCCCCGTCTTGTCGGTGCACAGCACGTCCATGCTGCCCAGGTTCTGGATCGCGGGCAGGTGCTTGACCACCACCTTGCGCGCGGCCATGCGCATCGCGCCGCGCGCGAGGGTGACCGAGACGATCATCGGCAGCAGCTCCGGCGTCAGGCCGACAGCGAGCGCCACAGCGAAAAGAAAGGTCTCCGCGAGGGGGCGATGCGCCAGCACCAGCGCAAAGGTGACGAACAACACGAGGCCGGCAGTCATCTTGACCACGAGCTCGCCGAAATTGCGGGTCCCGCGTTCGAACGCGGTCGGCGCCGCCGGTTGGCGCAAGGTGTCGGACACCTCGCCGAGAACCGTCGAGCGGCCCGTGCAACAGACCAGCAGGGTCGCACTGCCGCTCAGCACCGAGGATCCCATGAACGCCGCATTGGTCGCCGAGGACAGGTCGGCGTCGGTCCCGGCCAGGTCCTTGCCCTTTTTCTCGACCGGAAAGGCTTCGCCCGTGAGCATCGACTGGCGCACGAAGAAGTCCCGTGCCTCCAGGATTCGGCCGTCGGCGGGCACCAGGTCGCCCGCGGCCAGTCGCACGACATCGCCGGGCACGATCTGCGCCGACGGGACCTTCAGCGTGCCCCCGTCACGCAGCACGCTCGCCTGCAGCGACACCGATTGACGCAGTTGCTCGGCCGCATTGCCGGCACGGCGTTCCTGGACGAAGTCCAGCGTGACGCTGCCGAGGACGATCGCGGCGATCACGATGGCGCTGGTGGCATCGCCCATCGCCGCCGAAACGACGCACGCGGCCAGGAGCAGCAGGACCAGCGGGCTGCGCAGATGGGCGAGAAATTCGAGCACGGCCCGTCGATGCCGTTGCGCGCCCAGGGTGTTCCCGCCAACGGTGGCGAGGCGGCGAGCGGCCTCC
>Ga0307516_10007511_pt1 | contig 12531 bp, 9 predicted proteins | sample 19_EM_MG_FD_203310 | JGI IMG/M metagenome (GOLD analysis project Ga0307516, IMG submission 203310) | Populus trichocarpa ectomycorrhiza microbial communities from riparian zone in the Pacific Northwest, United States - 19_EM | ecosystem: Host-associated > Plants > Roots > Unclassified | place...
GCTGTTATGAACGTAAAAAAGCAGCAGGTGAAGGACGCACAGAATTCGATCGATAACCTGACTAAGCAGCAACAGCTGATCACCATCCGGCAGCAATATTACCAGAACCTCATTAACGCGGGCCTGAATACAGGCGAGACCGTGGCGATAGGGCTCAATACGGCCTCCACGGTCATTGACGCCGGCATCGCCATCGGGTATGCTTTGTCAGCAGGGCTTAAGCTGATCCCCGACTTTACCATCGGGGCCGCCGGCTTCGGGGGATCACCTACTGTCAATGCGGTGACGGGCGGAGCGAGCTTCGGCAATTCCGCGGAAGACTTCGTAAAGATCCTCTCCTCCGTCGCCACCGCCCTGGACAAGGGCGCAGCCCTGGCCAGCACTTTGGCGGGCTATGCACGGCGCAGTGAAGAATGGCAATTCCAGGTCAACCTGGCGACGAAAGAGCTGGACCAGGTCTCTACGCAGATCCTGGGGGCGCAGATCAAGCTGGACATTGCCAATACGGAGATCACCAACCAGCAATTGCAGATCGACAATGCCCAGGCCTCCGATGATTTCATGCACAGCAAGTTCACCAATAAGGACCTGTACAGCTGGATGATCACGCAAATATCTACGGTCTACTTCAAAGCGTACAACCTGGCCTATTCTACGGCGAAGAAGGCGGAGCAATGCTTCCGGTACGAGCTGGCATTGGCGGATTCCTCCTACATCAATTTCGGATATTGGGATAGCCTGAAAAAGGGCTTGCTTTGTGGGGAACAGCTGTCGAATGACCTGCGGCAGATGGAGATGGCCTATTTTGAGCAGAACAAGCGGGAATACGAGCTGACCAAACACATTTCACTGGCTCAGCTGGATGCGTCCGCACTGCTGAAATTGAAGACCGGTGGTGACTGCTGGATCAATTTGCCGGAAGAATTGTTCGACCTGGACTATCCGGGTCAATACATGCGCCGGATCAAATCGGTGAGCCTGACGATTCCCTGCGTGACAGGCCCTTATACCACCGTCAGCTGTACTTTAACGCTCAATAAGAATTCGGTGAGGACCAGCTCCGTCGCATCGGGGACTTATCCCCGGAAGCTGGCATCCGGCATACCTGCCGACGACCCGAGATTCAGGGATGCCGTAGGTTCTATTCAGTCCATCGCCACCAGCGGCGCCCAGAATGACAACGGCCTGTTCGAGCTGAACTTCCGTGACGACCGGTACCTGCCTTTTGAAGGGGCCGGGGCGATCAGCTTGTGGAGGCTCCAGCTGCCGGCCGCCATCCGGCAATTCGATTACGATACCATCAGCGATGTGATCATTCAGCTAAAATATACTTCCCGTGAAGGCGGAGAAGCGCTACGGCAGGCAGCGGGGGCCAATATTACCAACGCCGTCAATGCCATGCTGGTATCGCAGAAAGACAAGGGACTTATCCGCCTGTTCGATTTCAGGCATGAATTCCCCACGGAATGGTACAAATTCCTGCACCCGGTGAATCCGACCGATCAACAGGTCCTGACCGTCAATATCGGCCCCGAACGATTCCCTTATTTTACACAGACCAGCAAGATCAAGATCACTTCCATCGAGCTGGTAGGAGAGACGAAAGACCCGGTTAACAACCTGGAGCTGGACCTGCTGTCCGCTACGTTTTCCCCGGTAAAATTAGCGGCGGACGGCGTATATGGCAGCCTGATGCATGCCGCGATCGCAGCGGTCAACAAGACCCTGCCGGCGACGGATACAGCTTTGACGATCAACTATCCCATGGCAAGCAGCCTGCCGAATGGCTCGCCGCTGACAACCGATAATTGCACGAACCTGTTTGCTATCGTGCATTACCAGATGACCTGAGGATAGCCGTTCCTATAAATCAGAAGAGGGTGCTCAAATGCAATTTGAGGCACCCTCTTCTTTTATGATGATCAGATTAGAGATGTATCGCTTCTCCGTAGGCGGCCTCGATGGCGTCTTTTACCCCTTCGCTGATGGTGGGGTGGGGATGGATGCTGTTCAGGACCTCATGGTAGGTGGTCTCCAGCTTCCGTCCGACGACGGTCTCCACGATGACTTCCGTCACGTTATAGCCGATCATGTGGGTGCCCAGCCATTCGCCGTATTTGGCGTCGAAGATCACTTTGACGAAGCCTTCGGTATGGCTTACGCCGACTGCCTTACCTGAGGCGGTCAGGGGGAATTTGCCCACTTTCACGTCGTATCCTGCGTCGCGGGCCTGTTTTTCCGTGAGGCCGACGGAAGCGATCTCCGGAGTGCAATAGGTGCAACCGGGGACGTTGCCGTAGTCCAGGGCTTCGGGCTGGTGCGCGAATTTCTTTTCGTTGTATGCGATGTTCTCTACGCAGATGATGCCTTCTTTGGAGGCTACGTGCGCCAGGGCCTGGCCGGGGGCGCAGTCGCCGATGGAATAGATACCGGGCACGTTGGTCTGGTAGAATTTATCGACGGCCACCTTTCCTTTCTCGGTCTTGACGCCCAGGGTTTCCAGGCCGATGTTCTCGATATTGGATGCGATGCCGATGGCGCTGAGGAGGATGTCGGCTTCCAGGGTGATTTCGCCGTTGGGTGTTTTCACCTTGGCTTTTACCCCGTCACCGCCGGTATCCACGCTGGTCACTTCGCTGTTGGTCAGGACTTCGATACCGTATTTTTTGTAGATCTTTTCCAGCTCTTTGGAGATGTCTTCGTCTTCGACGGGCACGATGCGGGGGAGGAATTCCACGATGGTGACCTTTGTGCCGAGGCTGTAGTAGAAGTACGCGAATTCTACGCCGATGGCGCCGCTGCCTACTACGATGATGCTTTTCGGCTGGGTGGGCAGGTTCATGGCTTCGCGATAGCCGACGACTTTTTTACCATCCTGTTTCAGGTTGGGTAATTCGCGGCTGCGGGCGCCGGTGGCGATGATGATATGCCGGCCTTCGACCAGCTGGGTCTTGCCGTCTGCGCCGGTGACTTCCAGCTGACCTTTTGCTTTCAGCTTGCCGTATCCCATGATCACGTCGATCTTGTTCTTTTTCATCAGGAACTGGACGCCTTTGCTCATTTTATCGGCGACTCCGCGGCTGCGTTTGATCACGGCGGGGAAGTCGGCGGTGCCGGTGGCCTCGATGCCAAAGTCTTTTGCGTGGAGGATATCCTGATATACCTGGGCGCTTTTCAGGAGCGCCTTGGTGGGGATGCATCCCCAGTTCAGGCAAATGCCTCCCAGGCTCTCCTTTTCAATGATCGCTGTCTTAAAGCCAAGCTGTGCAGCGCGGATTGCGGCTACATATCCGCCGGGTCCGCTGCCGAGAACGACTACATCGTATGCCATGTTCAACCTGTTTATTTAAATTATAAATGATTATAAACGAAAAATGCGACCTGCGAAACTACTTCACAAAGCCCAAATAGCCAAATACCGTGCCCCTGTCCTTTCGATGCGACAAACTGGCATAAATAGGATAAGGAATTGAGCAAAAGCGGTACTTTTGTGCGCGAAAAACGAAATATGAAGCTGGATATATTGGCAATCGCGGTCCATCCGGACGACGTTGAATTAGGTTGTGCGGGTACGCTCTTAATGGAGAAAAGGAATGGCAAAAAGACCGGTGTGGTGGATCTCACCCGGGGGGAGCTGGGCACGAGGGGAACTCCGGAGCTGCGGGCCGAGGAAGCTGCCAGGGCTGCCGCCATCCTGCAGCTGGATGTCCGGGAGAACCTGGGCATGGCTGATGGGTTTTTCCGTAATGACGAGCAGCACCAGCGGCAGCTGATCCGGGCCATCCGGAAATACAGGCCGGAGATCGTGCTGGCCAATGCCCTGGAAGACCGGCACCCGGACCATGGGCGGGCGGGGCACCTGATCGTGGAGTCCTGTTTTCTCAGCGGCTTGCGCAAGGTCGGGACGGTGGGTGATGACGGGCTTCCGCAGGAGCACTGGCGTCCCAAGTATGTATTCCATTTTATCCAGGACCGGTATGCGACTCCATCCTTCGTGTATGATGTGACGCCGGTATTCGAGCAGAAATTGGCATCGATCCGGGCTTATACCTCCCAGTTCCACTCGGCGGCGTATGCAGAGGCGGAGCCCCAGACCTATATTTCCACGCCCGAATTCCTGAATGCCATTATCGGGAGGCACCAGATGTATGGAAAAATGATCGGAGTGCCGTATGCGGAGGGCTACATTACAGAAAAAATGACCGGGATCCGGGATTTCGATGCCCTGGTTCAAATGGATACCTGAGGGTGGATGCCCTGAGGAGCCGGGAAGGCTGAGATACGATGTGATGGTGGGGCGGATGGATAGAGGGCCGGCGGGGAGGGAATGACCCGGGAGGGCCGGTTTCGGGGAGTGAGACAGGAGGGGGAAAATGGCGGCAAACGGGAGAATGAAGGGGGAACGGGCCGGAAATATGTGGAGAAGGAATGAGCCATGGGGCAAAACAAATCCCACAATATCACGTTTAGTATATTATACGGCCTTTAACACTTTATCCCCGCTGAAAAGGGTACCTTTGCGTAATTATTTCAAATATTCAATACGGCGCACCATGTCAATTGCAATGCCTAAATTTTCGAATTCTCCCCACTCGTTCCATACGGAACTGAAGAAGAGGATCGGCAATTATTTCGAGGAGGTTGGTAAGTCTACCACGGGAGATACCAGGATCTTTATGAAGGCGGTGATCCTGATGGTGACCTTTTCGTTAATATATATTCACCTGGTGTTCTTTACGCCCGCCGTTCTCTGGTCCATTCTGGAATGTGTGCTGCTGGGCGGGGTCGTCGCCGCTATCGGGTTCAATGTGATGCATGACGGGGCGCATGGTAGCTTTTCCAAGTATAAATGGGTCAATCATTTTGCTGCTTTTTCCCTGAACATCCTGGGAGGCAACAGCTTTATGTGGAATATGAAACACAATGTCATCCACCATGCTTTCACCAATGTGGACGGCATCGATGACGATATCGATATCCAGCCCTGGATGCGTATGAGCGAAACACAGAAGAAATACCGCCTGCACAAGTACCAGCATATGTATTTCTGGTTCCTTTATTCCCTGCTGTATATCTTCTGGATCTTCGTGCTGGACTATCAGAAATATTTCAAGAGCAAGGTGGGGAATATGCCCCTGAAAAAGATGAGCCTGTCGGATCATTTCGTTTTCTGGGGTTTCAAGCTGTTCCATGCATTTCTTTTTATCGGCCTTCCGATCTATATGATCGGATTCACGGACTGGGTGATCGGGTTCGTCATTTTTACCTGTGTCGCCGGTTTTGTGCTGAGCCTGGTATTTCAGCTGGCGCATACGGTGGAGCACACTGCTTTTCCCGTGGCCAATGCCGAGACCAACAAGCTGGAGGATGAGTGGGCGGTTCACCAGATCAAGACGACCGCCAATTTTGCCACGAATAACCCGGTGGTATCCTGGCTGGTAGGCGGGCTGAATTTCCAGATCGAGCATCATCTTTTCCCCAAAATATCACACGTACATTATCCTGCCATCAGCAAGATCATCCGGCAGGCCTGCCAGGAATACGGGCTGGTCTACATCGAATATCCCAGGGTGCGATATGCGGTAGCCTCTCATGTGGCCTTTTTAAGGCAGATGGGCAGGAAATAGCGCAGGAGGATCCAACCCACCCGCCGAAGTTCCGGTTGAGGGTTCCGATGCCTGTGTGTGGCAGGCTCGCTATTGTATGAACGGATAATGAAGCAGGATCTCGTCTTTCGTGATCCTGAATCCATCCTCTATCTCTTCCCCTCTCATATTAATTTCTCCGTAATCCTGCTGAATGCAGGGGAGGTCTGCATTGATACATTTATGTGTCTGATCCGCCCGGTATAGTTTTATGCCGGTGGAAGGAAAGGTAGTATATGGGAAGCCGGCATGCTGGCGGCTGTCATAGAATCTGTCTTTCAGCGGGTATAGCCAGCAACCGGCAGGGGAGAAAGCATAAGTCGTGGGCTTCCTGAAGCCTGCCAGGATATAATAGGATGTCAGGCCGAGGAACAGCCATTGCAGCGCCCGGTGAGAGAACCCGGAGATCCGCGGCGGGCTGGAAAAAAGCAGAAAAGCGGGAAAGAAGAGGGAGAGAGCCATGAGGATGGCGCCAAATCGAAGGATCGGGGAGGTGAGGAACCACGCCCAGACCCCCGCGTATACCACCAGCCATAGACCGGCGATGCGAAGATCGATCTTCTTCTGCCTGAAATACAACAGGACCCAGCCGAAGGGAGAAAGGATGGAGGCGAAGACAAAGACCGGGTCAAGGGGGGTGTGCTGTTGAAAAAAGGTAGCGAGCCAGGGCCGGAGCCAACGGGAAGGGGGCAGCGGGGCGGATAACGGGGTCAGATGGTCGCCTGTTTTCGGCTGTACGGTGATGTAATAGGTTTCCAGCCTCGTTAAGTTAACTGGTGCTTTCCAATCCGGGTGGAAGAGGTCGGGATGGGGAAAGGGATAGAACGCGTAACCGCTCAATATATAATTCCTGGCCAGCCAGGGAATGTAGATGATCCCGGCGATCACGGCCATATTGAACAGGAGGGAAAAGCGTTTTTCGTTCCGGGGAAGGAGGAAAAAGATATAGGGCAATGCCAGCAGGACAGGAAACGACGACAATTTGGCCGTAAGCGAATAGAGGATGATCACGCAGGGTACCAGCACCCCGGATAACCGGATCGTTCCTGTGCGCAGGAGCCGGAACAGGCAGATCAGCGGATAGCAGGTGCATACGGCCACCAGGCCGTCGGAAGTAGGGGAGGAAATATCGATGAGCAGGGGAGTGAAGAGCACGGCCATGAGGCCGCCGTAGATCAATCCCAGGGGAGAGTTCCTTTTTTCAAGGAGCCGGATGAGGAGCCAGCTGAAAAAAAGGCCCAGCAGGACGCCATTCAGCGGGTACAGGGATTGTCCGGCCGGACCCGTGAAGGAATAGGCGGACTGTATGATGAAGGCGGCGGGGTTGAAGGCATAGCGACCGTCGATATTGGCCAGTCCGGGGACAACTTTAAACTTTTCATACCAGCGTATGGAATCGTAGTGATAGATCCAGCTGTCGGCATTGCCCGGAGGGATGATCCAATAAAAGAATAAAAGGACGAACAGGCAGATGGAGATAGGCCGGCAGGGCGCAGAAAAAATGAATTGCCAGGATTGCCGGATGGAAAGGAGCACCTGCCGGGTCTTTTCGCGGAGGAAGACCGTGACCAGGAAGCTGATGACCGTTAAAGGCACCAGGGAAAAATAGTTGACGGGGCGGTTGAAGGAGAGGGCGTTAAAATAGACGGTGGAGGATATGAGACCCAACAGGAAAATGCCCAGGGTATCCGAAGGGAGGCGATCACGAAAAGCTTTTTCAAGGATAAAATGTGTAAGGATCCCCAGTCCGAGGGTAATAAAGATCAGCAGAAAAGAATCTATCAGCAACAGCAGCATAGGAATGGTTTGGTTAACTCTCCGTTAGCGGCGACAAGTTATGGATTTTTCTCATTCGCATAGGAGCCGCCGGCCCGACAAATTCGCCTGTTTCCCTTGAATGCCGTAAATTTGCCACTCATTTTACAGGGGAAAATATGAGTAAAGTAAAAATAGGCCTGGTGCAGATGAGCTGTACGGCCGACAAGGAGGCCAATCTTCAGAAAGCCATCCGGGAAGTAAGGGCTGCCGCAGCCAAGGGCGCCCGGATCGTCTGTCTGCAGGAGCTATTCACGTCCCTTTATTTCTGTGATGTGGAAGATCATGCGAATTTCCAGTTGGCCGAGGCCATCCCCGGGCCCTCTACGGAGGTGTTGGGCAAGGTGGCGGCGGAATTGAAGGTGGTGATCATCGCCTCTCTCTTCGAGAAAAGAGCACCGGGTCTCTATCACAATACGACAGCCGTATTGGATGCCGACGGGGCCTATCTGGGCAAATACCGGAAAATGCATATCCCGGATGACCCGGCCTATTATGAAAAGTTTTATTTTACGCCCGGCGACCTGGGTTACAAGATATTCAAGACCAAATATGCCAGTATCGGCGTATTGATCTGCTGGGACCAATGGTACCCGGAAGCGGCCCGCATAACGGCGCTGATGGGGGCTGAGATCCTTTTCTATCCTACGGCGATCGGGTGGGCTGCCAGCCAGGACGAGGCCACCAATACCGAGCAGTACAATGCCTGGCAGACCATCCAAAGAAGCCATGCCGTCGCCAACGGGGTGCATGTGGTGAGTGTCAACAGGGTCGGTTTCGAGCAGGATGGCGCCATGAAGTTCTGGGGCGGTTCCTTCGTGTCGAACCCATTCGGGACCCTGCTCTACCAGGGATCTCATGAGCGGGAAGAGACGGTGGTAACGGAGATCGACACGGATGCTACGGACAGGTACCGCACGCACTGGCCTTTCATGCGGGACCGGAGGATCGATTCTTATCAGCCGATCACAAAAAGGTATATTGACAATGACTAGTACGACCCCTCGCCAACTGGGCTATTATTTTCCGGCAGAATTCGATGTACATACCGCTACCTGGCTCAGCTGGCCTCATAAGGAGGCCTCGTGGCCGGGGAAGATCCATAGCATCTACCCCTCCTATAGCCGGTTCATCAGTGAGCTGACGAAGGGTGAGCGGGTATGTATCAATGTCAGGGATGAAGCGATGAAGGCATTTGCCGCAGGGCATATTGCGGCAGCCGGCGCGGATATGGGCCGGGTGGAATTCTTTTTTCATCCTACCAATGACGCCTGGTGCCGGGATCATGGTCCGGCGTTCCTGATCAACCCGGATGCCACGCAGAAAAAGGTGATCGTGGATTGGAATTACAATGCCTGGGGGAACAAGTATCCGCCCTTCGACCTGGACGACGATATTCCTACGCTGATCGGCAGGGCCCTGGATATCCCGGTCTATTATCCCCGGATTATCATGGAGGGCGGCTCGGTGGATTTCAACGGCAAGGGCACCCTGATCACTTCGGACAGCTGCCTGCTGAACGTCAACCGCAATCCTCACCTGACCCGGGAGCAGATCGAGGCTTACCTGGTGAGCTATTATGGTATCGAGCAGGTATTGTGGGTGAAAGAAGGGATAGTGGGAGACGATACGGACGGGCATATCGACGATACGGTAAGATTTGTCAATGAAGATACGGTGATCACGGTGGTGGAGGAAGATCGTGGTGATGAGAATTATGACCTGCTGCAGGAGAATCTTTCGGACCTTGGGAAGATGCGCCTGATCAACGGGAAGCAGCTGAATATCGTGGAGCTGCCGATGCCCGAGGAGGTGATCTATGAGGATCAGCGCCTCCCGGCCTCGTATGCGAATTTTTATATTGCCAACGAGTCGGTGATCGTGCCTACTTTTCGCGGCGCCCGGGATGAGAAGGCGTTGCGGGTGATCCAGGACTGCTTTCCCACGCGGCGGGTGGTGGGGATCGACTCGACGGATATTATCTGGGGATTGGGCAGCTTTCACTGTCTCAGTCAGCAGGAGCCGGCGGTGTGAGGGGGGATGCGATGAAGAACAGCTCTGTCCCCGCCCGGGGCTTGATGGAGTTGTAACAGGGCGCCAGGGTGTGGACCTTGAATTTTTTTTCCAGCAACGATGCATATTCTGTGCGGCTGCCGCCGAAGGGGGGGCCTTCCGGGGACGACGCTCCGACGAAGTTCCGGTCGAAGAGGAGACCGGCGAGCTTGCCGTTTGGGGCCAGCAGCTGGTGCATCTTCTCCATATAGCCGTCGCGGAGGGATGGGTCGAGGGCGCAGAAGAAGGTCTGCTCGATGATGAGATCGTATTTGCCGGTGAGGGTGAAGAAGTCGCCGGTTAGCAAGGTGAGGGGGTGGGGGTGGAATTTCTCACGGAGCGCGTCCATCAGCCGGGGCGCGATATCTATCAATGTAATATTTGTGAAGCCGTTTTCCAGCAGCCAGGCTGCTTCGTAGCTATTGCCGCAGCCGGGGATCAGGATGGCGATGTTCTTATCGGTCAGCTGTTCGAAATAGGCCTGCAGGGGCGGAGAGATCTGACCCATATCCCAGGCGGTATCGTGGTTAAGGTAGCGATCGTCCCAGTAGTCGGGTGGAAAAGAAAAATTTGAAGACATGGGGGAAGTTGTAAATTTGAGTAAACCTTAAGACTATGAGAGTAAGTACCCATCCACTCCCTTCCGCTGCGGCAGTTTCTGCGGCAGAATACCTGGCCCGCGAAAGAGCTACCAAAGATAAGCATGAATATTATGACGGAGCGATTACTGCTATGGCCGGCGCCTCGCTGGCGCATAACCGGATCGTTGTCAATATCGTGACAGAGATCGGGTCTTTTTTAAAGGGCAAGCCTTGCGAGATACTTCCCAGCGATATCCGTGTTTCCACTCCGTTCCGGTCGGCGTACTTGTATCCGGATGCGACCATTGTCTGCGGGGCGCCGCAAATGGAGGATGACAAATTTGACACGTTGAGAAACCCAAAAGTCATATTCGAGGTATTATCCCCCTCCACTGCCGATCATGATCGCCGTAAGAAGTTCTCTTACTACTGCCAGATACCTTCTTTCCGCGAGTACATCCTCATTGATTCCACAGATTATTTTATCGAGTTCAGCAGGAGGCAGCCGGACGGAACCTGGGATCAGGATGCCAGCTCCGATCCCGGAGGATTCTTGAGGATCGACTCCATCAGGGCTACTATTCCCGTAGAGGAAATATACAGGAATGTCTTTATAAGAGCTGAAAGGCGGACGGTCTAAAGCAGGGAACCTGCCGGTTTAACCCGGAATGGGGTCCTCGTCGAGGACCCCATTCCGGGTTTCATGTCTCTATGAAGTTATGGCCACGATCGGCACATGGCTGTGATAGGCCAGCTGGGTGGTATTGGTGGTCTTGAAGACATTCGATAAGAAAGAATGCTTCCGTGGGAAGGTCAGGATCAGGTCGATATTGTTGTCCGCCACGAACTGGTTGATAGCTTCCATGAAATCGAACAGGCGGATAAAGTAGAAATCGGGGCTGTAGTCTTTCAGGAGGGTCTCCAGCTTGGCCCTTTCCACCTTATATTCATCCGTCACCTGTACATAGTGCTCGTGGTCCACGTTTACGATATGCAGCCTGGGGCGGAAAAGGTCCAGCAGTGATTTAACCGTGTCGATCGGGATGGTATTCTCGATGTCCTTGAAATCGGTCAGTAACATGACGTTCTTCGCCGACTGGGAATTAGCGTGCGGGGGCACGATTATGACGGGTGCGATCTCTCTTTTGACGATATTCAGGGTATTGCTGCCCATGAAGATCTGGCCCAGGCGGGTAGCGCCGGTGATACCCATGACGATCAGCTGTATCTTGTTGTCCAGCACGTATTTGGTGAAAGTATCCAGGAAACGGTGACTTTCTTCCGCCACGCAGGAGATCCGGGCGCCGGTGATGGACGTCAACTCGGTCTTTACGCTTTGCAGGGCCATTTCCATGAGGGTATGCCTGCTGTCGTCCTCTTCGCCTTCCGTACCCAGGGGGCTGCTGTCGGAACCATATTCCAGGGTGTCGAAAACATTGTACAAAATCAGGTGTGCATCGGGAACCAGGGTGGAAATATGGGCCGCATACCTGGCTGCATTCTTGGATGGCTCGGAAAAATCAATGGGAACAATAAAATTATTCATATGTAGATTGTTTGTTCTGCATGGCAGCTTTAAACAGGGTAAATATATAAAATTCTCCCAGTTTACCCAGTAGGAACTTGCGTAAATACTCCCTAAAATTGTTATTCACCAGTTTTCAACAGGCAGAAGGAGAATTAATCATTTTAGTGTAGGTTTGCCGTCCGCCCAAACATTTTGAGCGCGGCAGTATTTTATCTCGGGAAAACGCTCATAAACGAAACTTTTGCACTGTGCGATTAAAGAGCTTAGAAATCAAGGGTTTTAAAAGTTTTGCTGATAAGACCCTTATCAGCTTTGACGAAGGCATTACGGGTATCATCGGCCCCAATGGCTGCGGGAAGAGCAATATTATCGACAGTATCCGCTGGGTGATCGGCGAGCAGAAGATCAGTCATCTCCGTTCGGAAAATCTGGAGAGCCTGGTTTTCAATGGCAGCAGGACCCGGTCTGCGTCCGGGCTGGCCGAGGTTAGCCTCACTTTCGAGAATACGAAGAATCTCCTGCCTACGGAGTTCAATACCGTTACTGTCACCCGTAAGTTCTATAAGAGCGGCGAGAGTGAATACCGGCTCAACGATGTCTCCTGCCGGTTGAAGGATATCCAGAACCTTTTCATGGATACGGGGGTGAGCACGGACAGCTATGCCATCATCGAGCTGGGGATGGTGGACGATATAATCAAGGATAAGGAGAACAGCCGCCGGCGTATGCTGGAGCAGGCCGCGGGCGTCACCATCTATAAGACCCGGAAGAAAGAGGCCCGGCAGAAGCTGGATGCCACCGAGCAGGATCTGGCCCGTATCGAGGACCTGCTGTTCGAGATCAATAACCAGCTGAAAAGCCTGGAGAACCAGGCCAAGAAGGCTGAAAAATATTACGAGATCAAGAAGGA
>Ga0307516_10007513_pt1 | contig 12529 bp, 18 predicted proteins | sample 19_EM_MG_FD_203310 | JGI IMG/M metagenome (GOLD analysis project Ga0307516, IMG submission 203310) | Populus trichocarpa ectomycorrhiza microbial communities from riparian zone in the Pacific Northwest, United States - 19_EM | ecosystem: Host-associated > Plants > Roots > Unclassified | place...
GTTGTTGCCTTCCCCTGCCTTATGTACCTTGCCACTATTGGTACGTCGATATGTTCTCCACAAACTGGCGGTGGTGCTCTGGGCTAACGTCATTAATATAGCAATGGGAATCGTGATCCTCGCCTCTAATTCCTGTGGATGGGGTGATGTCAGGTTCATCCTTCCGCACCTTTCGATTTCGGTCTCGCTCAACGTCCTCCTCACCCTGATGATTGTCATCCGGCTCATCCTACATGGCAGGAATGTCCGTGCTGCCATTAGGTCTCCAACCGGAATGAGCAAATTGTGTAAGACCGTCGTCACCATGCTCATTGAGTCCTCCGCCCTTTACGCTGTGAATTCGTTGCTGCTCATTGGACTGTGGGCTGCTGGAAACCCTGCTTCGGGTATCTTCCTGCCCGTCATATCTCAGAGTCAGGTTAGTTCCTCCCACAACCGCAAGCGCCGGACCGGTTATCTAATGTAGCGGCGGGTCGACAGGTGATTGCCCCACTGCTCATTATTCAACGAGTTGCCAACCGGAGCGCGTTGATGGGAGACACTACCATCTCCGAGAATCTCGATAGAGGGGAGTCGGGGGGTGGTCATTGTACTCTCCCCATGGATTCGGCGGATAATTACGGAAAGAACGGCGGGGGGGCTGGGGTTCATGCGGTCGAGACGATGGTTGAGTGAGGTCTGATAACCCTCATAATCTGACACTTTCGAGGCAACTGTTCCCTGCCCTTCAAGTTTGTCTTTTCCAACTTTTTCGGACCTAGTGCCGCCCTCACCCGGAACTTTACATTTTACCTGGTTTTCACACCACCCCCAACCCTGCTTCCGTATCGTAATCGCGGGCAATCGTCGTTTTCGGAACAGCCAGCGCGTGAACTGTGTCAAAAAATATTTACATTCGCAGAGTGAGGATCCCGATGTGATCTTTCTCAACAACGGCGCAGTTCCGCCATCTCACCTCCCGACACGGACAAGGTCGATCAATAGTGAGACTGCTGGTTAATCCTCATCTCAGCGGGGGTTTATACTTTATAGAGAGAAGGATTAGAGGCAAAACGACCAGTCGGGACACTTGGGATGGATGTTTGGCGGCTCCCCTGAGCATTTTGTTGCTCGTCGAACTTCTGCAAAAGGGTGTGAGCGGTTGTGGACGGGGTGACGGCGACAGTGATGAAAGGCGAGTTGGCCTTTCACATTAGTGCCCACAGCCTGAACGTTACGTGACTGCCCACCACCAAAACGGAAAGAGACCATATGCGACCGAAAACGCGGATCCCATGCCAACTAAGCGGGATTGCACGCAGCCTCGCGTCTGCTGATAGAATCTCCAATCCGGCCCGAAGAGGGACACGGAACCCGGCATGGCGTGCGAAGGGACAAGTTTGGAAAAATAACCTAGCGATTTCTTACAGCGTACTACTTGTCGGTGTGCCCACGTTTGGGTTTTTCCTGGTCGCCCTGGCGTCCCGAGTGTGTCCATATAGTTTCTTCCGAAGAGCTAGGGCACCGGTATCCCCCAAGGAAACGACTTCAAAGCCTACCCCGGTCATCAAGTCCTCGTCTCTGCTGTCTCCCGCTGACCTCGACCGCGTTTGTGGCCGCCGCCGGCCCCAAACGAAAATCCCTCACTGAACGCCCTCAGAACCTGCATGAACTGCCCCTACCCTCCTTCTAGCTATAGGAGTCCGGGATGCGGTGTTCAAGCGATCACGATCATATTCCACCTCGCCCTCCTCGCCTTTGCTTTTGCCATCCCCGCCCACGTCACCTTCTCTTCGCATCTCATCACATTCTGCATCCTGATTACTTTGTCCACCTTTTGTTTCATCACTCTCTCTACGTCGTCGGCCAACTGCGTCAAGGCGACATCCTCTATCGTAGGCTTGCCCCACATCCTCAACTGGCTGATATTGCGTTCCGAGCTCGGGGAAAGTAGCCGCTGTCGTTCGATAGGCTCCTTACTCTCCTCTTGACGCAAAGCGGGGATCGAGATCTCCAAAGTGACTTGGAGGATATTGTCCAGCTTCTCGAGGAGCTGCTGCTGCATCTTAAGCGGGGCCCCGAACGTCTGCAGAGGTGAACTAGACCCGGATGTACTCTGTGGTGTGAAGATCGGCACGCCGCGATACTCCGGAATCTGGGCAGGGGAAGACCTATTAACCGCAGTAGCAAGGCCACGTATTGTGTTCCTCAACTCCGCCACCGACTCGTTGCAATCCGCTATCTCTGCCTCCAGTCGACGGACCTCCACACATGTTTCGTTGTGTTTCTCGAAGAGCCATCGGGGTACATTGCACTCGCATATCCTACACAAGACCAGGGATACGTTGGCGGGGCGGGCGGGCGGGAATGGTGTCACGAATTCAGATAGCTTTCGAGTGGCAAAGCCAGCGGCGGAGGTAGAGAGGGGTTCGTCGCCAACTCCGCCAGTTTCCACTTGGACGGGCGGAACCGCCGTGTCGATGGAGGGAAGGGTGACAGGTTTGATGACCCACATCGTGTGCGACGGTTGCGCGTCGTCACGGTCGATAATTAGCATGCCTTTACCCTCCATAGTGCGAATGATTGGGTGATCCCTGTCGTCGTCCGGCCCTACCTGGAGTTTGAATCGAACTTCGACGGTGTGAGAATCGTCTTCCTTCAACCGCCTGGTGGCGTCACGGAAAACGTTCCAATCGGGAGGAGACAACAAATGCGATATCCTGGTTCCTTGGAGTCCCTCAGGATCCGTTCTGTATAACCATTAAATCGGCAGGGGTTGGCAATAACAGTACAGCCAAAACAAGGAAGAGTGGAGCAAGGGTCAGAAGAGCAGCGCCGACGCACCGTATAAGGGAAATGATGCGCACCCTACAACGTTCTCCCAAGCATAATTGATCCACAGGATGTAGTCCCCGTCCAGACTAAGCTCCATAACCACGTTATGATTCTCGGCCTTCTCAGCCTGCGATCTCAGTCTCTCCGTAGCGAGGACGCGCGCCGACTTTGTTGTTGGAGACAATGCGAGTTCTCTGGCGACTTCGCCCCTCTGCTGTTTGCCGAGACTGGGAGGCCGTGTGATCCTCCACTTGCTATCCCGATCTGCCGTGAGCTTATAGGGATCCTTGGTGCCGGCAGAAGGTGTCTCCTCTTGTTTGCGAAGACCAGCGTTTTTCACCTGTTGAGCGTCATACCAGTCGACCTTCTTCCTGCTCTCCCCTTCATCCTCAGGTGACTGATGACCCTCAGAGATAGAGCCACTCCTAGAACTTCGATCCCAAGAGCGAGCTCTGGACGGTCGACGAGCCCTTTGGTTCTCCGAGTCTGTGGTTCCATCCTCAGACTCAGAGTTGTGCTCCTCGTTCCTCGACCCTGTAATGTATGATTGGTGAGGTCCCCGAGGCCCAGTGGAATATGTGGGCTGAGTTGGAATACGATAGACACACTTGATCCCTCTCCCAGAGCATTGATTACAAATAGGTTGTGTCCCATCGCATTTCTGCGCAACCTCGGCAAATTAGTCTGATGCCAAAAGCTTCTTGTCGCCACCGGGTACGAACCACTCTCTTTAGGCTGGGGCGGAAGGGTCATGAGCACAGCGGAGATGAGACTGGAATCTGGTCAGCTCACCGGCAAGTCCTACATGCTCTTCTCCTACACAATCTTGGATTTGAAGCATCATTTGCGTGAGATGTCGATATCTCGCGTGGTTCCGCGTCCCGACCGCCATCCTCGCGACGCTCAGCATTCGTCGCCTCTCCAAACTGATCTCCCGGCGACCACACTTTACTGTCCCGCAAGGTCATTATAAAGAGTGGGGTGGGGGCAAGAAAAACGCACGGTGTTGCAGACTCGGATTCCCCCTGCCATGTGCGAGATGGCTTGTCTTCCGAGGGCGGGATGCCGCCCTCTAATGGCTCCGGGGGTGGTGGACTGCGTACTCGACCCCCGCCCCCAAGGTCGATTGCTTCGACCTTAACAAGCGGGCGGGCGACCCTTATCCCTATGAAGGTTGGACCATCAAGTTCAAGGATGCCTACCATTTTCTTCTCCAAACATACCTTTTTCTGCGTTGCCCGGGGTTACCGTTGTACGTAAGAGGAGTCCATCGTCGAAATGAGGTGCCAGAGTTTTGACCCGATTACTCGTTTGTTTCGAGTCTGAACCTTCAGCACTGGGAGGTGCCAAACCGGGAAACGTGAGCCTCCAGCTCAAATTCTCAAGTCGCCGCCCATCTTCCAAGAGTTTTGCAAACTTGATGGTCGTCTAACATCCACCCCAGGTGTCAGGGAAAGGTGTGAACACACAACAAATGGTCGTACCCTAAACACTTGCGCCGGGTCTAGCTCTATGAAAGGGTCTCTACCGGCGACTACCTCTGCAGGGGTCCGAGCCCCCGACTTAATATGGCGGTGAGATGTTAGATCCTTTATCCTATCCAAGGCGAGACGCGAGCTTACTGAAACCTTGACCTTTAGAAGGCTGAACATCTGCGATCGAGTTTTCTGGTTTTGCCGGGTCTGGGGTTGTGGCCACTGGCCAGGGAGTCGCTGCAACCACGGAACCAAATCGATGAGACCGACCGAAGGCGTCCCGGCGATCGAAGTCGAATCGATCGCGGATTCAAACATTCAATATTCACCGCTTGCATTCGCTGGGTCGCTTTTGGGGGAACGCACGCATGGGTTTGTATTTGTGTGTGAGGCCCGGAGTCGACGGTACGCTCCACGACCCCGGTTGCTTCAGGAAATCATAGCAGTGGCATTGCACACCGTCCTTGTACACTGCCGGCCTTCGAACCAACCAGCTGTGGCATCTGTCCTTCTGGTCTATCTACGTGGTCAACCGGTTCACCGCAGATTTTTCGGCGTGCAAGGGCAACCAACCGCTCCGGATGGCAGGTCCGCGAAATCTCCATTTTCAATCCTGCCCTCCGCCGTGATACTCACTTTGCCACACTGCAACCTTGTGCCAACCTGCAATTGCCGGTCCCGCCACCTGCCAGGTAGAACCCGGCCCCGGGGAAACACTAGTCGGCAGATGAAGCCGTCGCTGTACGTGAAGGCCGTGGGCAACGCAATCGGGGGCACGCCCTTATGCAACTCCAAGGACAAGGAGAACAACGACGTAGAAGCCGTCATCCCCACGTCGCGAGGGTGAACCCCGATGGGGTTGGGATGGTACCTCTTGGGGCAGCCAGATGAAAGTATTCATTCACATGGGGATTGAACAAGACCAAACGTACCCGCTCACATAAGTTCCGTCCTCGTCAAACAAGTTTTTTCTCCACGAAACCAGGGGAACGATTCCAGCGAAGAGCAAGCCCCTGTGAAGTGGTCCCAGGCAACAAACACCGATGTTCACCGGTCACCTCCAACCCTCGGCTCAGCCCGATAAGCTATGGCCGGGCGGAGGCTTCCCCGGCCCAGTTCGAGTCGGAGTGTGAACACGATGCATGCGCACCGGTGAAGCACAACTCCTTCAGCATCCCACCGCCGATGAACGGTTTGGCGCCGGCGAAATGCGGCCGGATTGGAACTCCGGATATTGGAGTCGCTACGGGAACTGGGGATACATCCCAAAAATTGAAAGCTTGGGAATAACTCAAAGTTGCGCCAATGACAAAGTTCGGGCTGGTGGCACTCACAGAAAATATAAACTGTTCTATTGGCCAACGAAAAGCCACTCAGTGAGATGGCGAATGAGGGTACAGATACACCAACGAAGACGGAACCCAGTCCGCGAGGATAAAAGTAAATACTAAGGGAGACGAGGGGGGTCGAACATACAACCAGACACACAACGACCGAGCAGTAAACATGAGATCGAAACAGGCGAGAGAACGGAGAGAGACAGGCGAGAGTGGAAAGTGGGGAAGGAACAGGCGGGGTGGGGGTGGGGTGGGGTAAGTAAGCGACTGGGGGGATAAGGGAATGATTCTGGTGGTGTGCCTGTCGGTGGGGGCGCGAGAAACTTGGAGAGGTCAACCATTTCGCCTTAGACTGCTGAGTTTGAAAGAGACTACGCGGTTTTGGTACCCTCCCATACCGCAGCAAACCGCCGCGTATCGGCGGGTGCTACAGAGGGGATTTGCTGTTTCACCGCTCGCTTCTCATGAACCACTATCGCCTGGTTAGGAGGCGGAAAGGCATAAGCAAACACCACGTCATCATTCACGAAAAGGATTTGGATATGGGGGGAGAAGTCTCACCCTGAGATGGCGGATTTCATGGTTCGCAGCTCCCATTTCCCGCTCAAACCTTTCCTCCAGGTGATACATGTCACGCTCCGCTTTGTACTGTGCCTTCTTGAGCGCTTCTAGGTCACGTTTCGCCTCATCCAGGAGTCGCCCCTGGCATTGACACTGGGTGACGTGGTATACGATAGTTTCTGCGGGATCTCGTGTTAGTAAAGGGGCGAGTAAAACTTCAGGGTAATGATTACTTTCGAGCCTTCCATCACGACAATACAGCTCGTGCTCCCTGAGTCGGCGGATTTCATCGTTCAGAGCTTGTTTTTCCTGTTCGAAACTTTCCGAAAGGTCGTGTATCTCACGTTCTGCGTTGTAGTATGCCCTCTTGAATACTTCCAGGTCCTTTCGGGCCTCCTCCAGGAGTTGTCCCTGGTCCCGGCATCGGGTAGTGCCGTGGTCTACGGTTGCACCTACGAAACTCGCATCAGAAAAGGAGTGATTGCCGAGGTGGAGGCATGGTCTAGGTTGAGTCCCGATGGTACCTTTGAACATTTCCACACGGCTATAGATATCGTATGGACCGTGTTGAGGGGTTGGAGGATCCTGGGTTGCATTGCCCAGAAACCACGGATTAAACCCTCTCTTCTCAATGATCGGCCAAACGCCATCCGCCGTTCGCACCGCTGGTTTTTTTGGAGCCTCGATTTCCTGGATGGGAGACAGAATAGTCAACACCACCACGTCATCATACACGAAATCAATCCGTGTCGGGTAGAGAATCTCACTTCGACAATCCTGAGGTTAGCCATCATTGATGGCCGGATATAGATATTATCGAGCAATGCCCGTCTTTCCCGTTCGGACCGTACTTCACGGGCATGAACATCACACTCTGCTCTGTAGCGTGCCTTCTGAAACACGTCTAGGCCCCGTTCGGCCTTCTCCAGGGCCTCCGCCAGGCGTTGTACCGGACCCCGGTCCGCGGAGACGCGATCGACCTTGTTAGATTTCTTGACAGGGCTGAAGTGATGGTTAGGGTAACGGGTTTGGCGCTGGACCTTCTCGGCATCGACCAGCACGGGGTGCAGCTCGACTGGTGTCGCGTCTTTCCACGCCTTACCGGTAGTAGCGGAGATTTCAGTTTGGGAGCGGAAAGGGAACCAAACGCTTGGTGGCGATGGTGGCTGCTCTGGTTTCTGTTGATTGGGCGTTGGTTCGTCCAAGTTTGCGCGGGCGAATGGCGTTGAACTCGGTTCGTAGACGTGGAATTGACTGTAAGTAGGATGAGGCGACCGAAGACGGGGAAAGACGTAGGGGTAAGCCGAAGGGGTACGTAGGGGTAAGCCGAAGGGGTTGGGGTCCATGACTTGAACTCGCAGCACGGGTAGGATCAGGTCTCCCGAAATCGCTCCGCTCGAACTTCAGGAAGGAAAGTGGAAGAGGGAAGAAGGTAAGAGGCAAGGAGACCACGGTGGAGACAAAAAACGCACGGAAATAGTTTCTCTCACGTTTTCACAGCCACGACCGGAAGTGGTGACGCTCTCCATCCTTACTGGAGGTTTCTTACCACATACCACCGTAACGCTTGGCTCTTTTCGTCTCTGGCACAGCCTCCAGTCGACCTTCCCTCCTAACCCCGCACCCAATGCCCCCGAGTTCTCGGGACAGAGGCTCACTGGTGTACGGAGCCACCCTGACCTTCTCTAAAGTTGTGATGTCTTGGAAAGTTGAGCTCGGAGGGTTTTCCGAGAGCAAACCTACAGAAATTAGACGCATATAACGCTTCACCTCAAGCCGCACCTCACATGGATTATACCAGGAGCGGGTTCTCCCCGGTGCCCGCAGTCTGAACGAAAACGATATCCACGACGGCTTTCGCCCAAGTTGAAGGGTGTGGTGTTGGACGGGGAGACACGAGTCCCGCACCGGAATGCGCCGTTTACGGGGAGGGGCCGCGCGTGTTTTTCAACGTGATTTGGGCGGGAACCGTGCGCGATACAGAGTTTGTCTTCGAATGGTCCAGGCGGTCGTTGAAGAGCCTCGATGAGATGAGGGAAGATACAAGGCGTGCCGTGACCGGAAATAAACGTCCGTCGGGCCGGGCGCCATCACCGCTGATGAACTTCAACCTGACCTCAACCATCTCCCAGCAAGGGCCGAGCGGTAAAAGTCCCCTTGAACCCGAAGGCATCCCACTATCTCTAAATGCGTTGGGGTGGGCACGGAGGTGAACCCGTGGCTTCCACCGTGCCATCTAGAACCACGGAGAACGCAGATCCGCGCACCCAACGCGAGGACCCATTCTGACGCCCATGCTCGACATGGACCCACGTGACGTCAATGTCCAAAGACATTGCCCGGACTATAAAATCTGCACCCCCCTCGCCGTGCCTTTGTACTACCTTTGACTGGAACCCCCACCTACTCGCTAGGACGACTGCCCTCCCTTCGCGCACCCTCCACGATAATAATGCCGCCAAAACTTGGACAGAGACGGACGATGGAAGTTCGGACACGCCCGGTTCGGTCAAGGCACGGGAGAGCCCAGACGAGTGGAAGTGAGTACTCAGTACTTCGGACCCGCTGTTTTGACCCACGCTAACCTGCGTTGTACAGTTTTCAAGCTGCCTCTCGAAACCCTTCTCAACATCTTCTCTTACTTTGCCCATCATCGAGACTTCATTCGCGAAAACTATTATGGCAGAAGGTCGTATGTATGGATAGAAAGGGGAGATGCTGAACGCTCTGTCGTTATTCGAAGGTTGACCATGACATGTTGGCTGCTCCGCAACGGACTCCTCCCACTGCTTTGGACCGATGTTGAGGGGTGCATCTCGCACTCTGATTACAGCTACGCGTACAAAAGGGGGATTCTAGGCTCAAGCCCGTATGCTCAGTGCGCATATCTGGCCTCGAACCGGGCGATCGCTGCCCACGTTCAGTGCGTCCGTTCCTGCCTCCTCTGATTGTCTGTGATTCACAAGCAGCAACTCTGTAGGTCCTTCTCCGTCAAGCTGAGTTTCGAGTGGGCCCCTAAAGATCTGATGGTCAAGTTCATTGACTGCCTGATCCGACTGCCCAACCTGAAGACATTGGAGATCTTGAGCGTCAGCTCCAGGGCTCCCATTTCGAAAGCTCTCAAATGGAAACACGCTATATTCCCAACTATTCGCGAACTGCGTATTACACACGATTGTCACCATTTCATCAGGAACTGTCCCAACTTGGAGAACCTGACTCTCACGGATGGTTTCGATATATATTCTCCCGATACCGTTCGCTCTCACGGCGTGGGACTGAAACGGATTGCGGGTGTGAATGTTTTTACCAGGCACTATGGGGAGGGCGTAGGTGGTGAGTCTGAACAGATCGTTCAGTCTGAGCAACCACTCAGAGAAGACCCATCACAGCGGTTGCTTGGGGCTGCCCGGACCTTCGGGAGATCGGCATTGTCGATAGCACCCACGTGAGTACCCTACACAGAGAATGCCTTGGATGGGTGCTTACTACTACATCGCAGACCAATAGCGAGGCCATCAAAGAACTGCGACGGTTGGAGCATCTCGCTGTCGTAGATGTTGAACTTGAAGAAGCCTTGGACCATGAACCCGCCACTGCGGTATCCCGGGCAACATGGAAGCGAGAGCTCATTAGCCTCCTCAAGAATAGTCCCTCGGCAGAGCGCAAGTTCTTGAAATGGAAGATTGCCCAAAGTTACATGCGCGCGGACGGTCGCGGTCGTGTTTATGAGGTTGTGGTGAACGAGAAATTCGAGGTGTTGCCGGAAACACCTCTGTAGGGGTCTCCCACGGCGGCCCGGCACCGCGTGGAGCCCAACTTTATTTCATTTGCCTTTGGACAATGTCATCGTCGATTGTTAGATTGCAAGAGGGGATAAGGGACCCAGCAGGTATCATGGACTCCAGATATCTGATATATAAATACTGGGTCTAATGTACTAGACACTCAGGCCGACCAACAGAGTTCGGTCGTCTCTCTTCTGTCTCGAAGACTGTGTACCCAGCAACATCAATGTTCGCCGGTCATCTCCAACCCTCGGCTCAGCCGTTCTGTGGCTGGACTTCAGCCTAGGCGGAGGCTTGCCCAGGTCAGTTCGAGTCGGGGTGTGAAAGTACCCACGATAAGCACCGAGGAGGCACAACTTCTTCAGTACTCCTACCACCGTTGAACGCTTCTCAAGGTAGTTTTGACCGTTCGCGAGATCGAAGAGAATTAGCGTCGGTGAAACGCGGTCAGATTGGAACTCCGGACATTGTGGTCGTTACAGGAACAGGGAATACGTCTACAAAACCCCAAGCTTGAAAATAACTTGAAACTGCACCAACGACGAGGTTCGGGCCAGTGGCACCCCTCACATAAACTGTAAACCCCAATAAAAGGTCATTCTGTGAGATGGGAAATGAAGGTGCAAATGCACAAATGAAGGCCGAACCCAGTGGGCGAGGATAAAAGTAGGTACCAAGGGAAACGAGCGGGGAGCCGAACATACAACGGGATACACAACGACCGAGCGAGAGAGAGTGGTGGGAGAGCGGGCAGAAATAAGAGAGGGTGGAAAGAACGGCCGGGATAAGCGGTGAGGGAGGGGCGGGATAAGTGGTGTGGGGGATAAACGAGTGATTCTAGCGGTGCGCCAGTCAGTAAGGCCGTGAGGGGTTTGGAGAGGTCAACCGTTCCGTTCTATACTGCCGAGTTTGAAAGAGGTTACGCGGTTTTGGTACCCTCCCATACCGCAGCATACCGTCTGGCATCAGGGGGTGCTGCAGAAGGGACCCGCTTTTCGTGACCCACCATTGCCTGATGGGAAGGCAAAAAGGCATAAGCAACCACCGCATCATCATTCACAAAAGGGGTTTGGATATGGGGGGGGGAGTCTCACCCTGAGATGGCGGATTTCATGGTTCGCGGCTCCCATTTCCCGTTCGAACCTTTCCTCCAGATGATACATGTCACGCTCCGCTTTGTACTGTGCCTTCTTGAGCGCTTCTAGGTCGCGTGTCGCCTCATCCAGGAGTCGTCCCTGACATTGACACTGGGTGACATGATATACGATGGTTCCTGCGGGACCTCAGGTCAGTGAAGGTGGGAGTAATACATTGGGGTGATGGTTACTTTCGAGCCTTCCGTCACGACAATGAAGCTCATGCTCCTTGAGTCGGCGGATTTCGTCGTTCAGAGCTCGCCTTTCCCGTTCAAAACTTTCCGCAAGGTCGTTTGCCCCACGTTCTGCATTGTAGTATGCCCTCTTGAATACTTCCAGGTCCCTTCGGGCCTCCTCCAGGAGTTGTCCCTGGTCCTGGCACCGGGTAGTGCCGTGATCTACGGTCTTGCCTGTGAGACCCACATCAGCAAAGGAGTGATCACGGAGGCGGGGGCATGGTTTGGGTTGAGTCCTGGTGATTACCTTCAAAATTTTCCACACAACTATAGTCATCGTATGGTCTGCATTGGGGGATTGGGGGGCCCTGGGTTGTATTGCTCGGAAACCCCGGCCTAAGCCCTCTCCTCTCCTCTGTGATGGACGAGGGAAGAGCGGTCGGCACGCCGTACGCGAGTTGGAAGAGTTTCTCGTGCAACACCTGCCACTCCCGCCTACGTGCCTCACGGTTGCGAATGTCACGGTCCGCTCTGTGGTATGCCTTCTCGAACACTCCTAGATCCCGTTTGGCCCCCCCCAGGGCTTCCTCCAGGTGTTGTGTCTGATTCTGGTACACGGCGGCACGATCGAGCTCTTCAGGTTTCTTGGCAGGATTGGAGCGGTAGTTAGGGTAACGGGCTCGACCCTCGACCATCTTCCCATCAATGCTGAAGCCGTTGCCGGGATCGACACCGAGTCCGGTCAATGGACCAGAGATTCCGCCCATACCCTCGAGGATAAAGAGGTTCTTGGAATCGTAGAGGAAGGATAGGTTGCGCGGGAAGGGGGTAGGGTCGATGTTCTCCTTCCGTGTCACATAGGAGATGGCGGGGTAAAGGTGCGAAAGCCCCGGTGAATGATCGGGGACCGGTCTCTCGTCGATCGGAGTCAGGATGCAGTGACTCAGATACTCCATGTTGTGATGGATCGAAATTCGTGAAGAAATTCGTCGAGACACAGGCTCCAGGGCCAAGCGAAGGCGAGGGGAGGGGAGGGGAGAGGTCCTAGGAAAGGCGGAGAGTTGAAGGGGATTCGATAAAAGGAACGATTCATTCTCGCCCTCCCAGTCTGGAACTACGCACAGCCTCGCGAGTTACCGAGGTGGACTTGTTGGCTGCGCACCCCCTGGTCGTGTCTATGGACCATCCTCCTTGGTTTGGGTGCGAGGGCGAAAGGCTGGGGTTGTCTCCCAGCCGAGCGCG
>Ga0307516_10007515_pt1 | contig 12525 bp, 13 predicted proteins | sample 19_EM_MG_FD_203310 | JGI IMG/M metagenome (GOLD analysis project Ga0307516, IMG submission 203310) | Populus trichocarpa ectomycorrhiza microbial communities from riparian zone in the Pacific Northwest, United States - 19_EM | ecosystem: Host-associated > Plants > Roots > Unclassified | place...
AGAAAATTACAGCAAGGTACCCAGTAATACAGAGCTGTACAGAAAATGGACAAAACAACTGGCCTATAAACCTTACCTAAAAATTTCACTGAACCTTCTGTGTATCAAAAATAAGCTTTTTACATACTGGGTTTGACTGTAGAAACTGAATTGCTCATGTGATATGTCAAAACTTAGGGTGGCAAAAGTGCTGTTTTGCTGATGATGGCATGTGATGTACATCTCCTATCTAGATCTGACCACAGTCACCTTCAATTATATTCACTGCTACAGATGATCTGATTGACAATTCTGTATCACTGTGACATGCTTGACCACACCCCTCATGGTTCACACCTGACAATGGCATGTGATCAGGTACATCTCCTATCTAGATCTGACCACAGTCACCTTCAATTATATTCACTGCTACAGATGATCTGATTGACAATTCTGTATCACTGTGACATGCTTGACTACACCCCTCATGGTTCACACCTGATGATGGCATATGATCAGGTACATCTCCTATCTGGATCTGACCATGGTTTAGCCTTCTCTTGGGTTGTGTTCACTTAGAATTGTAATGCTCTAGTGCCACAAGTTACACCCACACCTTCCTTGCAAGGAATGTAAACATGTTGCAATAACTCAGTTCTCCATACACTCTACAATGTACTCTATGCAATAAAGTAATATTAGTCCTCCTGAGCCTGACTAGCTACCAGAGCATCCCTTTGCTCTGCCCGCCACTCGTGAATCCTTGCCAAGGGACTGTTTTTGGATGGCATACACTCAGTGTCAACATACAAAGGGAAGATTTGCCTGAACTGGATATTAGCAAGATCTGAAACAGCATCACATATTACTCACCGATTCCACCATATCATCAACTGATTAACCTCCTCCACTTCCTCCAGATCATCCAATAACTCTAAAACACTATTATAAAAACGTTCGGAGTCTGTGAGAAGGTCGGTACATGAAAAAACCTGTGCCGACGTCAAGGCAAAGCGTGCCTGCACATTGTTCGGTTAATAAAGCTAACCCTCCCCATATTTTGTGAGTGCCAACTCATACCTGGGTGGCCACATAGGCAATGGATGCCTTTGTACAAGAAGGCCACTGCACAGCAAGCCATTCCATGGATCTTCAGAGTCGTAAGTATAGTTTGCATATATGAAGACAAGCCATTGGTCGCCCCTGACTTGCATCTCCCCATTGCTAAGTTTGGCCTTCATTCTGCAACTGTTAGCATAATACAATGCACGAAACTACCGCACTTACTCAACGTTATTCCAGTCAAGCCCTGCAGGGCAAAGGAGCACCCCAGTTCGCTTGTGGTTGAATCCCCTTCCAGCTTTCATGTTGCAAGGAATATGAGGGCTTAATGATTGACCCTTTGGGGTTATCCAATCCACGATGGCACCTTTCATGCCTTTCATATCATCTGCCCTCGCCCCACTTGCACCTTTCTGGACCTACAAGACACGAATTCAGGTAAATATAAGAATGACTGAGGATAACCTATGAAATCAGCAATGGCAACAATATCTTCTTCTGATGATTCCATTAGGCAAGCTTCCAGTGCTGGAACTAATTTAAGAAGCTCGTGAAACACCCTAAATTCTTTTCGCTCCCTGAAATGTATACATTAGTGGCAATATTCGACTATGTTTGCTTTGACTCACATGGCCGTCAAAGACTCCAAGTCGTCATCAGCCCCATCGGACAACATGACAATGCCATTCATGAGCAATGTCTGTACATTGCAAAAGGCATGCACTGTCCTGCCAAAGTGGCGGCCATGATGCACGAGAGGATCCTGTGAGGCACTATATTCTGATTAGAAACTGTAATTAATTAAGATACTTAAATACAACTTGCACCTTTTTCCGAGGCCCTGTGTCAAGAGCATTGTTACGATGCTTTTGAGGTTCCGAAGGGTCACTGGAGTTGGATGAAGCCACCAAAGCATGAGACATTGATATCAGAAAGAGTATCAGGGTGTGGAATGATTGAGGTTTCAACATTGTCTTTTATACTTACCTCGCCTGCATCTGACCCACAGCCACCCTCCAAATGCCTTTGCTATGGGTCAACACTTTGACAGAGTAACTTATCGCTTGTGGGCAAGGACCAAGTGGTGGCTGTGTGCTGCTAGCACACATCTGGTTATTTGCAAAAATGTGGCTGTGTAGTCTCTAACCCTTTTAGGACAGCTTTTAGAGACTAATTGGATGTGGTTTGCTTAATTATGTTGACGAGTTGAAGGATCGAGTACAAAAATGGGTGGGGGCATGTAGTCTACCAGTGGTCCAAGTACTAATATGACGGGTGGTCATGTTCATATTAGTCATTGTTGTTATCATTGTTGTTGGTGGTGGGGGTCATCCATTGGTGGGGGCCTGAGCAGGGCTTTGGAGGGTGCTGTGGGTGGGGCCGTTGTTGTGTTGATGGTCATCGCAGTCGTCCATCAGGGTGCTGATCAATGAGAGAACACTGTGTGTAATCCTTGTGGTGCACATCTGTGCTTGTACCCCATACACTGGTCATATAATCACTCCAGTTGTGGTCAGGTTGTGGCCACCAGAGTAATATTGGTTGTGGTCATTGAGTCAGGGCAGGGGCGTGAACATGGGGGTAGTATTACGGTAGTCAGTCCCCATCGTTGTCGCTGTCATCCCTGTTGTGGTCGTGCTGGTGCTGGTGGTGGTCATGCAGATGGAGGTGCAGGAGCTGGGGTCGTCATCGTTAGGGTACTTGCTCTGGTGCTGTGGTCATTGTTGTGGCCATGGTGGGCTGGTTGTTGGTGCTGAGGTCGTTGTCATTGTCATCATTGCCATGTGGTCACAGTGGTTGTCATCAGTGTTTGACGCCGGTGGTGATGGTCACATTGCACCGTGCTGGCACTGGCCAAGTGCTCACCTCGCCATCATTGCCATCGTTGCGTGCCATGCTGGCAAGATGGTGGTCGATGCTGGAGGTGGTGGTCACAGCATGCGGGCGGACGGTAGTGGTACTGTGTTAATGGGGTCTCAGATATTGGTATTACAGGTTGGAAGCAGGTTTTCAACACCTCGGCTAACATTGACACGCAACCTCTACTCTACCATCAATTTCACATAAACGAGAGTGGAAATGGTGCCAATCTCCTTAGTTCTATGTGTAGAATAATGTTTGCTGGGCAGAAATTTTATATTTGAAGATTTTCAAATTTGAGTGTTAGAAATTGAAACAAGACAAGTATTTCGCCTCTGTATGAGCCCCAAGGTCTCCAACATGTCACCCAGGAAGATGAGAAGACAACGACAGGTCAGAACCAGGTCCATTTCCTCTGTTCTTCTCACAACTCACGAGTGCTTGAACTTCGGCTGTCTTGCTGATGCAATGATGAGATCTGTTTGACTGCAAGAGCAGCTTTTTTCACATTCAAACCCTTCCTGGAATTGCAAGATCAGTCAGCCTTTTCACTGAATGAACTGTAACATACCTGTATGCATCCATATAGTGCCAGCACTTTCAAAAAAACTGGTGGATTGTAATTGTATCACAGAGGTCAAGACAATGGCAGGTGGCAGCACTCCAAAAAAGTTGATTTTTCCAGTAAAAATTGAAACATTCCGAATAAAAACACCAAACTGTCTAAAACAGCTTATTTTATGACCCCATGCACCTACTTAGGCCGTCTTACATGGCCACCCGAAGGTGAAAATCAGCCAAGTGTCACGGGCCAGCAGACGGTAGCCCAAGGATGGACTGTCACCATGTAACATGGGTTGGGCCCAAGTTGGATATTATCACCTTGTGATATAGGTGGGCTATGGTGCTGTTTTAGGGAGTGGATAAGGGTGTAATCACCATGTCATATGTGCAGGCCGAGATTTGCTGTAATGGAAGGTAATGGGTGGGCTAGGAAACATTAGTACCAATGAATATAGTAGGGCTGAGCCACTTGGCAATAAGGTGGAACTACAAATAGAACTGCGGGTTCACTGCCAGGGTTTAACTACCACAGGTTAACTACCGCGGGTTAACTAACTTGGGTTTACTACCATGGGTTAACTAACTCGGGTTAACTAACTTGGGTTGACTACCATGGGTTAACTACTGTGGGTTAACTACTGTGGATTAACTACCGCGGGTTAACTAACTCGGGTTGACTACCACAGGTTGACTAACTCAGGTTGACTACTGCAGGTTGACTGCTGTGGGTAATAAGGCTGCGGAAAGAGTACTGTGGCCTAGCACAGCTGCGGTGTACATGTACCTAACAAATAAGGCCATACACACCATGTCCTGGACATGTACAACTGTGTAAATATGATTTGCACAGTTAATGCACTGAACTCACAGTCCTACCCGCAGGAAGGATTGTATGGACAGATAAAGCCGTGGGAAAATTACCGTGGCCTACCACAGCCGCGGTGTACATGTACCTAACAAATAAGGCCATACACACCATATCCTGGGCATGTACAACTGTGTAAGTATGATTTGTGCAGTTAATGCACTGAGATTGCATGTCACGACCGTGACATCTGATCACCCTGTACCCTATTGTCCGATCACGTCCACACATTTGCCATCTGTTTATAGTATGTACTCCCCTTTTCTGTTTCTCTCTATCTGTCTTGTAGTGCCACCGATCAGTGAGCGTGTTGTCCAATCTGTCTCTCTGTTCGATTACCTGATATGTTTCCTTTCTCGTTTCCGGTCACTATACGTTCCCGTCCCATTCCATTACTAATACGATACTCATCGGTAATCCAGTTATTGCACTTACTGTACTTACTCAGTGCACAGCACGACTGTGCTCGTCGTTCATTGGTGATCCTGACTCCCCGTACATCGCCTCATCCATTCTACTTAGTATAAATACCTAGATACTCGGTCTGTTGTAGTTTCAGTTTGAATATCAAATAAGATACTTCTCCTCTGTTCTCCCTTTGCACTCTCCGTCTCAGTCCTCGTGCAAGCACTTGGTCGCTGACCGTTTACCCTTGGACACTCCGTATAAACCCTCGGTCGGCCTTCCTATAACTTGGGAAGCACGACTATGCTATGTAGCATCTCAGTCTTACCACTAGGCCAACCCCTGACCCCCAGACCCATCGTAGAGATCAGATCGGTGAAGAACCGGTCTTGACAGTATATTTGAACTCTAGTCTTGTATGAGTTCACAATCATCCATGTCTAGAACAATCCAAACTCGCTCGCGCACTGCTTGCACAAACAACCCAGAACCATCAGTGTCTGACACTCATTGGGCAGCTGCCTTGAGTGCTCTGACTAGCCTCAGGCACTCACCCGACTCTGTCTCCCAGTTCCAAGGCTTCTCTGCTCGGAGAGCCTCCTCCCCTGCTCAGCATCGCCCACCTGGGGCCTTCATCAAAGATCTCAGCGATGACCTAGGTGATGACCATCCTGGTGATGATGGTCCCGGAGGTGATGGTCCCAACGACCCCGACGATCCAAACCCAGATGATGGCAGTGAAGACCCCATTGATGGCATCCTCAACCCAGATGAGGCCGGTCTAGTCATCTTTAATAACCTCTCCATCGCTATCGACAGACTCACACAATCTTCACGCTCATCTGAGTCTTTGTCTCACACCAAGGTGCGTGAACCTGACACCTTTGACAGGACCGATCCAAAGAAGTTGCGCACATTCTTAGTCCAGTGCGAGCTCAACTTCCAGGACCGACCGAAGGCGTTTCACACTGACCGAACCAAGGTCACGTTCGTGCAATCCTACCTCAAAGGAATGGCTCTCGAATGGTTCGAGCCAGACCTACTCGGTGCAGGAGACCCCCATAACTGTCTGATCTGGATGACTGACTGGGAAGAGTTTGTTATTGAACTCCAAACAACTTTCAGTCCCCATGACCCAGTTGCTGACGCCGAGCATCAGCTCGACCACCTCCGCATGAAGGAAAACCATTGTGCCAATTGATATGTGGTTGACTTCAACCATATCGTGTCCCAGATTCGGGGCTATGGTGATGGTGCCCTGCATCATCACTTCTATACAGGTCTCCCCGACCGAATCAAGGACGAGATAAGCTGTGTTGGCAAACTGCGCACTCTGAATGGTCTTCGCCTCCTTACCCAGGAGATCGATGCCCGATATTGGGAATGCAAGGAAGAGGTCACATGTCAGAACAAGACCTCTACCAGCACTAGTACCAACACCCCCAACACCAAGTCGGGTAAAACCGATAAGGGTAAATCCTCAGGCAATGCTGCCCAGTCCTCTTTGTTGTCAACCCCGACTCAGAAAGCCAACAAGTTTGGCAAGACTGCTGAGCTTTTGAACAAGCTTGGTAAGGATGGCAAGCTGACCTCTGAGGAATGCAAGCACAGGTTTGACATGAATCTGTGCATGTTCTGTGGAGCAACTGGCCACAAGGCCAAGGACTGCCCCAAGTCAGGCTCTCAAGCAGCCAAGGCTAGGGCAGCTACTGCCACTACCATGAACATGTCAGAAGCCAAAACGACGGCCTCCACCGAGGCAAAAAAATAGATAGCAACTCCCAAGACTCCACACAGAGTGGGAGTTGCGTTGTTCCTGACTGTGCACCAATGGAGGCCCAACTCAACGCAGCCGCTCTTTCCGACCCCAACTCTCTCTGACCTCAGGTTACTCATCTGCTTTCCCTCTGGCAACGTCACCCCATTGGACTCTGACTGAAAGATAGTTCTCGGACATAACTGGCTCACCCAATACAATCTGTCGATTGACTGGGTACTGAGCAGTATCAAGTTCAGAACATCTACGCAGCAAGTGCCAACCCCGAGCTCACTCCCCGACCCTGTAGCGCACTCACTGAGCGTGCTGAGACTTGACACTACATCAGTCTCGTCTCCTTCCCCGACCGACCTGCCTCAGGCTCCTGGTCTTTGGGCACCCCCTATCGCTCTCATCAATGCTGCAGCCTTTCTGAAGGCTTGCCAGCTTGGTGGCTCTCAACAGTTCTCTATTCAGCTGAAGCCTGATGGCAGCTTTCGCACTGCGTCGGTCGACGCTGCTCCCGACCTTTCCTCTGTCCCCGAGGCATACCACGACTTTGCCGATGTCTTTAGTAAGGCAAAAGCATCGGTACTCGCGCCTCATCGGGAATACAACCTTAAGATAGAACTAGAAGAAGGAGTGCCATTACCACCCAGTAGACTCTACTCACTCTCCCCCGTTGAACTCAAAACCCTTCAGGGATTCATCGACGAAAACCTTCACTTTGGTTTCATCCATCCAACCTCATCCTCCCATGCAGCACCTGTCCTCTTTGTAAAGAAGAAGGACGGCTCTCTCCGACTTTGTGTCGACTACCGAGGACTCAACAAAATATCTAAGAAGGATCGGTATCCCCTACCCCTCATCTCCAACCTACTCAACTCTCCGAGTCAAGCAAAGGTCTACATGAAAATCAATCTTCGACATGCTTACCACCTGGTTCGCATTGCCGAAGGTGATGAGTGGAAAACTGCCTTCAGGACTCGCTATGGCTTGTACAAATGGCAGGTGATGCCCTTCAGTCTCACCAATGCCCCTGCAGCCTTTCAGCGATTCGTCAACTCGGTCTTCATGGACATGCTCGATGTCTGCATCGTAGTCTACCTTGACGACATCCTAGTCTACTCGGACAACATGGAGGACCATACTAAACATGTTCAGGAAGTGCTTTGGTGACTCCGCCAGCACAAGCTCTACGCCAAACCTGAAAAGTGTGAGTTCCACTCAGACTCGGTGGAGTACCTCGGGTACTTCCTTTCCCCCAACGGTTTGACAATGTCACAAGACAAAGTCAAGACAATCTGTGATTGGCCTGAGCCTCACAAGGTGAAGGACATTCAGTCCTTCCTGCTTTGCGAACTTCTACTGTCAATTTATATTTAATTACTCCGATATAGTGGTCCCTCTAACTCGGTTGACACAGAAAGATGCCCTATGGGATTTCTCCAACGTCTGCCGATGGTCATTCAACCAACTCAAGGAGGCCTTCATAACAGCTCCCATCCTCACCCATTTCCAGCCAGGCGCTCAGCTGACAGTAGAGACCGACACATCAGACTATGTGATCGCCAGTATTCTATCCATCACTGGCTCAGATGACGAGATACGACTGATTGTGTTCTACTCTCGCACTCTGACCATGCCCGAGCTGAACTACAATACTCATGACAAAGAGCTCCTCGCTATCTTTGAGGCCTTCAAGAGCTGGCGTCACTACCTGGAGGGCCCTGCCTTCCTGATTGACGTCATGACTGACCACAAAAAGCTGGAGTATTTTTCTACCTCTAAGGTTCTGTTGGAGTTATAAACAGATTGTTGTGGTATATTTACCTACTTACATAAGCATACATCGCACATACAGTAGAGTCTATTACCATAGTCCCTCAGTAGCTTGCCAGCATACTGAGGGTGAATACCATCTACTAACCACCACCACATATACTGATACCTTGTAGTTACCCTACAGGTACATACTAATATACTAGTAGCTTGCCAGACTACTGAGGTTACCCTACAGATCTCCTTCTCCCTTCCTTAGGCTAGACCTTCCCTGTGCAGACCACCACCTTTCTATAGGTTCTCACCCATCAGCAAGCCCAATGGTCAGAATATCTTTCTTCATTCAATCTGATCATTTGTTTCTGACCTGGTAAGCTTGGTGCAAAGCCCGACACCTTGACTAGACGCTGGGACGTCTACCCCAAAGAGGGGGATAGGGGCTTTGCCCAAGTCAATCCACAGAATCTCTGACTGGTGTTCACGGCAGAACAGCTCACCGATTCCCTTCACACAACATACCTACACGCTCCAGTACTCAGAGCTAGTGCACTCATGGACATCGAGCATCTTCATGCCGATATCCTAGCCAATCTCTCGACCGATCCCATTGCTAAAGCCCACCTCTCGGACACCTCAAACCCCCGATGGTCAACTGACAAGACTGGTTACCTACGTCTTGATGGTCGCATGTACATCCCCGAGACTGATGACCTATGTCTTTGTGTCCTCAGGTATAAGCATGACCATCCCCTATTGGGACACTTCAGTCAGAATCGCACACTAGAGCTCATTTGTCGCAAATACACATGGCCAGGCATTTGTACCTACGTAAAGGACTACGTTAAGTCCTGCACAGCCTGTGCACGAGCTAAGACGCCTCGTCACTGACCCTATGGGATGCTCAAGCAATTGCTGGACCCTGACCGACCATGGAATTCCATCTTGATGGATTTCATCGAGCAACTCCCGTCCTCATCTGGCTTCACAGCCATACTGGTAGTCATTGACCAACTATCAAAGCAAGCCATATTCATCCCAACTCACAACATAATAACTTCCCCCGAGCTCGCACAGCTCTTCCTACTCCACGTTTTCACTAAGCATGGTGTCCCCACGCATGTAACATCTGACCAAGGCTCAGAGTTTGTCTTGCACTTCTTCCAATCACTTGGTAAGGCCTTAGATATGAAGTTACACTTCACTTCGGGCTATCACCCAGAAGGTGACAGACAGACCAAGCGAGCTAATCAAACACTCGAGCACTACCTCAGGATGTACTGCAATTACCAGCAGGACAACTGGTTGGATTTACTACCTCTCGCCGAGTTCGCCTACAACAACGCCCCTAGCGCTATGACTGGTGTCTCACCATTCTTCATGAACAAAGGATACCACCTGAACCTCACTGTGCACCCCGAGCACGATCTCTCATCAGCTCAGGCAAGGGAATATGCAGTTGACTTAGAGTCATTGCATGAGTACCTACATGAAGAAATGGCTGCTGCCCAAAAAAGGTACCAAGGCCCTGCTGACGCCAGAAGATCACCCGCACCCAATTTCAAAGTCGGTGATCAAGTCTTTGTCAAAGCCAAGTACTTTAGGTCTACCTGACCTTCCAAGAAACTCTCTGAGAAGAATCTTGGTCCCTACCCCATTATCACCCAAGTCGCCACTCTATCATTCACAATTCGTCTCCCTGACTCTATGAATGCTGTCCACCCTGTCTTCCACGTCTCACAGCTCGAACCAGCGACACTGAACACAATACCAAATCGGTCACAACCTCCACCACCTCCCATCAAAGTTGACGGTGAACCTGAGTTCGAGATCACTGGGATCCTTGATTCGAAGTTCGATCATCATCAATGCCAATGCCCACTCCTCTACCTAGTTAGATGGGCTGGTTACAAAGGCACCAACAAAGAAATGTCTTGGTTGATCACAACCGAGCTAGGACATGCCAACTACCTACTCGGACTTGCCATCTCCATCCTCGTCTCCCATCTCTTCATTCTCCCCATCTGTCTTGTCCGACTCCTCCTGCTCCTCGCTCTCCTTGGGCTTCACCTTGCCCTTGCCCTTTGGGTCCTTCGCGTCTGCAACCCTCTTCATCTCCCAGGCGACGCCCTCTACCTTTTGACTGAGCTTGGCCAGCTCCCTGGTGTTGCAGTCGATCGCCGCAATGATTTCCCTGAGTTGGCGGTCCAAGACCAGCACAACTGGGTCTGGCCGACTCGATGGCCCAGCCACCGAGAACCCCCCCATTGCCGCCTCTATCTCCTCGGTGCTCGCGGCATCGGCGATCATCTTCTTCGTCCTCTTCCTCTTTTTGCCTCCCCTCGGTGAAATGTTCACCTCCACCATTTTCTCGCTCTGTTTCCTCTTCTCTCCACTCACCGACCTCTCCATCACTGCCATCGAAACTTCGAAGGTGCACTTTATCTTCAAGTGTTGACACTGACCACACATTGGTGTGCACGCACTGTCGGCCAACTCGCATCTGTCACTGTTGCCGCTTCGCCTGCATCGGTTACAAGGGGGCCTGAACCCCATGATGCCCATGTTGGAACGGGCAGTGACCTGATGAGGCTAATCAAGCAGTAAGTCAGCAAAAGACAAAGAAAAAATTATTCAGCCACGCACCTTGGGCTTTGCCCCCAAATGCGCCCGCATCTCCTCACCCACCGCCAGTGATGCAGCCTTCTCCCTTGCTCTCACCTCTGCCTCAGCCTTGCGCCTTGCCTCGAAGTCAGCCCATGCCTTCTCCTTGGCGGCCTTCTTCGCCTGCTCCTCGGCCTTCCGTTTCTCTTTGGCAACTCTCTTCGCCTCCTCCTTGGCCTTCTTCTTTGCAGCCTCCTCTGCCAGTCTCCTTGCCTCTTGTTCAGCCACCTGCTTCATCAAACGTTCTCAGTGCCGCCGCAATTGTTCATTGAACTTGGTAATTTGAATTTGGATTGAGTCGGTCAGTTTCCCTTCCAACTCGGGCGAGGCAACTTGCATCCAATCAACATTGTTGCCATTGTTGCCAGAAGACATGGTTAAAAATCAAAGATATTATATGAAAGAAAGTGTTGATGGGTTGACCGTCACTGAAGGCCAGTCTTATATATGCCCTAACCGATTTTCAAACCCAGACAATGGTCACACACAATCGGTGTGGAATACGCATTGCAGCCTTGTGGGCTTGGCCCTAAGAGGGGGATACTGTCATGACCGTGACATCTGATCACCCTGTACCCTATTGTCCAATCACGTCCACGCATTCGCTGTCTGTTTATAGTATGTACTCCCCTTTTTCATTTCTCTCTATCTGTCTTGTAGTGCCACCAATCGGTGAGCATGTTGTCTGATCTGTCTCTCTGTTTGATTACCTAATATGTTTCCTTTCTCGTTTCCGGTCACTATACGTTCCCGTCCCATTCCATTACTAATACAATACTCATTGGTAATCCGGTTATCGCACTTACCATACTTACTCAGCGCACAGTGCAACTGCACTCATTGTTCATTGGTAATCCCGACTCCCTGTACATCACCTCATCCGTTCTACTTAGTATAAATATCTAGATACTTGGTCTGTTGTAGTTTCAATTTGAATATCAAATAAGATACTTCTCCTCTGTTCTCCCTTTGCACTCTCCGTCTCAGTCCTCGTGCAAGCACTTGGTCGCTGACCGTTTACCCTTGGACACTCCGTATAAACCCTCGGTCGGCCTTCCTATAACTCGGGAAGTGCGACTACTCTACATAGCATCTCGGTCTTACCACTAGGCCAACCCCTGACCCCCAGACCCATCGTAGAGATCAGATCAGTGAAGAACAGGTCTTGACATCACAGTCCTACCCACAGGAAGGATTGTATGGACAAATAAAGCCACAGTGTACATGTACCTAACAAATAAGGCCATACACACCATGTCCTGGACATGTACAACTGTGTAAATATGATTTGCACAATTAATGCACTGAACTCGCAGTCCTACCTGCAGGAAGGATTGTATGGACAGATAAAGCTGCGGGAAAATTACCGTGGCCTAGCACAGCCACAGTGTACATGTACCTAACAAATAAGGCCATACACACCATGTCCTGGGCATGTACAACACAGTTAATGCACTGAGATCGCAGTTACCCACAGGAAGGATTGTATGGACAAATAAAGCCGCAGGCAAATTACCACGGTGTAGCACAGCTGTGGTGTACATGTACCTAACAAATAAGGCCATACACACCATGTCCTGGGCATGTACAA
>Ga0307516_10007516_pt1 | contig 12523 bp, 15 predicted proteins | sample 19_EM_MG_FD_203310 | JGI IMG/M metagenome (GOLD analysis project Ga0307516, IMG submission 203310) | Populus trichocarpa ectomycorrhiza microbial communities from riparian zone in the Pacific Northwest, United States - 19_EM | ecosystem: Host-associated > Plants > Roots > Unclassified | place...
GTATCGTGCATTCGATGCCAATAACCAATGAATGTTTGGCAAATTTATGTCTGGTGATTTTGCTTGGAATCAGCAGGTAATCCAGTCACCTACTTATATTATAAAATTCAATTCACTCAAGTTATTTGCTACAGGGCTTAGCTCAACCTGGCAAATGCATCCTCAGAATTGTTGGAGCATCCGATAAGACACCACTAACCCATGGTACTGGAAACAAAGAGATGCACCCTGTGCTCATTGTGCTAGCCAATGTCCAGATGAAGGTGTCTTCACAAGCATTCACACTGGTTGACTACCTCTCTATTTCAAAATTCAAGGATGTTTCACCAGGGGCTCAGTCAATTCTAGCTGCATGTATCTATCACAAGTGCCTCAGTACCATCATTGCGAGCTTGAAGCTTGCATATCTTAATGGGCATGTTACAAGTGATCCATGGGGGGTATTGTGTGTTATTCACACTCCACTTGCAGCATGGATTGCTGACTATCCTGAGCAGCTTCTTATCTCCTGTCTTGCCTCAAAACAATCCTCATTCTCAACTGAGGGTGCCAACAATTTTGGCAATGCTCAACCACACTCCATTCAAACAGCCAATAGCATTCTCACTGCTATTGCTCAGGCCTGCTCAAAGACCCCCAATGTATGGAACTTGAATACATTCGCCAAGACGTGCAAAAGACATTGCCTAAATGGTGTTCTTTACCCATTCTGGCATGGTTGGGGTGATGCTGAGCCCTCATCATTCCTGACACCAGATGCTCTACATAAATGGCATAAGTTTTTCTTTGACCATGTCATCCAATGGGCTATCAACCTCATTGGTGGCGACAAACTTGATTTCTGTCTGCAAGTTCTGTAGCATCAGGTTGGGACACAAAATTGGCCTAACAGCATTTCCAGACTCAAGCAGCTTACTGGCCATGACCATTGTGCTTTGGAGCAGATCCTTGTTGCTGTTATTGCTGACAGTGTGGACCACCAGGTTCTCTGTGCAATATATGCTATTGTTGATTTCATCTTTCAAGCACAGAACATTTACCACTACAACAATACTCTCTATGCTTCGTGTGAAGTGCTTCAGGAATTCCATACCTGCAAGAACACTATAATTAATGCTAGTGGTCATCATGGCAAGAACAGCCCCCTTGATCATTTTTCCATCCCAAAACTTGAATCCATGCAGCATGTTATTCGGCTGATTCAGTCAAAGGGAGCAGCCTATCAGTGGACAAGCGATATCACAGAATGCTGTCACATAACATTGGTCAAGATGCCATATTGCCACACCGATCACATCAACTTCCATGGTCAATGCTGTCAGTTTCTTGATTGCCAGGAGAAGCTCTGCTTTTTTCAGCTCTATCTTACGTTGAAGACAAGCCACACACCCCTCCAGATGGCAATGCTCGCCAATGATGAGGCTCATCAGGTTTTTGGCATGAAAAGGATCAGAGATTATAAGATTAGATACAGCTTTATAAGCCCTTATAAAGCCTTATATTGTGGTGCAGCGTGTGAGCCGATGACCAAGCCTACCGAGGCATACCAGAACAGGGCCGAAACCCCGATCTAGTAGGCTGTTGCTGTGGAACAGCCACCTGAATTAATGGCGGATTATCGCTCCTTATGGAGCCTACTCCCTGAGGAGGTATCACTCACCAATCAACACCATTTGCAAAAACCTCTATCTGAGTGTCTGCGTGCTGGCACCTCCTCTGATGGGCTTGGCACAACATTCCTCCTCACACAGAAACCACATGCCTCTAAAGTAGCCAATCATGATGCTGCAGTAGTATACAATCTTCCTGACCTTGAACCAGCCCTTAGGGATTACATGACAGAGAGGTCCTATGCTGACTGGTCAGGTTGTCAAGATCACACTTCTCCTCCTCTCACATTCACATGAGTGAATGTATGGTACAATATCTGCATCCAGTCTACATCAGCACAAGATTCTCGTCTCCTCACTCCAATTCAAACAATACAGGCTTTGCTGCCCTCCAAAAGCCTACCATTTGGATATGCAATACAGTTCTAATAGGTGGAGGTGATCCTAGTGACAAAGGTATGTATGACTTGTCATTTGTCAATCAATGTGCTCTGACCACCTTGCAGTCCCAGTGGTCGTGGAAGTGCGAATCATCCTCCAGCCCATTCTCTCCAGAACCACCAATCTCCCAGTCCTCTTCTACAGTGAACGTTTTCAGGTTGTCAACAATGCTGATGGGGAGGCGCAGCCAGTCCGTGGCAGTGACATGTACCACCTTCAACGTCACTATCGTCAGAACAAGGCCTGTATGGGGGATATCATGTAAGTTACCAGCATTCGTCAAAGGGTACAACTAGTACACAGGTTTGGTGGTAATGCTAACCGTCGACTCAATGCAAATAATAGCCTTGAGATCATGGACAACTTCTGGCTCAAAAATTTTGCATCGAAAGAAACGTTCCATGCTGTGCTTGCATACCTGTAGTTATCTTACTTATCATCAATTCATGTTTAGAGATGCGCGTTATGTTTTCAACGGCTCTTCACCCATAGTCCGAATTATGATACCCCGAGCAATAGCTCGGTTCCGAGCCTCGGGTATGACAAGCAAAATGACGTTTCATGAAACACTTACGAAATTTTTCTCCTGGACACTTCGGTATTCTCTGAACTTCTTAACTTCTCCACAGCTCTTTATTGTCGCTTAGCTCGGCTACCGTTTTGCTGATGCGGTTCGTGATCATGACTTCGTACCCTTTCAGCGCTGCAGAGCTGAATGCACGCGCCCAAGGGCGACGGCGTCGGTGGTGCTCTCTGGTATCACGAATAGAGACCAAAGGCCGAACGGTATCGGTTTCCGCGAACCGTCCGTCCCAAACTGATCATGAACCAGAAACAAACGTACAACGGATGTAAGAATTTCTCAGTAGAAACTTCCAACACTTACAAGGCCCTTTAGGTAATCCCGTAGGCCCCATTATCGGTAATATCGCAGCTTCATGGACAATTGACAGCTCGTTCGGGCCTTATACGCCAGAGAATAGGTTTGTCAGAAAGGAATACATTGTAGAAATAAGCGGTGGAACCCACCCACTCTCACAAAGTCCCCGTACTTGCGGTGGAGCTCATAATAGTAGCTGTGTCGTTTCCCGCCCAACGCAATGAATGCGAGCCAAAATCCCGAAATTTTGCAGATGACCGGACCGGGGTACTTTGCCAGGGGATGCCAAGATGAGAGGCGGTACAGCACAATGGACGTGGTGAGGGTGATCCAGAACGTGGCGAACGTCGTCACGCTGGCAGAAAGGAGCGAATGGGCGGAGGGTGGGCAGAGATATGTCAACGCCGCTGGAAAACCGATGAGCAGCGCGATGTGGAGTGGTTGGTGTGTTTCGCTTCGTTTGAAGATGAGGTGGGTGAACTGGAAGGGACAACAGGGGGGGGGGTCATTAATAGTGGGATGAAAGAGGTAGGATGGAGGCGGGGCAGAAGGACAAGTTACCCACAAGTCCTGTTCCGACGATACAAAGCATGGAGTCATTGTAGGATAAGGAAGAAAGGCGGGAGTAGTTGAAGTCCATCATGCCCGACGTTGAGCACCTGCATCACTAAATACTCAAGTCTTTTCATCGCCAGCGTACGAATGGAGATTGGATATTTTAGGAGAGTCAGAGGGCTTGCGAAGTTATATATCACTATGAACCCGAGGGCGGTGTTTTTTGCTGCGTGGGACCGGGCAGCACATTTTTGTTTTTCGGTACATTTCCGGCCAGCACTTTGTTAGTTTCTCGTAGGCAGACCTTCCTTATTATTGATCACCTTGCTTGTCAAGGTAGTTCCGCGGAGCATAATTCGCTATGGTCGGACCGAGACCGTCCACAACACCAAATAGTCGGACGCGTGGTGTAACTAGTTTCTTCACGAATCTTTAAAGCTTTACAAGCCCGTACAAACGATATGGACAAGCATTGTTAGCGGACATTCTGTGCAGAATCAATTACTGCGCGTAGCGTGTTTCTATGTAGAGATACCTTTTTCCCCTGATTCCAACTCTTGCTAATGCTGAACAATGCGAGCCACGAACATGCAAGGTTGATGCCGCCAGAGGTGGCACTTTTCGAGTGACAAGCGATCACCTCATACAAGGTCTGCTACTATTAATAGATGCGCACCCATTTATTCCCACAAACGGACATGTGACGCCAGTCAACGAGCACGTCAAGCTTGTTGATGCAGGTGTCCGTAGGCTGTATAAATCATTTTCTGTATTCGCCATGCCTCCCGATCCTACAAATATTAATTATAGAGCACCTATAAAACCCCTCCGTGCTTCTTCTACTGCCTATACTGCTATACCTGCTGCAATCAGAGTGTGCCAATATGGCTCGCCTGCATCTCTTGCTTCTGGTGAAGTTCTGTCCCTTGTCAACACCCCCAACAACTCTACGGCATCTTTGTCACGCCCATGATGAAAACACTCCGCCTGGTACAGTTCCTCAGGCTACCCCCGAAGAAGCCCAGATCAGACAATGATCCTAAAATTTGGGAGAGATCGATCAGTTCTTCGCCTTTCTTCATGACCAGCTGCTCCCCTCGTCGCATGGTTGCTGTTAGACCTACGAATACAATGTCCTTCGGGAAGCGCCCGCGGGCCCATCCCATCCATTTAAACTGAGGACGAAAGGTGAGGCCCGATGTGTTCCAAACGTAGATTTCGTCAGCAAGGAGGGCATAGGACAGGGTATGAAATTCCTTTTCGTCGAGGAGCTGCTGGAAAAATGTATTTGACAGGGTCTCGGGGGAGACAATGACATCGACACGTTCAATATTCCAGATATTCACGTTTTGGGATTGAGCTTCTATCGTTACAGAATTTATCGCCCTGTGGTGTGAAAGGAAGGGTCTCGCTGGGGGTCCGTCGACAGAGATCCCATCTGTGGTCTCGAAATCGGAAGATCGATGCCGCCATCGCTGTCAAGCAGACGCGTAATTAGACGACGCGACGGTGAACCCCGAGTAACCGAGAAGACCCCGCACCGGCCAAAGGTGTTGCCGTGTTCGTTTCGGGTTGGGGGAATGAGCATAGATTCTTCAATGCGAGGGTGAAAATGTCGGTCGTGAGGTGATGGTCATCCTTCAGAACTCGCGTTGATTCCCGCGTAAAAACAGAAACAGGGAGATGGGGCACAGGGCCGGGACGGGGAAGATGGTGACATGGCATATGGCTGGGGACGGTAGCTTAGGGCATGGAAGCGTATTGATGGTACCGGTGCTTGTCGTAATTGGTGAGCGGCACGGGGGCACAAACATGTTATCCTGTGAGTATTGTGTCATCAGCGGGTGCTCGAGGAGCACGCGGGCGGTACTCGCCTGTGATCGGTTCGTACCGCCGAGAGCGAACAGCCGGCGATGGATGAGGAGGGAGGTGACGTGGCATGTGGGTATGGAAGGAACTTTACGACTTGTTCAGGAAGAGTAGACTCCCGCGTTGTTGATTCAAAAGGCAAGGACTTTAAACACTGTGGCGACCGAGAAAATTGGAAGAGACACAACCTTGAATCAGATGGTCTCCTCGTGAATATTTCAGTGGTCAGTGGTCACCGAAATCAGTCACACTCCGCAACTCCAAGGTCCCTCGAGACCATCGCATCTCCAAGGCATTCCAGGGAAATCAGGCTTCGCGTGACGCACGCGATGTCAGAGGAAAGCCAAAGCGTCGTTGTTATAAAGATGATGCGATGGATTCACTGTCACTACACGGGGCCGCCGTCGTTATATTAGTGAATAAGGTATTAATATAATTTTGCACGGGTCATATACATGAGTTATCCGTCTGACACCTCATTGGTCTTTTGACTCGTCAAGAGCCTTGACCTCTAGCAGGGGGTCGAGAGAAGAATCGGGCTGCCGGTATGAGCCACCTGCACGGTCTGCCCACGTAAAGTACTGGAATGCAAATGATGAATGAAGGAGGCCCATGGGAAACGAAAAGGCTTACTTGGCCATAGTTGACAGTGAAATAGAGATGGTGAAGAGTGTGGTGGGCTGGGCCGTTGATGAGCTTCTCCAATGCATGACCGGTGACCATGTCAGAATCATGAATCTTAACTCGAATCAGCTGAATGATGAAGGGTAGGAAGGAAAGTAAGAGCTTACGAAGATGCTCCAAAAGTTGACCAAAACAAACAAGACGAGATAGACGATGCGATGAAGGGGGAAGAGAAAGATGAACAGGTGGTATGGGACGGATTGGAGGTATCCGTCAACGGGATGGAAGGCATGAGATGCGAACGGGGTAGGGACTGGATAAGCGTCATGAGTTGGAGGCCCGCCGGAAAGCAGGAGTGACATACTGAGCCATTTGTGATGGGGCTTGTGTATGGCCTTGTAGAATAGGGGATGATGAAGCCAACGGTGAACCCAATAGATGCAGTAATCAGTAAATAGCAGGAATCTACGAAGAAGAATGAGTTTTGTGAACACAATACTGGGGGCATGCGAGGGTACGCACAGTGGCACTTGAGCGACAAGATAGAGGTAGCCATAAGTATCCAAGCCATCATAGAGCTTGGAATAGCCCATGACTTCGGCTTGGAACCATGGTAAGGTAAGTAATGTCATGCCGGGGAAAGCGCGCAAGCTGCACTGAATTTCCAATTTTATCTGGTCCTTGAGAAACCGTGGATGGCGCATCATGTCATGGTTGAAGATATATTTGTAGGAAAGCCATGCGAAAAGGAAATACAGGACGTGGATGCCAATCAAGGTTAGAACCGAGAGGGAGATGAGTTGGCGTGGTATATACGCGCGGGGCCATGCGGATACCTGTGTGATTGGCTTTGCGGCGGAGTATAGGGATTCAAGGTGGTCCGGTGGCAGCGGGGGATGTGGCAGACGGGCCACAATATGGGACCAGGTCGATGATGTGTCGGCGACAGGGAATGCAATCGAACTGTTCGAGAACCTGTATGCGTCTGGAAAGGCCGAGAGAGGTACGAGGGTGGCCCAGACGTTATCCAAGAGAAACTCGTCGCATATTTGGAGAACGAGATCCATGTCCAACACCTGGGAGAGAGCCCGACGTTGTCAGGGACGCGTCTTGGACGGGAACGTAAGGCGATCCATGCCGACCCACTTTTATATGTCGACATCAGGCCACAATCAGTATTTTTTTATAACCACGTGTCGGCTTAGTCACATTGTTTCGGCTACTCTCGACTACAACTTCTCTGCCGGTTCTGCCGTGTCCGACGGCTTAGACGGCTGTGGCGCGGCGACACCCTCCTCCTTCCTCTTCTGCAGGAGATAGCCACTACGAGAACTACTCGGCGTGTCCTCCGTCGTCATGGTACTATTCCCACTCGTCGGCGTCGGTTCTGGGTTGGCAGCCTTGGCGGCGCAACTTTTCTGTGTACCAGACCCTTCTCCTGTGGGATCATAGCGTTGGTGATCTCGGTGTTTGCATGTGCAAGGCCCCCCACGCCAGTGTGCACAGGTCTTGCGGTGACGATGCTTCCCACGACCATAACTCGGACGATATTTTCCCTGCACGTTCCACACCACCACTGGCACTCCATCAGGATCAATTCCGTGCCCGACTTCAGTGAGGATCTCGACGGTGTCCTTCTTCACCATGGCGCTGGCGGCAGCTGACCCCGGCTGCAAGTCGCGCGCAACGAGATTGCGTGAGGATAGAGTCTCGACCAAAAGATCACGACATACCCAGGGGCTCCCAAAGCGGTCAACGCAGCCGCCAAAGCAGCAGACGTCATGAATAGTGTCCTTGCGTTCAGGATCATCTTGGCAAGTCGAAATATGTTGTTTCGCGTAGGTGAGTGCGTGAATAATGCCTTTCCCGTCTTTAAACTACCAGCGCCAAAGGGGTGAACAGAAGAGCTCAGCTGGGGATTTTTGAACATCCCACATGCGTTATATAGCTCTCTGGTGGGCCGATTGATGTAGCCAGGAACGAAATAGTGAAACCTAAGAGGTATGTATTGATATAGCCATGTTTCCATGTTTCAAATTTTAGTATCTTCAACCTACACGTCTGTGAATTCGAACTCGTTGCGATCGTCCAACAGCGCCACCGGTACACGTACAGAGCCCAATGGCCAACCTACTGGCATTCCGAAACGATCCAGGCTGACGGTAGATCTCCCATTTCTGATCCTCATCCTCCGAAAACCACCGGAAATAATCATGGCTGGGCTTCCCAACCCTTTGGTTACGGGCTGTACGTACATCCCACCCAGAAGGCCGGCTTCATCTTATCATCCCTCGCGCTCCCTCACCTCGCCTTGGTTTCTTCCTAGGCATCAAGGGTGGCCGTCCTTGTGCGTCAGGGAACTCAGGGGAACTCCGGGAACTACTGTCAGCGAATGTGCCACGCCGTGCCACTCCTGTCATCAAGCCTGGTGCTACTGTTCGAAAAAAAAACGCTTTGATACATTGCATGGACTCACTGAGGTAACAGGATGAGAGTAGGATGAGACAGTATTTTACAGAATAATTCGCCTTTACTGAGTTGCCCTGCCATGGGATTCGCACAGGGTTGAACGTCAATTTGAAAGGTGACCCTGCGATCTTGTTACACCACCAAATCGGTTGTGATTGTGGGTGCATTCCAATTTCTCGCGTGCCACCGTGGTTTTGTCGATCACGTAGAGAAAAGCTTCTGATAAATGACTTATTTTAGGGAATGAGCTCATGTCACACGAAGTACTAGGGAGTTTTTCAGGTTACACGACTCGCACAGCGAGAAGATCGTGAGAGGGCGATGAGCAGTGACATGATGTCTATTATTAAGTAGGCGATAATCGACATCTTGGGACCAACCACAACTGGGATATAGTATTTACGATTCAACCGTCGTTGGAGATGGTTCTGCACCACTAGGAACCTCCTCCTTCGGTAGCGGAAGGGTCGGGGTCACAGTACTATTCCCATTCGTGGGCGTCGGAATCGGGTGGGGATCTGCAGCCAACGCGCTACAACTCCCATGTGCATGAGAGCCTTCTCCTGTGGGATCGAAATGATGGTGATGTCGGTGTTTACACTTGCAAGGCTTCTTAGCTCCCGGACGCCGGCGCGGGCAGTGCTTGTCGTGACGATATTTTCCGTGCGTGTGCCACTTCACCACCGGAGCCCCATCTGGATCCGTACCGTACTCCACCGAAGTGGTGACCTCCACAGTGTCCTTCTTCACTAGTGGGTCGGCTACACCTGGCACCTCGCGGGCACGGAGACTCTTGACCGAGGCGAAGCCTACGTCGTCCGATTGCATACGGCGACGGCACATCCGATTGGGGGGGCACGAAGTCTCGACCTCCCGCACCGCGGGTAAGTTGTCAATCCCGCTATCTCGTTTTCTACCGAAGAAAGACCGTCAATACTCCGTTCTCAGAGTTAAAAGAACACGACATACCCGACTGGGGCTGCAAAAGCGGTCAACGCAGTTACCAAAATTGCAGATGCCGTGAACAATGTCCTTGCATTTAGTATCATCTTTGCAGGCCGAAATCTGGGTGTTTTATCGCGTAGGTGGGTACGTGAATACGAGCGAATGCCGTCTTCGGGCTACCAGAGCCAAAGAGGTGAATGGAGGGGATGAGCACAGCTGGCGGATCCCTGAACCATCGTGCACGCGTTATATATGGTCCTCTCTGATCAAATTGATCTCTATGGGAACCAATAGATCGGAAAAGCGATACCCGGCGAAAATGCTGTGCTACTGGTCTGCGTCTCGACTCTGAGGTTTCTGCGGGAAGTCATCCAGTTTACATTATCCATCCAAGATACTTATGTTAGGCAAATTCCCAGTATATCCGAATTATTGCACAACGGCGAAAAATGACAGCAAAGTACAGTGACATATATATACGTACAAACTTGATCGGTCATAGATGCAAGGGTGGAATGGCCAGCTTGACCTGGAAAAATATTTTGGGTCGTGAAATTGTGTCGGAACAGTGCAAGTCATGGAAAATTGTCTGCCATAATTGCCGGGGTACTTTTGTGATCACACACAATCATCATCATCATCATCCTCAGCTTCCGACCAAACCTTGGGAGGTAGATGTTGTGCAAGGAGTACCGCAAAACACGACAAGACGAACATAATCGCGTAGACGGCATACCCTCCTAGAAGATTATGCTGCACAGAGACAGAGTACAACGAAGAAGCCAACGCCGGACCCACGGCACGGGCTATGGATACGGTGGTTTGCGAAAGCCCGTTCGTAGCTCCCAACGAGCGTCTGTTGGGCGCCGATGCTGTTACATACATGAATATGCTACCTTCAAGTATAAAAAGGGGAAGCTTCAGCTTTCGATCACGCCGGAATAACTGGGCAACCAACCGTAAGCCATGTCCATGATCATCAACAATGGAAACATCGCTAGAATGCAGGTCCACACGATCGCGGTCACTCCAGAACGTTGCGCAAAGTAGCTCATGATGGGGAAGAGAGCAAAGACGGGCAAAAAGCTGATCACCCCGGCAATGAATACCCGTTTGACGCCGAAGTGGTGGATGATCCTAGCGAAGAACAACGCCTGGAAACCACCCATGAAGGCACCATAAGATCCTATTATGTACCCTATCGTTGCCGGATCGAACCCCAGACCACCGATCTCCAGAGGCATCGCAAAGAACAACGGTATGAGAGCGTTGAGACAGATGTTCAGAAATGCGAGGCTCATGTAATTTGCGACGGATATTATGACTGGGAAGACGAGGAGTTGTCGAAGAGGGACAGGCTCATCCTGGCGCCGGAACAACAATGTGTCTTCCGAGGAAGTGCGGGGGTGTTTTTTCCGCGCGGTCTAAATGAACAGGGTAAGGAATGGGAAGTACGAAGACTGAACAACTTGCCTCTTTGAAGAAGATGAGCAGAAAAGTAAAGGTAAACAATATGAAGCTCGCTGCAACGAGGCACGGAAGGAAGTATGGATACTCCTTCCAGAAAGCGCCGCCAAAGACGTTCGGGAAGCGTTCGCTCGGTTTGGACAGTACTCCTCCCATCAGAGGCCTACATGAACAAATTCAGCACCCAGCGAGATGGAAAATCGACAAAATATGGTACCCTAGAGTTGCGCCGGTGGCCCACACGGCAGGCATCAAAGCAAAGCCTTCGGCACGATTGGTTGAGTCTGTCAACTCGCCCATGGCGCTCTTCATCACACCTTCCGGAAAAAGGATGATATCAGACATGCACATGCATAGACGACCTTGTTACTTACCGATATTGCCATTCAAAAGACCGCAAAGGCATCGACTTTTTCCAACATCGAATCAGTATGGATGGGACGGATCTTGGAGAGCCGTTACGTACCTGATAACCAGACCCCAAAAGGTGCGTGAAAAACCGAAGCACAGGATCGATACCACTAGACCGAACAATCCGACGAGCATGACAGGCTTCCGCCCAACTTGGTCTGAGAGACGGCTCCAGTGAAGAACTGTCAGTGCCTCGGTCGCGTAAAAGAGCGATTCCTTGTTACAGGGAGTTAGAAAAGTGCAGCACGACGAGAGGAACGATGCTTACGATCAATCCAGCGTAGTAACCCACTTTACGCTCATCTCCCTTCACGATATCTAATTCACTGACGAGCTGAGGGCCGTACAGCTGTCAGAAGGACAATAGGAGGTTGAAGACGGCTTACCTGGTTGATGTATGGGTATATCGATTGACTGGCTAACGGCTCTGAAATTTGGACGAGCAAGATGGCGGAGATCTGGAGCCAAGGCAAAGGAGTGGGCTTGAGAGATTTTTTGGATAACAGAGGTGTGTTTTCGCTGCTCGCAGCCATGTTGCCAGGGGAGAGCGGATGATCGACTGCTTTAAGAGCGTCTGGGTTGAAAACCAAAGACGTTCATGACTCCAATGACCAGCTAGTTATCTCCAAAAAGACCAAGCTATTCAGGAAGTTTTTAGAAGGTTCTTCGCTGTTGTCAGTGGTGCCTTTGTGTGTACACAACAAACACGATTCACCCCAGCTTCGAATTTGCGCCTTATTTGCGCCGCATCCCATGCCATACGTCGCTCGCTGTTGCAGGATTCCTTCCGGGAGAACGATGGCTATCGATCGTCCGTCGGAACGGTGTAGGAAATGAAAGGGTCATCAAAACTATCGAATGGACATTTCCTTTAATTTTTAGGATCCTCCCGGTCTCCCGACATCTGATCATTTGATCCCTCAGTGATGCTAAATGCTATCGAAGGCAGATGATCGCTTCGACCCGACTTGCCTCGAGGCACGGGTGCCCAGCTGCTTATGCCCGTCAACTACCGACGCGGAGAGCTTATCGCCTTTATGGACCCAGTTGCGGCTTTCATGTCAAGGACCTACACCAAGGTCCGCATCCGTAGTACTTGAACAAAAGCCCGACTCGGATATGAGAAGATAGATCGCATCTGACCCTGCTTTTACACTTCATCCCCCATCGGCCGATGCTCAGGGGAAAGAGCCTGAAAGGGTGTCCCTTCTCTTTGTGCAAATCCTTACCTGAGGTGAGTCAAGGAATCAGA
>Ga0307516_10007517_pt1 | contig 12523 bp, 7 predicted proteins | sample 19_EM_MG_FD_203310 | JGI IMG/M metagenome (GOLD analysis project Ga0307516, IMG submission 203310) | Populus trichocarpa ectomycorrhiza microbial communities from riparian zone in the Pacific Northwest, United States - 19_EM | ecosystem: Host-associated > Plants > Roots > Unclassified | place...
CGGGCGAACCGCCGGGCCACTCAAACCAAACCCCACCGAAGAATCGAGGTCAAACACGCAGGAAGCCCCACCGGAATTCTCCGGTGGGGCTTCTGTCTTCTGCGCGACTATCCCAAGAGGAGGCAGCAGAAGGAACGAGATGCCATCAGCCTGATGCGCCTTGAGTAACCTCGCCGGCTTCGTTCAGGAGACGTTCCACTTCAGCCTTCCACTCGTCCCCGCGGCCTGCATCGATCCACAGACCATATGCCTCGGAATCCTCTTGCAGCACCCTGGAAAGAGCCGAAACAACTAGCGAGAAGAAGGAGGAGGGAATCTCGGGGATGACATCCGTCAGTTCTACCTCTTCGAGGACGTCACCTCTTCCCTTGATCTTCGCCAAAGCGACAGCCGAAGCAGCTACCGCCGGCTCACCCAGGTCGCGATCCAGATATCCCCCGGGCTCCACTTCAGTCGTGGCCGATAGCGCCTCACGCAGCGCATCGATCACCTCGTCCTCATCAAGTTCTCGCAGCTCATCGAGCAGATCCATCGCAGAATCGTTCTCGAAGGGTCCTACACCGGAAGCGCTCATGTCGCCCACTCACCTCCATTGATCCAGAAAGTCACGCGCAGATTGCAAGTATTCTTGGCGTCGCGGATTGTCGAGACGTATTGCCCGTTGATTGGCCAAGATCGGCGTGTACCAATTCTCAGCCATCTCCTCCAAGCCTCGCCTTGCAGCCCGATTATCCGTCCGATAGAGGACCACGCCCGTCAAACCGGGATAGTCCCGTCGGTGCGTGGCGAGACGAGACTGCAGGTTCGTGGCCATACCCGTGCGCATCACCGTTCCGCTCTCCGATACCAACGCATAGACGCCGCCCCTGGCATTGGGATCACCGATGGCCTGGTGCGACGGACTCCCGAGGCCCACCGTCGGGCATCCGCCGGAGTTATGAACAAGGACCGGCGTGGCCCCCGCCAGCACATAGTACGTGTGCACGTCACTGACGGTCAGATTGTGAACGGTGGCCGTCGATGTCGACCAGCGCTTGACCGCACTGATCTGAACCCGCGTTCCCGCGCTGGTGCTCAGCCATTCGCCCGACTCAAGATCGGTGGCCTGAATCCATGCATCGAGTTCCGGTACCCAGAACGGATGCCCGTCGGTCGCGGTGACCGACGCCGTCCTGGCGCCCTTCTTGCCGTCGATGTCAACGGCGACCTTGACGAGGTGCTTGAGCCCTGTGCCCTTTATTTCGGCAGTGACCTTCTCAGTCTTGGTCTCGCCGGTCTCCGGATCGGTGGCGAGGACCTCGTCCCCTATGTCGACGTCCTCGATCCTCTTGGTCGAGCCGTCGGCCATCAGCACTCGGGTACCCGGCGTGAAGCTGTTGCACTGCCCGAGCGCTTCCACGGCCTTCTTGCTCTTCCGCCACCCTTGGAAGCTGTCCCAGAGGTCTTCGGCCAAGCCTCCGATCCGTTTGATCAGGGCGTAGCCCTTATTCACCCGGTACCAGTACTTCGACACCAGTCGGCCAAGCGGGCCGCCACTGATGAGCGACGTGATGACGTTGACCGCAGTGGCGCCGCAAGCCCCGAGTGACCCGGTGGTGAAGCAGTCCAGCGCGTCCGTGATGCCCAACTCGTCGGCGATGATCTCGCCTAGTTCCTTGGCGACGGCGATCGCGCGCTGTTTGGCCGCGTCCTCTCCCGCCTTCGCCGCGATGGCCTGGCGCGCCGCAGGGGGCGTGGAGCTGATCCGATAGGTGTGGGCGGGGGCGTTGGCGGAGGGGTCGTTGGCTCCCGAGCACCCGCCGCAGCCGTCGTTGTGGCCGGGGATGGAGTAGTAGACCCCGTTGACGGTGTAGTCGGCGCCAGGGCCGCAATGGTCGTCAGAGCAGAATTTGAGCCCGCTCGGATCGGAGAAGGTGACCGGACTGTTGTTGCTGTAGGCGTAGCCGTTCATCTGTTGCGGGTCGGTGTAGTCGATGATCGGGTCCGCCGAGATGAAGCGGCCTGTGTCCGAGTCGTACTCGCGCGCGCCCAGTGTCGTCAGACCCGTCGACTCCTGGATCGTTCCGCCCACGAAGCCCTTGTCGTTCACCCAGCCGGACGACGACGTGGACTCGTCCCGCGCGTTGCCGAAGGGGCCCGTGCGGCGTCGTGTCGTCTCGCCCGTCGTCGCGTCGACCGCCAGTTCCGCCGTGCCCTGATGGTCCGACGCCAGGAAGTGGACGCCGTCCGCCTCCCGCATCGCGACCGTCGTGCCGCCGAAGGAGTAGTAGCGGGTCGCCGTCACCGCGGAGGTGGACTTGGCCAGGTGGAGCTCCATGCCCGGCAGGTAGAACGTCTTCTCGTCGGGGGTGTCCCGGAGGATCCGCTCACCGGATGCGTCGTACTTGTACGACGTCACCGTTCCGTCGGCATTCGTGACCGTCGTCAGCTCGCCCTGCTTGTCCCAGTCCAGCGACTGGGTGTCGCCGCCGAGGACACGTGTCTTGGTGTTGCCGGACACGTCAAAGGTGTAGGTGTCCTGGGACGTGACCTGCGGGGTGGTGCTCGTCGCAGCCGTCGTCTCGACCACCGACGACACCGTGTGCGGTCCGGACTTCGCCCCGGACGGGCCGGAGCCCGCCTCTCCGTACTTGTACGAACGGGTCGCGGTCGCCCCGCCGTTCACACCGTGCCGTACATCGCTCGTGCGGTTGCCGATCGAGTCGTAGCCGTATTCCGTCCAGAACGGGGAGACGCCCCCGACCGTCGAGGACGACGCACCGGAGGAGCACGCGCTCTCCGAGGCCCCCGTGCCCGACGTCCCGCCGGACGTCACCGACGACGTCCACGCGTCCGTCAGCCGGCGCAGACCGTCGTACGTGAAGCACTGGACGTCACTCGTGCCACCGGTCGGGGTGTCGGCGATCGAGAGGATGTCGCCGATCGCGTTGTACGTGTAGTCCGAGTCGTACGCGACGCTCGACGCGCCTTCCACGTCCACCCGCGAGTTGGCCAGGCGGTCCGTGCCCTGCTCGAAGGTGTTGGTGATCCAGGTCTTGGGTGCCGACGAGACACCCGTGGACAGCTCCAGCTGCTCCAGGTCGGAGGTCGGGGAGTAGGAGACGTCCGAGACGTAACTGCCGCCGCTCAGTGATGTGTTGAGCGCTACGGGGCGCTGCAGCTCGTCGTAGGTGTACGACAGCGCCTCACCCGTCAGGTCTCCGGCCGCCGGCAGGCCCTGGCCCTGCACGGTGCCGTCGCGGTTGTACTGGGTGTTGAACTCGTACGTGCCACCCAGTTGCGGCTCGGCCGTCTTGGAGAGGTAGTACTTCGTCGAGGTCGGCTTGTAGTCGTTGTCCGCGTCGAGGACCGGGTAGGTCACCGACGAGTAGACCGCACCGTCCTTGTACGTATAGGCGCCGTACAACTCGCCCTTGGCGAAGGTGTCGTACCGGGTCACCGACAGCCGGGTGCCCGTCGTGGCCTCGCCCTGCCAGGTGGAGGCCACGCGGCCCAGGTCGTCGTACACGGTCGAGGTCTTGCTGCCGTTGACCGTGGTGGAGGTCATGCGGTCGAGCTCGTCGTACGTGAACGAGCTGTCACCCGTGTCCGGGTCCTCCGCCGTCTTCTTGCGGCCCAACTGGTCGTAGGTGTACGACCACACGTTGCCCGCGTCGTCGGTCACCTTCGACAGCAGACCCGAGTCCGTGTAGCCGTACGACGTGGTGACCGCGTCACCGTCGGCCGGGTACTGGACCTGGGTCGTCGTGCGGTCACGCGCGTCCGTGACGACGGTGGTCTTCGTGCCACCCGTCGGCGGGGTCGTCGTGATGCGGTCGCCGCCGTACGCGAACGTCGTGCGGTACTTCTCCGTGCCCTGGACCTTGAAGATCGTCGCCTTGGTGCGGCTCGCGCCGTCGTACTCCGTGACCGTCTGCGCGTCGAGGTCGGCGTCGACCGGCTCGAAGAGCGTGGAGGACGGGACACCGGCGGCGTAGTAGGTGTCATTGACCTTCACCACGCGGCCGGAGCCGTCGTAGAAGGTGTCCGCGACCATACGGCCGCCGTCCGCGCCCTCGGTCTGTTTCTGGCGGGGCCGCAGGAAGCCGTCGTACAGCGACCACTCGCTGCCGTACGACGTGCCGTCGTTCTGGATCTTCTGGGTGTGGACAGCGGTGGGGCCGTCGTCGCCGCGGATCAGGTACGTGTACTTGAGGGACGGCACGAAGTCGGAGGCCTTGGGGTGGTCCGGCAGCCACACCGACACCAGACGGCCCAGGCCGTCGTACGCGAAGTCTGTCCGCTTGCCGTTCTGGTCGACCTTCGCGCTCGGCAGTCCCCGCTGGGGGGTGTACTCCGTCGATGTCGTCCAGCCGAGGCGGTTGGTCGTCGTCGACTTCATCGCCAGGCCGTACGCGTTGTCGGTGTACGTGGTCGAGGACGTGTACGTGGTCGAGGACGTCGCCGTCTGCGCGTCCTTCACGACCAGCGGGCGGCCGTAGTCGTCGTACGTCGTTACGGCGGTCGTCTGGTACGTCGCCGTCGTGCCGTCGTGGGACGAGAGGCGCTTGGTCGTGGTCGCGCCGCCCTTGGTCGGGGCCGCGCCCAGCGTGGTCGAGCCGTCGTAGTAGGTCAGGTCGTCAGAAATGACGTCGGACTTGCGGTCCGGAGTGGAGGCGCAGTCCACCCTCACTCTCTCCACCCGCGACACATACGAGTACATGTGCAGGCTCACGCTGTCCGCGTACTCGGTGCGGGTGCACTGGTTGTCCGCTACGCCGACCTCGCCGGCGTCGTCGACCTTGACCGCACGACCGGTCTTGTCGTCGTACGACGTCGTCGACTTGGTGTGTCGCCAGCCGCCCGCGGCCAGCGCGACGTACGTGTCCACCGAACCCGGCGCGACATAGTTCTCTGCTGCGTCTGGAAGGGCCGGCGTACCAGGCCGGCACCGGACGTCGGCTGCGGGACGCGGTCGCCGACAACCGTCGGATCCGGCACCTACGGCGGCGGCTGGGGAGGTAGGGCTGTGCGGCCGACCAGGCTCGGCGGCGGCTGGGTCGGTAAAACTGCGCGGCCGACCAGACTCGGCGTCCGACTCCGGGCAGTTGCCGGCCCGCTCCTGCCCCCGGCGGGCACGGGCCGACGACCGGAATCAGCCCACCAGCCCCAACTCCCGAGCGATCAGCATCCGCTGGACCTCGCTAGTACCCTCGCCGATCTCCAGGATCTTGGAGTCGCGCCACATGCGGGCGACCGGGTACTCGTTCATGAAGCCGTAGCCGCCGTGGATCTGGGTGGCGTCGCGGGCGTTGTCGACGGCGATGGTGGAGGAGTACAGCTTGGCGAGGGCGGCCTGCTTCTTGAAGGGATCGCCGCTCACCAGGCGGGAGGCCGCGTCGCGCCAGGCGAGTCGGGCGGTGTGGGCCCGCGTCTCCATGTCGGCGAGCTTGAACTGGATGGCCTGGTTGGCGCCGATCGGCCGGCCGAAGGCCTCGCGTTCCTTCGCGTACTTCAGCGACTCGTCCACACAGCCCTGCGCCAGACCGGTCGCGAGCGCCGCGATGGCGATCCGGCCCTCGTCCAGGATGCGCAGGAACTGGGCGTAGCCGCGGCCCTCCTCGCCCAGCAGGTTCGCCGCGGGGACCCGTACGTCGGAGAAGGACAGCTCGCGGGTGTCCGAGGCGTTCCAGCCGACCTTGGAGTAGGGCGCGGCGACCGCGAAGCCGGGAGTGCCCGACGGCACGATGATCGCGGAGATCCGCGGACTGCCGTCCGGCTTGCGGCCGGTGACCGCGGTGACCGTGACCAGGCCCGTGATGTCGGTGCCCGAGTTGGTGATGAAGCACTTGGTGCCGTTGATCACCCATTCGTCGGTCTCCGGGTCGATGCGGGCCGTCGTCCGCGTCGCGCCCGCGTCCGAGCCGCCGTCCGGCTCGGTCAGACCGAACGCGCCCAGCATCTCGCCCGAGCACAGGCGGGGCAGCCACTCCCGTTTCTGGGCATCGGTGCCGAAGAGGTGGACCGGCATCGCGCCCAGCGAGACGCCCGCCTCCAGGGTGATCGCCACCGACGAGTCCACCCGCGCCAGTTCCTCCAGCACGATGCCGAGAGCCAGGTAGTCGCCGCCCATGCCGCCGTACTCCTCCGGGAACGGCAGCCCGAACAGCCCCATGCGGCCCATCTCGCGGACGATCTCGTACGGGAACTCGTGCCGCTCGTAGAAGTCGCCGATCTTCGGCGCCACCACGTCGTGCGCGAACTCCTCGACCGTACGGCGGAGTTCTTCCAGTTCGGGGGAGAGACGGTGGTCCATGACGGTCAGTGCTCCTTGCGGCTCTCGGAGTCCTCGTGGGACAGGGCTCGGACGGTGCGGGAAGGGCTGGGCCGGCCCAGTCGGTCGGCCATCCACAGGCTTGTGGCGACGAGACGGCCGAGGTCGACTCCGGTGTCGATGCCGAGCCCCCGCAGCATCCACACGAGGTCTTCGGTGGCGAGGTTGCCGGTGGCGGACTTGGCGTACGGGCAGCCGCCGAGACCTCCGGCGGAGGCGTCGACCGTGCTGACCCCGTGCTGCAGGGCCGCATGGGTGTTGGCCAGTGCCTGGCCGTAGGTGTCGTGGAAGTGCACGCCGATGACGTCGGTCGGCACGCCCTCCTCGTTGAGCGCGGAGAGGAGTTCGAGGACATGACCCGGGGTCGCGACCCCGATCGTGTCGCCGAGGCTCAGCTCGTCGCAGCCCATGTTCCGCAGCGCCGTGCACACGCGGACGACCTGGTGGACCGGGACCGGCCCCTCCCAGGGGTCGCCGAAGCACATGGAGACATAGCCGCGCACATGGGCGCCCTCGTCCTTGGCGCGGGCCACCACGGGCTCGAACACGGCCAGCGACTCGTCGAGCGTCCGGTTGAGGTTGGCCTTGGCGAAGGACTCGGTCGCGCTGGCGAAGACGGCCACGCGGGTGGCGCCGAGAGCGAGCGCCCGGTCCAGGCCGCGGCCGTTCGGCACGAGCACCGGGAGCGCCACCGGGATCTCGCTGACCAGCGGGAACAGCTGCTCCGCGTCGGCCAGTTGGGGCACCCACCTCGGGTGTACGAAGCTGGTGGCCTCGATCGTCGTCAGCCCTGCGTCGGCAAGCCGGTGGATGAACTCCGCCTTGACCTCCGTGGGGACGGTCGCCTTCTCGTTCTGCAGGCCGTCGCGGGCACCGACCTCATGGATGCGCACGCGCGCGGGCAGGTTCGGTGCCGGTACGGCCATGGGGAGCCCCTGGGCAGTCATTCCGCCTCCTCGTGCGGTGCGATCACGGCGAGCACCTGGTCCATGGCGACCGTCGCGCCCGGTACGACGTCCAGTTCGGCGACCGTGCCGGCGTGCGGGGCGGAGATGACGTGCTCCATCTTCATCGCCTCGACGACCAGCAGACTCTGACCAGCGGTCACCTCGTCCCCGACGGCGACCTTCACGACGGTGACCGTGCCGGGCATGGGCGCGGTGAGCGAGTCGGCGCCCTCGTGGGTCCCGCGGTTGAGGGACGCGGCGACCGGGTCATGGTCGCGCACCTGCCAGGAGTCGCCGTCGCGGCCCAGCCAGGTGCCGTCCGGCAGGGCGGCGAAGGTGTGGACAGTGCCGTCGAGGCGGAGGGTGAACCGGCCTTCCGGTCCAGCGCCCGGGGGCCTGCTTCCGGCCGCCCGCAGGGGGGTCCGCGCACCGTCGGACAGCACCTCGACGCCGCCGTCAGGCGCACTGCGCACCCGGACGGTGACCGGGTCGTGGCCCGCGATCCGCAGGTGGTGCTCCGTCCACGCCCGGGCGCCGCCCAGCCGCCAGCCGTCCGGCACCGAGAACGGGTCGACCCAGCCGGAGCCCGAGCCGGACCCGGAACCGGACGCGCCGGACCCAGAGCCGGGGCCGGCCCCGGGGCCGGAGGCCGGCGCGGGGGCGAGGGCGGCCTGGCGCAGCAGCGCCGCCGCCGCGTAGACCTCCTGAGGCACATCGGTCGGTACGAGCCCGTCCACCTCCCGCTCCACCAGCCCCGTGTCCAACTCGCCCGCCACGACCGCCGGATGCGCCAGCAGTCGCCGCAGGAACCCGGCGTTCGTCTGCACGCCCAGCGTGACCGTCCCCGCGAGGGCCGCCCGGAGCTTCCTGAGCGCGGTCGCCCGGTCAGGCCCGTACGCGATCACCTTGGACAGCATCGGGTCGTACAGACTGCCGACCTCGGTGCCCTCGCTGAGCCCGGAGTCGGTGCGTACGCCGTCGCCCTGGGGTTCGTGGAGCCTGAGCACCGTGCCGCCGGAGGGGAGGAACCCGCGCGCTCCCTCTTTGACGGACACCGTCTCGGCGCACAGGCGGGCCTCGATCGCGTGCCCGGTGAGGCTGATGTCCTCCTGCCGGTACGGCAGCCGCTCGCCCGCCGCGACCCGCAGTTGCCACTCCACCAGGTCGAGGCCGGTGACCAGTTCGGTGACCGGGTGTTCCACCTGGAGGCGGGTGTTCATCTCCATGAAGTAGTACGACGTCGGGTCGCCGCCGGGGACGATGAACTCGACCGTGCCCGCGCCCCCGTACCCGCACGAACGGGCCGCCTGGACCGCCGCCTCGCCCATCGCCGCCCGGGTCTCCTCGTCCAGGAGGACGGACGGCGCCTCCTCGATGAGCTTCTGGTGGCGGCGCTGGAGCGAGCACTCGCGCTCGCCCAGGTGGATCACCTGGCCGTGGCCGTCGGCCAGGACCTGGATCTCGATGTGCCGGGGCCGGTCCACCCACCGCTCCACGAGCAGCGTGTCGTCCCCGAAGGAGGCGCGGGCCTCGCGGCGGGCGGCGGCGATCTCGTCGGCCAGGAGGGCGGGGTCGCGCACCAGCCGCATGCCCTTGCCGCCCCCTCCGGCGGAGGGCTTCAGCAGGACGGGCGTGCCGATCTCCCGGGCGGCGTCGGCGAGTTCGGCGTCGGTCAGCCTGCTGCCGCGCGACCCGGGCACCACCGGCACTCCGGCCGCCCGCACCGTCTCCTTGGCGCGGATCTTGTCGCCCATGAGGGCGATCGCCTCGGCCGGCGGCCCGATGAACACGAGCCCGGCGTCGGCGCACGCGCGCGCGAAGCCGGCGTTCTCCGCGAGGAAGCCGTATCCCGGGTGGACGGCCTGGGCGCCGGTGCGCTCGGCCGCCGCCAGGAGCCGCTCGACCGAGAGATAGCTCTCGGCGGCGGGCGCCGGACCGATCCGGACGGCCGTGTCGGCCTCCCGGACGTGCCGTGCGTCGGCGTCCGCGTCGGAGAACACGGCCACCGAGCGGACCCCCAGCGACCGCAGGGTGCGGATGACACGGACGGCGATCTCGCCCCGGTTGGCCACGAGGACCGTGTCGAACATCGTCTGACCCAACATGGTCTGACCGAACATCGTCTGCACGTCCCTCACATCCGGAAGACGCCGAACTGGGGGTCGCCCAGTGGCGCGTTGGCACAGGCGGTCAGGGCCAGACCCAGCACCTGCCGGGTGTCGAGCGGGTCCACGACCCCGTCGTCCCACAGCCGGGCGGTGGCGTAGTAGGCGTTCCCCTGGCGCTCGTACTGCGCGCGGATCGGCGCCTTGAAGGCCTCTTCCTCCTCGGCGGGCCAGGTCTCCCCGCGAGCCTTTGACTGGTCCCGTTTGACGGTCGCGAGGACGGAGGCGGCCTGCTCGCCGCCCATGACCGAGATCTTGGCGCCCGGCCACATCCACAGGAAGCGCGGGGAGTAGGCCCGACCGCACATGGAGTAGTTCCCGGCGCCGTACGACCCGCCGACGACGACGGTCAGCTTGGGCACGCGGGTGCACGCGACGGCCGTGACCATCTTGGCGCCGTGCTTGGCGATGCCACCGGCCTCGTAGTCCTTGCCGACCATGAAGCCCGAGATGTTCTGCAGGAACACCAGCGGGATGCCGCGCTGGTCGCACAGCTCGATGAAGTGGGCGCCCTTCTGGGCAGACTCGGAGAACAGGATGCCGTTGTTCGCGACGATCCCGACCGGGTGGCCGTGGACGCGGGCGAAGCCGGTGACGAGGGTCTGCCCGAACTCGGCCTTGAACTCGGCGAAACGGGAGCCGTCGACCACGCGCGCGATGATCTCGCGTACGTCATAGGGGGTGCGGGAGTCGACCGGCACGGCGCCGTACAGCCCGTACGGGTCCACCTTCGGCTCGACGGCGGGCCGGACCTCCCAGGGGAGGGGCCCGCGCGCGGGGAGGGTGGCGGCGATGTTCCGCACGATCCGCAGGGCGTGCGCGTCGTCCTCGGCGAGGTGGTCGGTGACGCCGGACACGCGCGCGTGGACCTCGCCGCCGCCGAGTTCCTCGGCGGTGACGACCTCGCCGGTGGCGGCCTTCACCAGCGGGGGGCCGCCGAGGAAGATGGTCCCCTGATTGCGGACGATGACTGCTTCGTCGCTCATGGCCGGCACATACGCCCCGCCCGCCGTGCAGGATCCGAGCACCGCCGCGATCTGCGGGATCCCCGCCCCCGACATCCGGGCCTGGTTGTAGAAGATCCGCCCGAAGTGCTCACGGTCCGGGAAGACCTCGTCCTGCATGGGCAGGAAGGCCCCGCCGGAGTCGACGAGGTAGACACAGGGGAGGCGGTTCTCCAGGGCCGCCTCCTGGGCCCGCAGATGCTTCTTCACCGTCATCGGGTAGTACGTGCCGCCCTTGACGGTGGCGTCATTGGCGACGATCACGCACTCGCGCCCGCTGACCCGCCCGATCCCGGCGATGACACCGGCGGCCGGGGCCTGCCCCTCGTACATCCCCTCGGCGGCGAGAGGCGCCAGCTCCAGGAAGGGCGAGCCGGGGTCGAGGAGGGTGTCGACGCGGTCGCGGGGGAGCAGTTTCCCGCGCGCGGTGTGCCGCGCCCGCGCCTTCTCCCCACCGCCCAGCCGGGCGGCGGCGAGCTTGCCGCGCAGCTCCTCGACGAGCGCCAGGTGGGCTTTCTCGTTGCCCCGCCAGGCCTCCGACGCGGGGTCTGCCGCGCTCGTCAGCTCCGCTGCCTCGTGCATCCTGCGGTCCCCTCACCCAGCGATCGGACTGTTAATGAGCGTTAACCATTTCCATCAGGTTAACGACCGCTAACCTCCCTGTCTAGAATTGCTTCCATGGCCACGAGAACCGACGCCCCCACCCGCCGTGAGCAGATCCTCAAGGAGGCCGCGCGACTGTTCGCCGAACGCGGCTTCCACGGCGTGGGGGTGGACGAGATAGGTGCCGCGGTCGGGATCAGCGGTCCTGGTCTCTACCGCCACTTCGCGGGCAAGGACGCGATGCTCGCCGAGCTGCTGGTGGGGATCAGCGGGCAGTTGCTGACGGGCGCGAAGCGGCGGCTGCGGGAGGCCGACGGCGTCGCCCCGGGGGCGGTCCTCGACTCCCTCATCGAGGGCCATATCGACTTCGCCCTCGACGACCGGCCGCTGATCACCCTCCACGACCGCGAGCTGGACCGCCTCAGGGACAGCGACCGCAAGCTGGTGCGGCAGTTGCAGCGGCAGTACGTGGAGCTGTGGGTCGGCGTGGTCCGGGAGGTGTACCCGGGGCTGGACGAGCCGGCGGCGCGTTCCGCGGTCCACTCGGTGTTCGGCCTCCTGAACTCGACCCCGCACCTGGGGCGAGCGGGCTCGCTGCCGGGACGGGGGGCCACGGCGGAGCTGCTGCACCGGATGGCACGGGGCGCGTTCGCGGCGGCGGAGTAGCGAGTCGGCCTTCAGCCGGCCCCTCTGAACCGGCGGAGCCACACGTGACGAGCGTTACCTGGACGCACCTTCCTACTCACCGGTACCGTTGAGTGAGCAAGCGCTTAGCCATGGGGGACCGCGACCATCGACTGAGGAACCCCGACGGCGAGCGACCATGTACGCGAGAGCGGCGCCGGCTTAGGCGCAAGGAGGTGCGGCGGTGCGCCGTACGGTGTTCAACGAGGATCACGAGGCGTTCCGGGAGACCCTCCGGGCCTTCATCGAGGCCGAGGTCGTCCCCGTCTACGACGAGTGGTTCGCCGCCGGCCAGGCGCCGCGCGACTTCTACTACAAGCTCGCCGAACTCGGCGTCTTCGGTATCCGCGTCGACGAGGAGTTCGGCGGCGCCGGCATCGACTCGTACAAGTTCGAAGCCGTGATGTACGAGGAGACCGCCCGCGCGGGCGTCCAGTTCGGCGGCTCCGGTGTGCACGTGCTGCTCGGCCTGCCGTACATCAAGATGCTCGCCACCGACGAGCAGAAGAAGCGCTTCCTGCCGAAGTTCGTCTCCGGCGAGGAGATGTGGGCCCTCGCGATGACCGAGCCGGGCACCGGCTCCGACCTCGCGGGCATGAAGACCAGCGCGAAGCTCTCCGAGGACGGCACGCACTACGTCCTCAACGGCTCCAAGACCTTCATCACCGGCGGCGTCCACGCCGACCGCGTGATCGTCTGCGCCCGCACCTCCGCGCCCACCGCCGAGGACCGCCGCCACGGCATCTCCCTGTTCGCCGTGGACACCAGGTCCGAGGGCTACTCCATCGGCCGCAAGCTCGACAAGCT
>Ga0307516_10007518_pt1 | contig 12522 bp, 10 predicted proteins | sample 19_EM_MG_FD_203310 | JGI IMG/M metagenome (GOLD analysis project Ga0307516, IMG submission 203310) | Populus trichocarpa ectomycorrhiza microbial communities from riparian zone in the Pacific Northwest, United States - 19_EM | ecosystem: Host-associated > Plants > Roots > Unclassified | place...
CATTCGACCCTTCAAAGCCACAAATAAAATGCATCCACATGCTCTAACACCACCCCGATACCCCGCTCTGATGACTCTGGCATGTTGTGGAGCAAGTTCCACTGGCATCGATCCTGTCTGAATCCAGGGCGTCATTGGTCAAAAAGAGTGTCTGTGATCTGAAAATGATGTCTTTAGTTATAAGCATTAACAACATTTGGAGGATGTCAGGGAGGCTGGAGTTGGTTAATAGAAAATGAAGAATATTGGTCAATCGGCTTACTGGTGCACAGAGCTGGTGACAAGCTTTCAATTCTTTGCAAGTCATTTCAAACTCATATTTGAATTCATTTGTTTAATGTTTGGTTTTTGTTTGTCCATTGTTCAATTTTCATTCTCAACCATCTTCTATCCCTCCCCCCACCACCTAGTTGGCTGCAGAGGTCTGTGAAGACTTGTGAAGTTGACTGAAGAAAGAGTATACTGACTGTGCAGACCTGTGCAGATCTATGCAGCCACTGAAGATACCTGAAGTTCACAAGATTTGCTGATGTGGACAAATGCCAGCTTATTACTTTCAAGTTGTTAGGCCCAATAATATATTATATATATTGTGTACCTGGAAGCTCTATTCTATGGTTTGTTGGCACCCACTGTACCCTCTGGTTACCCCTTTCCTTGAACGTGGTTATCCATACCCTTCAGCATGAGTGCAGGTGGTGCTATTTTTACCCACAGGTTACCCATGCTGATCACTACAGACTTCTACTTTAAGTATTGGTGTGATTAAACTAGTGTTTTAAAGTCTGACCAAGTCCAATTTCTGCCTTCCAAATTAAGCAAGTCAGACTCAAACCAGTTCTAAACAAGTCCAAATAGTCAAAAAACCAGACTGGAACTGCAACAAACTGCAAAACCAGTCTTTTGCAGTCCAGTTTGCAGTTCATAACCAGTTCAAACTGGTTTCTCGCAGTTCTTAAAATTTTGTCAAAAGATATAAACTGGAACTGCGACTGATTCAAACCTCTGATAAACTGGAACTGCAGTTCAGTTCTGCCAATCATGGATATGATGAGAGTCTTGTAATGGGTTATGGAGAAGATAATGCTAGATAATTATTGGCGAACACTTTATAATGGATTATCAGAGTGCAACTGATATATATAACCCTTTATCATAGTCTCTCCAATTCCATGATAGGCTTTTGCAGTCTTTTGCAGTTAAGGTCCAGTCCAGCCCTAGTGAGTGAAACTGGACCTGAAATCACTAGTTCTGGCATTTATTTGTAGGCTTCTTTCTCAAACACTGTTCTGTATTTGGCATAAACTTCAGGGAGTTCAACTTTGGCTTTGTTGTTGATCGTTTTGTATGATAGTTCTTGGGATATTGAAGTTTTTGCTTTTATCCAGCATCAGAAAAAAAAACACTTGTCTATAGAGTGCTACATGCACTCAGTAGACAGCATTGCATTGTAGACAAGTCCCTGTTATTAAGTGATCCATAGCTTGTCTGTAGTTCACAGCCATGTATCCATAGCAGTCTATAGTCATTGATAGCGGTTGCATAGCTATATGTTATAAATACATCGCTGTCCATATTTACCATATCAGGATGGCTACGACAGCTATTTTGTCAACATTGCTTGCTGTACTTACTGTTATAAATCATTCAGGTGGCATTGTGGTACCAAAAGGATGGAAAATTGACTTGATTTCACAGGACTAAACTTTACAAAACACTACAAACTGTATCTCCACTCTCAGAATCCTCCCCCTTGCTTTCCATTTCACCTGTATGCAAAGTCACGCCACTCATGCTCCTCTTTCTCTCTGATCAACTGTTATTGAATTTTCAATGCATCCCAAGTACCGTCTATAAAATGTCCCATGAGCTTTGCACTTGTATCATCCATCAAGAAAAGTAACTTATTCAGCCTGCTTGAAAGGAGACTTTCTCCAATTGGTGGCAACAACCTCATTCAGCTTCCACCATGCAACAAGGTTGGCTCAGTGTGATGTTCCGAGTCCTGCTCTATGTGTCCGTTAATGCCATGGTAGGACTTGGACATACATAGAGAGCATGCCTACCTTTGTCATCCTGATGCTGGGATTGTACAGTAACGTGGCAGTTCTGGGTTGGCATTGGTAGTCAATGCATTGTTATGATATTGATAGCTATTGTGTCCAACTACAAATATTTGTTAATGCCATGGTATAAGTTGGACAGAGATTGTGCTTACCTTGTACCCTCCTGTCCTTCATACGGTGGGTGTGGGTGGGCTCTGGGAATACTGTTGAGTGTCAGAGCTTGGACAAGTTGCTCAGGAGGGAGGGGAGACTCACCCAGCAGCGAGGGTTTTTACAGCTGTGAAAACAGGACTAGTGTTTCAAAGTTCAGTTCCAGAGTCGGAACTGGACTGGACTGAAACTGAAAATAACTGATTATAACCAAACTGTCAACTCCAGTTCTTCTATTTTTTACAGACCTTTGACTTTGGTCACATCAGCAAGAGCTAAAAACAAAAGTTGATGGCAACCAGTCATGACCAGTTGGAGTTGAAGTCGGTCAACAACTGATAAGGTCAAACCAATAGAGTCAACTTTATTGTACACTAATGAATTAAACTAAAATCATCAGAATTCTATATATTGTGTCATAGTGTATCTTGCACTGTAATAGTAAGCCCTCTATAGGCATGTCCACCATCAACACAAACACCAAAGTCTGATCTAATCATTGTGATTGTCCCTTCTCCTCCACCATGTCCAACTCTTGCCCTTCCTTCGACTCTTGAGCACCTCCCTTCTCACTCTTCAACTCTCTTGTCTTGATTCTTTTTTTTCACTCCACTCCATTCCTCTCAATTCCACCATACTCCACTTTTTCAACTGCTACATTGTTAGGGCAACCACTTAACTATCTTCTTAAAGCATAATCCAAAGACTATGCCAAGAATCAAGCATTGTGGGCTCACATATAGATAAGCTTAGAGAGAGAGAGGATGATAGAGGAAAGCGCCAGTTTATATTGACTTTAGATATCACCACAGTCAAGTGAGAATCCTAAGAGAATAAGACTAAAGAACAAGTATGCTACTTGATAGACTATATATACTAAATAGAAGACATGTGTCATCGGTGAGACATTCCATAGAATCCTTATATAAGTAGTTCTGGAATGTTCTACATGTGTTATAGGTGAGGCATTGCACAGCAACATGTGGTAACCATGAGGCATTGTGCAGTAATGCACAGTAAGTAAAATGAAAGACATGTGTATGCAGCATTGTGTATCAAATGAAATGAGATCAGTGTGTTTACCATGTGTCCAACATGTATCCACCCTTGAACCTTATAATAATATCCACAAGACCAAACAATAATAAGATGTAAAAGATTAGATAAGAGGCTATTCCATAACACACATCACCATGTCACCATTTGCAGTTCTCTGAGCATCTCCCTTCTTACTCCCCAACTTTTCTGTATTGATTCTTCCTTCTCACCCCGCTCTGCTCCTCTCAATTCCACTGTACTCTGCTTTTTCAACTGCCACATCACCACATCACCATTTGCAGTTCCCCTCACCATGCTACACCTCTCTTGCCCTCTGCTTACATCTATTGACAGTACATTGACGACATATCAATAGCTGTTGGCAGCACCACATAGATCCCAAGTAAGTACTTTCCCTCCTCACTATCCTAATGATTGCTATTGCTAACCATTGATCAACAGCCACCCTGCCAACCTTTCTGCCATCCATGCCCATATACTACTACAACCCTTACTTTTGTGTCAACAACATCTGAATTTTGCTCTCAGTGAGTACCCTGTTTCTTTGTCTTCACTGGAGCTTGTCTAATATCCACCAGCATCCCATCTGCCACGTTGCCACTGGCCTGCCTGGTCTGTCCATTTGGTGCCTACTTTACAGGCACTTGCCATGGCCACAATCCACTCTGCCCACAAGCACAATCACTATACATTGCCCATCCCAGCTGACTCATTGTTTGTCAACTATTTTCCTGTTCTTATAGTGTACTCCTGACATTCTTGCCAGTATCCAGTTACTGATCTGTATTTCCTATATTTTTGTTGGGTTGTTTAGCACATAAATTTCAGCTGCTGACTAGAGGGTCAGTCAAGTGAATGAAAAGGTCAACTTATGTCGACCTTTTCAGGTTGACAGTTGGTCCTGACTGTGACTAGTTAGAGTTGGTTGGTAACCATGACTCTAATGTCCTAACTGGTCACAATTGGTTTCAGTCAGGTTTCCTGGAGATTGGAAAATATTGTGACCGACTTCGGACTGACTTTCCTGAAAGAGGGTAAAAAATCAAACTGAGTCAAACTTTAAAACACTAAACAGGATACAAGGACAGGTGTGGAGCCCAGAATATTAATAGGTCACAAGTGTCATTGACCTTCCTGTGTCAATAAAGTGATGTGGCCCCAAAGGTATCAGGGCCATGCACAGTAGAGTTGCTGAGCAGTAGAGGAGCCAGGGTGCCTGGAGATGCATGGGCCAGCATGGCATGGCACCCAGAAATTGAGTGGATCAAAGGAAAACTGCAGCACTGTTCGGACATGGCGAACAGGGAGGGTTGTCATCATCATTTAGAAGAGCCATGATATGGCAAAGGTCAGCATGAGGGAGGAGTGGAGTTCAATCAAGTTGAGCACTGTGATGTGGCAAATGCAGCATGACAGACAGAAAGAGGGTGGTGATGTGTGAATAGGGGTCTGTCATCATGACATGGCAAATTGTCTTATTTTTATCATTGGGGGTGGCCATGTCATCCAACAGCAATGGGTGGGGGTCGATCCTGCCATCTCTGTTGCCATGACGTGGCAAGAGTGGGCATCCAGAAAAGGGGTGACAGCAGAGGTTGCTGTTGCCAGAGAGGGTGATGGTGGAGGTTGCTGTTGCCATGTCTGTTACCATGAGGTGGTAAGTTGACTCATCCTTGTCATTGGGGGTGGCTGTATGATCCAACAGCAAGTGGGGGTTGGTGTTGCCATCTCCATTGCCAACAGCCATGACGTGGCAAGTGCAGAGTGTCCAGGGAGGGGGTGAATAAGGCAGCTAAAAACAGAGTTTGCTGATGCAGATAAAGCTGAGCATCTCTAGGCTTATTCCTGCAGTGAAACTCTCCCTATATACGTCCTAAATAACTTAGAAATAAGACGAGAGGCATCTACCCCACAGTTGTGCTGAAATATATTGAATTTATAGCCTCTTGGGGTTTTGAGAGGGGCATAATGTAGAATCATAACCAGATATTCCCCACCTTATTTCTTTGATGAAAATCTACTCATATATATCCTAAACAAAGGCCAAAAGAGTTGACAAGAATTTGTTTAGGCCTTGTGCCAGAATTAACAGTTTTGTGGCACATTTGGGTCTCCATGAGATTGGGATCTATCTTCTCATCCAGGCATTACCTGCCTTATCCTCCCTGTAGAAACATACATATATATATACTTAACACAGGGCAAAATGGACAACAGAGATCCATATTATGGATGTGCTAAAACAAATCAATTGGTGGTGTTTTCAGAGTTTTGATGAGATTCAGATTTATCTACTAATCCAGGCACTACCCAGACTATTCCTTTGATAGGAATACTCTACTATATGTATATTTCAATTGTCCAAGATATGAACAGAGATCCAGACCACAGATGTGCCAAAACAAATTAATTGGTGGTGCTTTTGAGGTATTGATGAGGTTCAGACCTACCTACTGATCCAGGCACTATCTGGACTATTTTTTCAGTAGAAATACTCTACTATATGTATATTTCAATTGTCTAAGATACAAGAGGCATATATATGATAGTTCAACTTCTATTTAAGTGTGCATCTGGAACTGTTGTTGAGGTGATGCGGACACATGACCATGTGGTTAAACTCTTCGAAAGCTGCAGCATGGGTATGGGTTTCTCAGGAGTAGGATAACCTGTAACCTTACCCCTATCCTTCCTGTATCCTCGTCAAACCCCTGAGAGTATACCCTACCCCTGCAGATCACTAGAAGTTTGGGTTTCATCAATAATCCTTTTGGGGTTCAGCACCACAGTACCACATGCTTGCTAGCAGTGTGCTAACTATATCATGTGGTCACCATTCACATATTCTATGTGTTGCCATCCTGGAACACATTTATCAGCAATGTTCATATTGGCAATTAGCATAGTCTGCAGGTATTTCTAATTCATCTGGCAGTAATCCAAAAACACTTCAGGTTACCTTCCAGTCATTTCATATAGCATCGGTTGGATGCGGTCCATCTCAATCAATGTGCTAGATTGTGATTCCAGTGTTCTAGCCAGGTATCTGTCAATCAGAAATGTGGCTAGCCATTTCATCAGGCTGTTCAACAGCATGATGTCATGTTACAAGTTCACTATACTGTGCCAATGGTCATTAAACAGTCACACAGTGTGCATTAGAGAATAAAGAATAGAAAATGTTTAAAGGTCCCCTTGGTGTTGCCTAGCTCCACAAGTATTGTAGAGTATAATAGATCAAGTATACAGTCAAGCCCAAGTGATACTGTTCTGTATCCAGGATCCAATGTTGTGCATCACCTCTTTGCTAGCATAGTTGTCAGAGCGGGGCTCATCTACAACTCTTGATATAACCTTCAGGTCACATTGAATCATAATGAAAGATTTGAAAGTGTTTTAATAATAGAGGATGATTGATGCTAGCATGTTGCATATTGCACAGAATAATGGCTAGATGTGTAGCGGTTATATCACCAGATACAATGAAGTCTACTGCAACTGGCATTGTTGCAAACACTGCAACCTTATCAGAGTAGGACACCTACCGATTGAATGTCCAGTCTTTTTAGCTGCCCCTGTCATCCCCATCCCTTTGACCTCCACCCAACCACCCAGATCAATCCCTCCTCTCTCTTATTTCAGTAACCACACCTGATACCTCAACCAGATTGTCCCCAGCGACATTCCTTGTGATGCATACAATGACAGTCACTTTGACAATAACTACATCGAGAATGATACTTATTGTAATGACTGGTGCCCTGAGACTGAACATAACATGGATACTTAAAGAAAGGTTCAAATCCAGTGGCTTCAAATGTAGAAAGGGGGTAATGTTACAACTTTTGCTTACTCTGAACTATGACGACACCTCTTTTACTCATCACTCTGACCTGATCACTCTGAACTCATCTTATATGACATACTTACTGCTAGACTGTCCACAGTCAGGTTCTTGAACCCTGAGAACCAGGTTTGAACCTGAACCTGACCAGAGGTTCAGGGTGCGGTCTGCCAATCTATCAGATCTGAACCCAATTCAGAGGTCCATGTCCAGAGACTGATAGAACCTGGACTGAAGGTTCTGAACTTCGAACCTTCTTATGAACCGTGTGACATCCTGGCAATCTTTGGTGGACACTGCCACATCTGTTTGCTATCCATTTGCTTGTCTGTCATCATCCATCCATCCATTCACAGCACAGGATTCCAAATTTAGCCTCTGCCAATGTTATTTTTAAATAGTTTGTGAAATAATATTTTCTGAAAAAATATTTGCAAAGACTTTTGCAGCTGCAAAAGTCAAAGAAATGCAAAATTTGATATTTTGCACAGGCCAAAGTGGGTGCCTGATGTTTTACCTTTGCAAAATGTCAAATTTTGCATGCCTTTGACTTTCACAGCTGCAAAAGTCTTTGTGAATATTTTTTCCAGAAAATATTATTTCGCAAACTATTTAAAAATAACATTGGCAGAGGCCAAATTTTGGACCCTGTGCTGTGATTCCTGTGTCCATGTCTGTTGCCTGTTGCCTGCTTCATCATATCCATCTCAGAAGGCACGCCCATTATGCACCTATGCAATGCATCTGGGAGACCTGGGAGAGCTGCTGAGAGTTTTCAGGTGGGTGCTGAGGTGCTCCGTCTCTTGCGTTCAGTGTCTAGGTCAAGGTCAGCATCTTTTCTTTTCTTCTTCTTTCTTCCGCTGATTGGACAACAACCATCAGCCAGTGAATGTCTATGCCCAGTCTCTGTCTTTCTAAAGGCCAACCTAATACACCACCCCCAGGATGGAATCCCATCCTCATTGGTCCTATCCTCATTCTCGCATTTACCACCTTCCTGTTCATCCTCTTCTCTCCCGCCTCAATTCCATGCAGCTTCAACCACTGTCCCCACCTTCATTTAATTGCAAGGCACTTAATGCACTATTCAGCATCAGCTAACAAGCAGCTATAGTCCAGCCTGCCATATCAACAGCACTTGGATCCATCAACTGCTCCCAATCAATTCCCAGTACCTGTGTCTACCCACATCTGCTGGTGGACTTGTAGCAATGCCACATCATCCTCGCCAACCATTCCACTACTGCTGCCCACTACGTTGAATCCACCAGGCTGCAATGCTGTGTGAGACTCTTGAAATTTGAATGACCAAGTGCTTGATTATGAGACAAAATGCTACATGATGTTACAGCATTATATCACTACTATATTCTGCTGCTATATAGCTCTATAAGACTATAAGAAGCTACAAGTTCCTACAATTTAGATGTGTTTGCTACTGCTTGCTACCACCAAAATCGTGATTTGCTGATGTGCTATGCTGGTATTTCAGACAAAAACCTACCTCCTGCCATCCACATCTGCCTGATTTCTTTCAGGCCTTTTGTATTCAATGCATATACACTATATGCACTATTTCTACATAGCATGCTATTTTTAATCAACGAGATACTGCTAGATGTGAAGTATGCATTTTTAATATACTCCTCATACTCCCTCCATTTCTACATGATCTACCCACCCCAGAGCTTAGTCTATAGATGCTTGTATTGAAGGTACACTACAGAAGGGTGTGACTACCTTATCTGATTGTAGAGGATACTTAGAAGTAGACTACAGGGGTAACTTACAAAAAAGCAAGTTAGATTGCTGAGGCAAACTGAGCACCCTTATATATGCCCAAGGTATCTAGATATAGTAAGATGTGTAATCTAATCTATATATGGCATGATTGGTATGTAACAATATACCAATGTCATGTGGTACATCATGTGATGATGTCACATGCGTGTCTCAGACATTTGTCTTTCAACACACCCCCTCACTAAATATGGCAGTAAGCGCCTTGTTAAGTGTTCTTACAAGGTCCAAAGATAAGACCTAATTGCTCTTGGAATTTGACGAATTTAAGGCAATCTAAGTTCTTTTGTGAACATATCAACTGGATTGTCATTTCCAGAAATGAAGACAACAGAGACTTTGTTGTCCTCAATGCATTCTCATATATAGTGATAGCGGATATCAATATGTTTTGTCCGCTTCTCTTGTACAGGGTTGGAGCCGATGAATAGACTACCCTGATTATCACCACAGATAGTGATCGGCAATACAGGAAATCCAATTTCTCCGAAAAGATTGGTAATCCACATGGCTTGTCAACAGCAATCTGAGATTGCCATGTATTCAGCCTCAGTGGAAGAGAGGGCTACGGTCTTTTGGGCTTGTGAGAGTCATGAGACTGATGACCTGGCTAACTTGAAAAAGTAGCCTGTGATTGAGCAGCAATTATTAATGTCCGTGGCTCAATCACTATCAGAATGCGCAATCAAGCCTTCATTAGTATTGCCATCAAAGACCACAGTATAGTCTTGAGTACCTGCCAGGTAGCAGCAAATGTACTTAGCCTCTTCAAAGTGTTCTTTACTAGGGTTGGCACTAAATTGTGATAGCTTGATCACAGCAAAAGTGATGTCAGAACAAGTGCCTAACATCAGGTACAACAGCAAGCCAATTATGGCTTGGTACTGTGTCCAAAGTGTGGGGTCAGGGTTGCCAGTGTGTGCAACAGGTGTGTAACCATGCAGCAGAGGCATGTTTGCTGTTATGGCATTTGTTATACTGAAGCAATCAAGGACCTTGGTCAGATACACTTTCTGATCTAGTATGATTTTGCAACCAGAGCATCTGATGGTGATTCCAAGGAACTCATTGAGTTCACCAAGATCATGGCATTCTCATATGCCCATGAATGCTTTTTCTTTTCTTTCACAAGGGTAGCATTATTTCTCATAAAGCCAGAGTCATCGACATATATCATTGCGACAACAATATCTCCATTGGAGGCTTTGTGAATAAAGGTCCCAGCATCAGATTGAGAGCACTCAAAGCCAATTTTTCTCATAGAGGTGAGCAGCTCTTTTCACCGAGCTATGGCTGCCTGTTTGAGCCCATAGGTGGCTCAGCATAAACAGAGGACTTTCCGTTCCTGGCCATGGATCTTAAACCCTTCGGGTTGTTCTATATAGATCTCTTTATCAAGATGCCTGTAAAGGAAGGCACTCTAGACATTGAGTCCCTCAATATGCCACCATTCTAAGGCAGCAGCTGCTAGTAATAAGCATATGGACTCATACCGGACTACCAGTGAGAAGATCTGATCAAAGTCTCTGCCTTCAACCTGAGAGAAGCCTTTGGCTACAAGCCTGGCTTTCTTACAACTATTGCTCTTAGTCGTAAATACCCAGTGATTTTTGATGGCCTTATGGCTGGAAGGTAAATTGGCTAGTTCAAAGACTTTGCACTTACGGAGGGCCTCTAATTCCTCCTGGCATGCCTTTTTCCACTGTTCCCTAAGCTGAGATGGTAATCTAGCTATGTCTTTGTAAAAGACCAGTTGATCCACTGCCAATAGTACCACTTTATTCAGCAGAAAGACAATGAATTCAACTCCCCCTTTCTGGACTAGATGGTTTAAACACACTTGGCCTGAGGTTTCCACAGGGTCTTCCCCTGTGTCGTCATTGGTATCAGTTGTAGTCTGATGTGGAGGAGGCGGTGCATGACTAGATCCGGAGATAGGATTCTGTGTCGGCTGTTTAGATGGAGCATGGGAGCCACTTGGCTGATTGCCAACTCTCCTGTGCAGGTCGTCTCTTTGGAGATCGACAGATGTTCTATCACCATAAATGCTATCTGGATGACTGCATACTATTCGTTGTCTCGTACCATGCCTTGGAGCATCATCATTGTGCTATTGCAGCAGGACTGGCAGGTTTCTCTGAGTATGTGAAGGGTGTTCTGTGTCATGATCAGGGACAACAGGAACTTCAGGTTCAGAAGGAGGAGATGACAGTGCTGAATCATCATTTTCTGAAGGGAATGGCAGATTATCGCCAAAATTATTATCTCCATATTGATCTATAGGATCATCTAGGTATCTATTCTCAGTGGGTGGCATGTCATCTAATTCCATAAAGTGTCACTGTTTGCCATCAGGGCAGCGCAGGAAGAAGGTTTCATCAAAAATAGTGGTAGCGCCAATAAAGATGCATCCAGATGTGATGCAATAGAAGCAAAATCCCTTATAGCCAGCAGGCTGTTCAAGATAAACCATAGTCTCAGATTTAGGGGATAATTTATTTGCTCAAACATCTTCTGGTAAGAAAACATAAGCACCACATCTGAATATACAGAGATGGGAGACATCAGGTTTGTCAGACCTGAGTGCCTCATAAGGGGTCTGCCATTTTAGGTGATGGATGAGAGTGCAATTATAGACATGTATTGCGTGGTCTTATAAAAATTCCCACATAGTATCAGTGAGACAAGCACGAAAGCACATTGATTGTGCCTTGTCCATGATTGTGCAATTTAGATGTTCAGCATGACCATTTTGTTGGTGCTGATAAGGCACACTGGTCTCAGATAAGATACCATTATTGTGTAGCATAGTTTTAAACATGTCATTGAGGAATTCAGTCCCACCATCAAATTGCCAAGTGCCAATCAAGGCACTGTGTTGATTTTTGGCATAGGCAACAAATTGCTGAGCATGGATGATTGTATCAGATTTCTTTTTTAGATTAAAAGACCATGTGTAGGATATAAAATCATCAAGTATGGTAAAAACATAGTAATAGCCATTAAATGATCGCTTGATCATATCCTTCAGGTCTGAATGGACTATCTGGAAAGGCTTCGTTGCTCGCGATACTGATGGAGGGAAAGAGCATAATGGCATCTTTCCTTTTGCACAAGCTTCATAGGGCTTCTTAACCATGGGTATAGTGATTAGCTTTGGTGCCTCTTTTACCATTTCAGGTAATTTCCAGAGTATGTCATCACCAGGATGACCCATATGTTGATGTCATATGCTGTAATCAGCGGCATAGACTGTTTCAGTCTTGGCTGATAGTGACTGAACAGACTCAATTGTCAAGTTCAGCCAAAATGTTGTAGAGCCTACAATGTGTGTGTTATGGAACAGCCCTTATTTTCCATTTCTTTTCATTATTTGGTCTTGTGGACATTATTATAAGATTCAAGAGTGAACACATGGTAAACACATGTTGCTCCACAGCACATGGTTTCCTCATGTTTAACTGCGCACCTCATGGTTACCACATGTAGAATATTCCAGAACTACTTACATAAGGATTCCATGGGACGCCTCACGCATAACACATGTTTTCCATTTAGTATATATAGTCTACCAGATAGCGTACTAGTTCTTTAGTTGTATTC
>Ga0307516_10007519_pt1 | contig 12518 bp, 10 predicted proteins | sample 19_EM_MG_FD_203310 | JGI IMG/M metagenome (GOLD analysis project Ga0307516, IMG submission 203310) | Populus trichocarpa ectomycorrhiza microbial communities from riparian zone in the Pacific Northwest, United States - 19_EM | ecosystem: Host-associated > Plants > Roots > Unclassified | place...
ACACTCATAACAAAAATTTTTATTTATCTTTATATATATATATATATATATATATATATATATATATATATATATATATATATATCCTTCCATTTTCTTCCATATTAACTTATTTAAATGTAAAATCAATTAGAATTCAACTCTTTCTCCTTAGCTAAATTCTTTTAACCAAACATGGTTTATGATGGTACTATATTTTGGTATTCAATTTTTCCTTTAATTTTCACTTCCCTCGCCCTTTAGGCATTTTTATTAATACATTCAAGCATAAACTTTCTACCAAATTAAACAACTCAATTTATTTTTTTAGAAATGTCTTAAGCCGAATCTTTCATAAAGGAAATATGAATTTTTCTTTCATTTTTTCATGCAATTTGGTTTCTCATTCACACTTCACTTATTTCATTTAGCACAATTTGATATAATTTCTATATAAATGAAATCAACCACTTTAACCCGCTCTTTATTTGGCTAATAGCCAAATTATATTTCTAAAGAGAAAGCATGAATTTTCCTTAATTTTTTGTAATTGACACATTACTCACTCATTTTCCATATAACTAACATAATTCTAACCAAAATTTATGACATGTTTATCAAACAAATACAAAACCCCTTGCTCATACCCTAGGTATAAACCTTCCATTAATATAGTATAGGGGTATGTTCTTTTTCTTCAATTTTAGAATTTAATTCACTACTCATTCATTAAACTCTTCCTTTAACCTTATTTATCATGAATTATAAGTCAATTGATCCAACAAGTCCAAGCTCTCCTTCATTTAGTGTGGTCGAAACCCCTATTGCATAAAAACACCCATTTTATTTTTTAATTTTTCTTCTAATTGTCACTTAACCCATTCAGTATTCATGACTAAAAATAAAAATCTAAACATAAAAACAATAATCCATATACATAGCATACAAATTTCAAAACTTCCATAATGAATTTAAAATGACCAACTCCTCAAATCATAATAAAACTTTATTCAATAAGGTAAAAGTGTTTCTTACCTCTAAATAGCACTAAAACTATAATGGTTTTAACAAGGATTCCCTTTGGTCTTCCTCTCCCTCACTTAAGCTCTACAATAATTATTTTTTGATTCCTAAAATGAATAATCTACTTGATCACCAAGTGTGTGTTTGATATTGTGGTCCAACCTGCTTTTCAAAGTGTTTTTCACTTGAAAAAACATCAAATTGATGCTTTTTAAGTGTTTTCAATGATCTTGATATGCTGTTATAAAAAATAAAAAAAGACAAATGGAAAAAAATTATTTTAAAGCATTTTCAATTGTAAAGCATCATGCACCACATTCTCAAACACACACTAAATATAAGCCCATATTTTACTATTTAATATTGTATAAATATTTTTCTAAAATTTCTTTCAATAGCCTTTGTCGCAAGTCAATTTTCACTACCCATTTCAATCATTTTTTTACTTCTTTTTAATAGAATAAATGCAAAGATATAAAATTTCTATGAAAAATGCATTATAGATGCATTTCGGCCAATTCTAATTCATTTTATGATTTTTAACCTTTTGTTCCTTTGCTCCCTCATATTTTCTTTCTTCTTCTTATTAGAACAAACCAAAGCCCAAATACTTTTTATCTACTACTATACATCTAAATATAGTCATAAATCCATGCCTAAAGTTCACACAACCTACTACAAATCTAGCTAAAATGCACATATTTCATCTCTTTGATATTTGATTTAAAAGCAAGCCATAAAAACTGTAGTTATGAAACCTAGTACAGCTTGACAAGTTGACCTAGGACCCGGGCAACTCAAGGCCTTGATCGGGTTTCAAATCATACAAACTCGGGTTTATAAATGGCCCAATCAAACTCGAGAGACCCGCCGGGTCAACATGAAACCTAGGTGAGACTCAAGTTTTTTTTTTTACATTTGTTAAATTTTTTTAATAAATTCAAAAAAATATAAAATTAATTAATGAATACTTAGCCTCACATATTTTTTATCCCAGTCAAACTCGAGAGACCCGCCAAGTCAACCTGAAACCCAGGTGAGACTCAAGTTTTTTTTTTTTTACATTTGTTAAATTTTTTTAATAAATTCAAAAAAATATAAAATTAATTTATGAATACTTAGCCTCACATATTTTTTATAGCCTACATCCACATGAATTGTTTCGTAACTTTTTAATATGGGATAATTATACTACACTTCATATTTTTTTATAGTTTATATCTGAATACACTGTTTTTGAATTTTTCGATGTGAGATAACTATATATGACTACATTTACATGGATTATTTCTTAATTTTTTTTATGTAGGATAACTATACTACACTTTAAATTTTTTATAGCCCACATCCATATGAAATATTTCTTAATTTTTCAAAGTGAGATAACTATATATAGCCTATTTCCAAATGGAATGTTTCTTAAGTTTTCGATGTGGGATAAGTATACTATATATTTTTATAGCCTATATCCACATGCATTGTTTCTTAATTTTTTGATGTGGGATAACTATATATCGCTACATTCACATGAATTATGTTTTAATTTTTTGATGTGGGATAATTATACTACATTTCATTATTTTTTTATAGCCCACATCTGTATGAATTGTTTCTTAATTTTTCAATGTAGGATAACTATGTATAGCCTACATCCATATAGAATAAGTCTTCGATAGGAATAAGTATACTATATTTCACATTTCTTTTTTCTAGTCTATATCCACATGAATTGTTTCTTAACTTTTCAAAAAATAGCCAAAAACCACACCATTTCATCCCTTTTGTAGGACTAAATTTTGTACAATCAAACAAAATAAACACAACCTTCATCATATTTTTTTTACTAATGAACCACACCAAAAACAACCATATTTTTCCTTCATCCAATATGTGAGAAAAGAAATAGTTTGAATAAAGTTTGCCCTAGATTGAGTATTAAAGAAATGGTTTTAGGTCTTTCTTTAGAGTGTATAAAAAGAAGCAGAATTAGAGAATAAAAAAAAAGCTAAAACGAGAGAGAGAGAGAGAGAGAGAGAGAGAGAGAGACAGAGAGAGAGAGAGAGAGAGAGAGAGAGAGAGAGAGAGAGAGAGAGAGAGAGGATATACACTAATGAAGATTTGACTTGCAAGAGACAGTCTAATCTAGTCACATTAGAACACTATATGGTTTTAGGTTTTAACTAGAGCTACATACCTTAGTTTTAAACATTTTTTTTTCTTTATAGCAAGCTAGTATGTAAGCCTAAAACTTTTATGAAGAGATCAAAACCCATGTATGCCTTTTTGAAGTTCAAAATATAATACAACCAATGAAATTTAAATCTATCCAGAAACTGATTGTAACTCGAACCCTATTTTGGTTTTTAACCTACATTTGGAGTTATAAAAGTTAGAACAAATCAAGCTTAGGTAAGTTAGAAAGCTGAAAATGAGATCTAAAACTTTTATAAAGTGCCCAACTCTAAACTATGTCATTTTTAATCTTTAAATCTAGAAATAGCAGCATCTCTTTCGCAGCAGCAGCAACGTTCATTAAGGTATAAACTCATGCTTTATTTGGAATAAATGTTTGGGTTTATGTCTAATCTTTGATTTCAATCTTTTTGAGTTATATTTGCTTCATTTTGTGCCTAGCTTTTGATATGTATCACAATACTATAATTTTAAATAGTGTGAGTCTTGGTGAAACCTAATATTTTTTTTTTTGTGGTTTGTGTTTCGATTTTCTCCTTTAACATTATTTGTTTAAACTTTTGAAATGGTTAGGTCAATGAGTCTCCTAGTTTTAGGAACTAACATAGATCTAACACATGATTTTTAACCCTAAAAAGAGTTCAATTTTTTTCTGTCAAGTTGACGACGTTTTAATTAAACTTATTTTTTAATGGTTAGATCAATGGGTCTCCTAGTCTTAAGGACTAACATAGACCTAACATATGGTTTTTAATCTTAAAACGAGTTCAAATCACACAGTCAAGTTTACATCAAGTTGGTGATGTTCTTAATTAACTTGTTTTTTAATAGTTAAGGCGAAGAGTCTCATAGTTTTAGGGACCAACGTAAACCTAACATATAGTTATTAACTCTAAAACAGGTTAAAAAATGTGTAGACAAGTTTTCAATGAGTTTTTGTCAAGTTGGAGATGTTTTGATTAAACTTGTTTTTAATGGTTAGGTCGACGTGTTAGTATATAAGCCATGTAAATAATTAGTTGGTTATACATGATACTGACTTTGATAATGTAAAAGCATATTTATTATCAATAAATTATTTATTTATCTTTAATATTCATTTATATTTGATTAATGAATTTAATATTTAATAATAAATCTGAAGTAAAAATAAAGTTCTTAAGACAAAAAAGCTTTGCAAAGAAAATTATAAAATTGTTATAATTATGATATTTCTATTGCATCAAAGCATTATTTCTAAATGTTCATGGTCGATACTCTATTAATATTAGATATTAATTAGAATCATTGAAACTAGTATATATTATGTTTTTTTCTTTATAAAAAAAAGTAATTGTTCTCATAAGCTGAGGTATAAAAGATACTTGAAACTAATATATAAGAGTTTGTTACATGACATGTACATTGAACTGACTCGTATGAAAATTTTATATAGAAAGGTTACTTGTGTCGTATAAAAAATGATGAAGACATATTCTTACGGTAAATGTCCATGGTCCTCTTGTCAAATCTTATGGAACTACGATCATTTATGACATTGGTATTATTACAAGTGTCAAGCTTTTTGAAATTATTATCAATATCTTTCCATAGTTTATTAATAAAATACTTTATTAATGAAATTTATGGGTATAGGTAGTGAAATATAAATAAAAAATAAGTGTAAACAATGAAATAGAACAGTTTATTAAATACAAACATTTCATATATAGTTATTCACATTAGCATATTTGTAATGGAAAGTAACAAATATCATTGATGATTAAATTATATGAATATAGATAAAACAAATCATCATTATCTCCCGTTGAATACGGGCTCAAAGCCCAATTGTGAATCAAGAGCCCCAACGTTTTCAGTCCATAAATCCAAAAGTGTATTATTGGCTAGCCCAATAATAATAATAATAATAAACAAGAGAAACAGATCAAATTATCATTTAAAATAAATAAATAAATAAACACAAAACCAGGCAGCACTGTCCTTCCTGTCATTACCAAAAAAAGGAAGGAAAAAAGAGACATTTTGATCTTTCAAGATTTGATTACAAGGAGAGCCTGCCCTCTGGTTCTTCTTCACCTTGTTCATCGTGGTCCTGAAGTAACCACAAATATCTGGAATAATAATAAAAGAGGATCTATCTGGGTCTGAAAATGTACGGATTCGAGGCCATGACATTCAACATCCATGGAGGGTACTTGGAAGCCATCGTGAGGGGACACAGATCAGGGCTTTTAACAGCATCTGATTACAACAATCTCTGCCAGTGTGAAACCCTTGATGATATCAAGATGCATCTCTCTGCTACCGAGTACGGTCCCTATCTTCAAAACGGTCAGTGCAGTCTTCTTGTTTTTATTGTGATCTATCTACTTCAATTTTGTAATTAGTTGAAGAGATCTGATGATTTTCTTTTATCTTATGATTTTTATAATTCTAATTTTGGGTTGCAGAACCTTCTCCGTTGCATACCATTACTATTGTGGAGAAATGCACTCTGAAATTAGTTGATGAGTACAAGCACATGCTAACCCAAGCCACAGAGCCCTTATCCACCTTCTTGGAGTATTGCACGTATGTCAACACCCTTTTTTCCATTTACTTATTTGGTTTCCTTGTCTCTTAAGATCTTTGGGTATGTGTTTTTCCTCTATAGATAGATCCACCATGTGCTTTGAAATATGATATGAGTTTACTGTTGCATATTGCGTTTCAATATAGAGAGTTTCGTGTAAGTATATAGATATTTCGTTAAGGTTAGTCTTGGATCGATCAGCATAATGTCTACTTTTTGCTACTTTCGTCGGCAGTACCCAACTTGCCTTCTAGGAAACAGGTGGGCACTGCATTAGGGCAATTCGTTGTGCATATTGTTAATTTAGGAGGTTGGTTTCATATTTTTTAATTGTTCTAGAAATAGGCAGAGAAGGCTAACCCTGTCCTTCTTCTGTTTTGACCAGATATGGTCACATGATAGACAATGTTGTCTTGATTGTAACCGGAACCTTGCATGAGAGAGATGTTCAGGAGCTATTGGAGAAGTGCCATCCTTTGGGCATGTTTGACAGGTTTTGTTATCCTACGTTGTGCTGCCTTTTAGACTTGATAGTTTATGGAACCTTTCGTGATTTCTATTTGTGTTGCCCCCAGTATTGCCACCCTGGCTGTTGCTCAGAATATGCGAGAGCTTTACAGATTGGTGCTTGTTGACACACCCCTGGCACCATATTTCTCAGAGTGCATCACATCAGATGTATGTTACAGCATCACTTGCTTGTCTCGCTTCTAATTTTCTTTTGATTCTCGCAGTTGTGATATTCACTTCTGCGCCAAATCTTTCATACATTGTTGTGTAGCATAAAATAGGCTTTTATGGCAACTTGAAATGATCGACAACTTGTTCATTCCTGTTTGTGAGTCACATATTATGCTACCATGTTGTTTTGTTGATGGGTGTGAGGACTTAGTGTGGGGAGAGAAATCAACTCAAAACAACAAAGAACAGAAAATTGTCGGCTAAAACTATAAGAAAATTGAAGTTGGAACTAAATAGGCTTATGGTTTGCAGCAAACCTCTCAAACGTATAATGATTGATTATATAATATAAAACATGTCTGAATAATAACCTAGCAACGACATATATTCTAGTTCTAGGCGTAAATCCTAATCCTCGTAGGAAAAAAAATCCTTATTGAAAGTTATATAGCTAATATAGAATCCAACTAGCATTAGTATTCCTAAACTAAATAAAAAAAGTAAAATAACTAAGTAACTAACAAAGGAAATTTTTTTAATAATCCAGAAACCCCTGCGTCAATCCCCTCGGATTGGAAAACTTGACTCAGGTGAGAAAACCTTCATGGATTCATCATGTAACTCAGGTTCAGCCTTCTTCAACCCTTCTTCAGCCATCCAAGTGCTCTCACTAGCTGGTTTACTGAACCACTTTACCAAAAATTGCTTGTCTGTACCTCATCTTGACTTGACCTCTTTGACATCCAAAATCTTTTTGATAACATCTTGTTGCACCTTTGGTAGTTGAAACATTTGCTCTGCAACTTCAGCTGCTTCTCCATCAAATCCCTCAAATGGAAATAGATCACATACGTTAAAGATTGGACTGATCTGTAAATCAGGAGGCAGCTCTATAACCTAGGCATTGGAACTAATTTTCTTTAATATTATACATGGCCCAAAATCTTTTCAATAACATCTTGTTGCACTTTTTGTAGTTGAACCATTTGATCTGCAACCTCAGTTGCTTCTCCATCAAATCCCTCAAATGGAAATAGATAACAAACGTTAAAGATCAGACTGATCTGTAATTCAGACTGTAGCTCTATAAAATAGGCACTGAAATTAATGTTCTTTAATATTTTACATGGCCCAAAATCTTTTCTATAACATCTTGTTGCACCTTTGGTAGTTGAACCATTTTCTCTACAACTTCAGCTGCTTCTCCATCAAATACCTCAAATGGAAATAGATTACAAACATTATGGATTAGACTGAGCTGTAATTCAGACAGCAGCTCTATAAAATAGGCATTGGAACTAATTTTCATTAATATTTTACCTGGCCCAAAATCTTTTCGATAACATCTTGTTGCACCTATGGTGGTTGAACCATTTTCTTTGCAACTTCAGCTGCTTCTCCATCAAATCCCTCAAATGGAACTAGATCACAAACATTAAATTTTTTACTGACCTGTTATTCAGATGGCAGCACTATAAAATAGGCATTGGAACTATTTTTCTTTAATATTTTACATGTCCCAAACTTACCTGACTTGAGTTTATGATATTTTCCCCTAGAAAGCCTTTCTATCTTTAAATGTACAAGTACCAAATCTCCCTCTTCAAACTCTTTGATCCTGTGATGTTCATTTGCAGCAGTGGCATAGGATTGATTGCTAGCCTTTAAAGCTTTCCCTACTTCTTCATGAACCCTTCTAATTTGATCGGAAAAAGCCTCACTGTCATTACTAACTCTAGCTTCTGGAGGTAATGACACCAAATCAAGAACGTGTTGTGGCTTGAGTCCACATGCTGCTTTGAATGGTGTCTTCTTTATTGATCTATTAATTGAATTGATATAAGCAAATTCAGCTTGAGGAATAACCAAATCCCAACTCTTCACGTGATTTCCAACTAGACATCTTAGAAAGTTTCCCAACCTTTGATTAATAGATTCAGTTTGGCCATCTATTTGAGGAAGATAAGCGTTGGAATATTTCAATTCAGTCCCCATTTTCCTCCATAAAGTCCTCCAAAAGTGCCACATAAACTTAAAATCCCTATCTGAAACAATCGAAGAAGGTACACCATGTAATCTCATGACTTCTCTAAAGAATAAATCAGCAATATATGTAGCATCAGAGGTTCTGAAACATGGAATAAAGTGTGCCAGCTTTGAAAATCATTCACCATAACAAAATAGAATCATATCCATATCCCTTTGCTGTCTTTGAAACTCCTGAGAGAAAATCCATGCTCAAATGAATCCATGGAGCTTTTGGTATTGGCAAAGGAGTATACAAACCAGTGTTTTATTTAGTACCTTTGCTGAATTGACACTCAGAACAACTTTTTACCAACCTATCCACATCTCTATACACTTGTGGTCAATAATAACAATATATCACCATTGCCAAAGTCTTGTCTCTACCAAAAGAACTACCTAATCCATTACCATGAAGCTCCAACATTATTTGTTCGCGCAATGATCCCTTTGGAGTACATAATTGATTGCCTTTGAATATATAACCTTCATGCAACCTATATGGTAACTGATCCAAACTTGTTGGCCCTTTTAATTTCTCCAAAATCAGTTTGAGATAGGGGTCTGTTTCATACTTAGTTTTGAGTTCATCGAACCCCGCAACTTGCATACTTATTACAGCTAATAGAGAAGACTGCCTACTTAACCCATCAGCTACTTTGTTAGATTCACCAGTCTTGTATTTCAAAGTAAAACTGTACTGATCAAGAAAAGAACTCCATTTAAAATGACGGTCATTCAACTTCTTTGAATTTAATTATTTTAATGCTTGATGATCATAATAAACTACAAACTCAAGATGCCAAAATAATGTTCCCAATGATCATATGGCTCTCACCAATGCATAGAACTCCAAGTCATAAGTAGAATTTTGACATTTATCATTGTTTAGTTTCACGTGTAAGTAGAATATCATTTGATTTGACGTAGTTTGTGAATGGAAATCAGCTCAAAACAGCTAAGAACAGAAACTTTAGGGCTAAAACTAGAAGAAAATTGAAGTTGGAACCAGAAAAATAGGTTTATGGTTTGTAGAAAACCTCTCAAATGTATAATGATTGATTATAATATAAAAATGTCTGAATAATAACCTATCAACCTTGTTTACTCTAGTTCTAGGACTAAATCCTAATCCTCATAGGAAAAAGAATCCTTATTGAAAGTTATATAGCTAATATAGAATCTAACTAGCATTATGATTCCTAAACTTAATTAAAAAAAAATGTAAAATCACTAAGGACAAATATTTATTCTTCCAAAAGCTCCTGCGCCAGTTCCCTTGGGTTAAAAAAAAAAAAACCCTTGAGTTGAAAACATTCTTTCCTTGATCTCTTGTTGATGTCCAACCAAGACTTGCCATCCTTTTTTCTTTCGAAACTTCAACTGTATGACAACATTTAATAACAGCCTTAGCTCCCTTAGGTTAAATCTAGCAATATGAACTTTTACTCGTGATTTCACCTCTCGTCCATTCATCTTCAAAACAGTAGACTGTATGGCATGGATTTGCATCATCAACATGTCTTCCCAACTTAGAATCTTTGTAATATCCTATCCTTGAGATGGTATCATTCAGGAAGTAAAAAAAATCATTATAAGTTAACCCAATGAATCTCTTTTGTGGATCTATAACTATGATATTCTCTTTATACTCAACTTTTAGATTTTTATTGGCATCATCATCATTGTGTTCATTGTTTTCGTCTTCTTGCTTGTCATCAGAAGAAACATCATAAATTGGTTCTAAGATGCTACTCCTTCTCCAATCTTCCTCTTCTTCATGGTCTGTGGTTATCACTTTTTGAATCTCCAAAGATTCGTTTGTTGGATAAATATCTACTTCTTCATTTTCTTCAACATACTCATCATAAATAGGTGATAGGACATCATCTTCTTGTTCTTCTAGCTCAGCTAAATTCACCCTTAACTCTGACAATCATAAGAATTATGCCCCCTTTCTCCACAAGTGAAACATCAAATTTGGGAGCTGCTGCCAGCTGTAGGAAAAGTAGATCCAGAACTGTTTGGAGCCCCAAACCTCATCAAACGTTTCCTCTTTTCACTCCTATCAAGGTTGTCAAATTCCCCCCCACTAGGATGGTTGGTAATAGATGCCTCTTGACTGTTTCCAAGAGCTGTTTGGTCATCCTTAACACTCTGAACAGCTCTAGCGCTGCTTTGCGCAATCCATGGTCTTCCAAACACTGGCCTCCTTACACCATATCACCATATCATCCATCAATGCATGCTGCCGTGCATCTTCAAGACTAAATAATCAAACCGCTCCCATTTCATCCCTAATAGATTGATTCAAGCCGGCTAGATAGCACGATGTCGCTCATTACCTCATTCAGCCCTATGTGAATTGAAAGGTTGTTGAATTCAGTCATATACTCCTTTGCAGACATGCTTCTTTGTTTTAATAAATGAAATTTCCATTACAACTCCTTTGTTTAATTAGGTGGTAAAAATTGCTTGCGCAATTTTGCTTTCATATGTTCCCAAGTGCTGATTTTAGCCTTACCTTGCTGTGCATGCTGCTCTTCAACTCTCTTCCACTGTTGAAGTGCAGTGCCCTTCAATTTAAGCTTAACGAACAACACTTTCCTAGCTTCAGCCATAGTTTTCCATTCAAAATAATTATTCAAGCTAGCTTCCCAATCTAAATAACCCTCTACATGCATCTTTTCATAAAAATCAGCAACTTCTATCTTAATTCCTCCATTCAGATCAAGGGCATGGGCTAAACACTCTTCAAATCTACCTCTTACTCCAGCATCATGAAAAGGGTCTTTGTCCACCTCATCAACATGTTCACCTTCAAGATCACCTTCTGACATGTCCAAGGGGTTGTGGTTGCCTTGCAAATTCTCCATTTGGGCTCCCATGACAATTCTTCAATTTCTTGTCTCAGTGCAGCCATATCTACTTGGTGATCTTGATTTCCTCATCCACAACATCTAGCACATCCAGCCATGGTTTAGGATCAAAACCTAAAAAAATCTAGGATCTTTTATGCTCTAATACAAACTTGAATTAGCACGGGAAGAGAAATCCACTCAAAACAGCAAAGAACAGAATCTTTGGCTAAAACTAGAAGAAAATTGAAGTTGGAACTAGAAAAATAGGTTTAGGGTCTGTAGAGAACCTCTAAAACGTATAATGATTGATAATAACATAATAAATGTCTGAAAAATAAGCTAGACAACCCTATTTATACTAGTTCTAGGCATTAATCCTAATCCTTACAGGAAAAGGAATCATTATTTAAGGTTATAGGGCTAATATAGACTCTAACTATCATTAGGATTCCAACTAAATAAGAAAAGTAAAATAACTAAGGAAAAATATTTAGTAATCCAAAAACTCCTGCGTCATGTGATGCTGTTGAATTAAAATTATTGACCAATAAACATTGACAAACAAGATGATTTTGGCCTATTAAAGACCATATGTTTTTACCTGATTAACATCGTAACGAATTTATTCACACCTAGTTGCTAACTTGTATGTATGCTCACATGTACACATGTGCCTCCTAATTGGTCCTTGACAGCAAAGGTGGCAGTAGGATCTTTGTTGTGAGGTGATATGAATATTTGATTGTTTCTATTAACATCTTTATGTTTTTATATCTTCTGGATTTTCTGCCTGTATTAATGTTTTGGCATTTCTAGGACTTGGATGACATGAATATTGAAATTATGAGGAATACCCTTTACAAGGCATATCTTGAGGATTTTTACAGGTTTTGTCAGGTTAGCTTACCCACAAGAAGGATAATGAAATCTCTTTCTGGTATATATGAAGTTCTGCCTTTTGCTCTTTTCTTATAAACTTAAACTTAATGTGATCTTTGACTAGAAACTTGGAGGTGCCACAGCTGAGATCATGTCTGACCTCCTCTCCTTTGAGGCTGACAGAAGGGCTGTCAATATCACCATAAATAGGTTTGTTAGTGTTCCCAGTTTAAACTTGACAGAGAGAGATGTTGGGCTTTTTTTTTTTTTTTTTTTTTTTTTTGGGGGGGGGGGGGGTTTTA
>Ga0307516_10007520_pt1 | contig 12518 bp, 14 predicted proteins | sample 19_EM_MG_FD_203310 | JGI IMG/M metagenome (GOLD analysis project Ga0307516, IMG submission 203310) | Populus trichocarpa ectomycorrhiza microbial communities from riparian zone in the Pacific Northwest, United States - 19_EM | ecosystem: Host-associated > Plants > Roots > Unclassified | place...
TGAGTCTCACGATCCCGGTGTGGCCTCCGTTCATGACGAACTGAATCCCACACCTGAATCCCGACAAAACCGAACAAGAGGGTTGACCCATGGACCTGATCAACAACCTGATGCTGGGCTTCGGCGTGGCGTTCACGGTGCAGAACCTGCTGTATGCGTTCTTCGGCTGCGTGCTGGGCACGTTGATCGGCGTGCTGCCCGGCCTCGGCCCGGTGGCCACGATCGCGATGCTGCTGCCGTCGATCTATGCACTCGACGCGACACCGGCGCTCATCATGCTCGCCGGCATCTACTACGGTGCGCAGTACGGCGGTTCGACCACCGCCATCCTGATCAACGTGCCGGGTGAATCGTCGTCGGTCGTGACGGCGATCGACGGCTACCAGATGGCGCGGCAAGGCCGCGCAGGCCCCGCGCTCGCGGCAGCCGGCCTCGGTTCGTTCTTCGCCGGCTGCGTCGGCACGATCGTCATCGCCGCGTTTGCGCCACCGCTCACCGAGTTGGCCTTCAAGTTCGGTCCGCAAGAGTATTTCTCGCTGATGGTGCTGGGCCTGGTCGGTGCCGTGGTGCTGGCATCTGGTTCGCTGATCAAGGCGATCTCGATGATCATCCTGGGCCTCACGCTGGCGCAGATCAACACCGACGTGATCTCGGGCACCGCACGCTACAGCTTCGACATCCCCGAGCTCACCGATGGCATCGGCTTCGTCGTGATCGCCATGGGTGTGTTCGGTTTTGGCGAAATCATTGCCAACCTTGGCATGCCGGCAGAGCACCGCGAAGTCTTCACCAACGAGGTGAAGGGCCTGTGGCCGACCAAGCAGGACTTCAAGGAAGCCTGGCCCGCCGTGCTGCGCGGCACGGCGCTGGGTTCGATATTGGGCGTGTTGCCGGGCGGCGGCGCGCTGCTGTCCTCGTTCGCAGCGTACACACTCGAGAAGAAGATCGCCGGTGCCAGTGGCCGGTTCGGCAAGGGCGACATCCGCGGCGTGGCAGGCCCCGAGTCGGCCAACAACGCTGGTGCGCAGACCTCGTTCATCCCGATGCTGACGCTCGGCATTCCGCCCAACGCCGTGATGGCGCTGATGGTCGGTGCGATGACCATCAAGGGCATCCAGCCCGGACCGCAGGTCATGACCAGCAACCCGCAGCTCTTCTGGGGCCTGATCGCCTCGATGTGGGTTGGCAACGCGATGCTGGTGATCCTGAACCTTCCGCTGATCGGTATCTGGATCAAGCTGCTGACGGTGCCGTATCGCTTCCTGTTCCCGGCCATCACGCTGTTCTGCTGCATTGGCGTCTACACCTTGAACAACAACACGTTCGACGTCTACATGACGGCCGGGTTTGCCGCCATCGGCTACCTCTTCTACAAGCTGAGCTGCGAAGGAGCGCCGCTGTTGCTGGGGTTCATCCTCGGGCCGATGATGGAAGAGAACCTGCGGCGCGCGCTGCTGCTGTCGCGCGGCGACTGGAGCACTTTCATGATTCGCCCGCTGTCCGCCGGCCTGCTTATCGCCGCGCTGCTGATGGTGGTGGTCGTGATGCTGCCGTCGATCAAGAAGAAGCGCGAAATCGCCTTCGTCGAAGACTGATCGGCGTACGTTGCCAGTCGCTGACAAGCCGCCCTCGGGCGGCTTGTTTGTTTGCGGAACTCCCTTTGACGACGGAGGTACTGAAGTGAAGCGTCTGGATCAACTCTCTCTCGGCTGGCGGACGCACCTCATCTTCCCCCGCTTCGATGGGCAGGTGATCGAGCGCGCCGACTGTCTGGTGGTGCGAACGCCTGCGAACCCGGCGTTCTGGTGGGGCAACTTCCTGTTGTTCGACCAGGCACCGCGCGCCGGGGATGCAACACGCTGGCTGCGACGCTTCGATGAAGAGCTGGTGCAACCCGACCCGCTCGTGCAGCACCTGGCGTTTGGCATCGACGTGAGCGAGCCGTTCGATTTACCAGCCGACATCGCTGCGGCGGGCCTGGTGCTGAACGAAGGCGCAGTGCTTCAGCTCGCCCCTCACCAGCTGCGATCTGCATCGCTGGTCGAAGGGTTCACCGTGCGGCCGCTGCGGCTGCCTGACGAAGACACGCTGGCCGTCGACGCGCAGGTGGCTTCCGATGCGAACGAACACGAGCCGCAAAGCTATCGACGCCACCGCAAGAAGATGATGGAACGCTACGGTGCGATGTGCCATGCGGGCTGGGGTCACTGGTTCGGCGTCTTCGCACAGTTGCCCACCGGCGAGCAACTCGTGGCGGACTGCGGCTTGTTTGCCGATGGCCCGCCATCACAGCAGACGCTCGGCCGCTTCCAGCACGTGTCCACCCATCCGGCATGGCGCCGCCGCGGGCTTTGCCGCGCCATGATCCACGCGGTGTGCCGCCACGGCTTCGAGCAGATGGGCTTGCAGCATCTCGTGATGATGGCCGACCCGCACGATGTGGCGATCGGCATCTACGAATCGCTCGGCTTCCAACGCGGTGCGAGTACCTGGGAGCTGGAGCGCAAACCCTTGTCGGAGCGGCGCTGAATTCGGCTCCCTAGAATCGACGGCAATGAGTTCCTCTTCCATCGCGGCCGACTCTTCGGCGCTGCAACGCGCGTTCTGGCCGGGGCTGCTGTTGGCGACCGTCGGTGCCATCGGCTTCTCGGGCAAGGCCATCATCGTCAAGCTGGCCTATCGCTACGGCGTGGACGCGATCACGTTGATCATGTACCGCATGCTCTTTGCGTTGCCGCTGTTCCTGCTGCTCTCGTGGTGGGCAGGGCGCGGCAAGCCGGCGCTCACGCGGCGCGACTGGATCACCGTCTTCGGCCTCGGCTTCAGCGGCTACTACCTCGCAAGCTTTCTCGACTTCGCCGGGCTCGCCTACATCACCGCCGGTCTCGAGCGGCTGATCCTGTACCTGAGCCCGACGCTGGTGCTGGCGCTGGGTGTGCTGTTCTTTAAGCAGAAGGTCACGCGCCGGCAGCTGATCTCGCTGGCGGTGAGCTACTGCGGCGTGCTGCTGGTCTTCGGGCATGAGGTCACGCTGCTGGGCAAGGACGTGGCCTTGGGTGCCTTGCTGGTGTTCTGCAGCACGGTGAGCTATGCGCTGTACCTCGTCTTCAGCGGCGCAGAGGTCAAGCGGCTCGGCGCGCTGCGCCTCACGGGTCTCGCAACCACGGTCGCGTGCGTGCTCTGCATCGTGCAGTTCTTCGTGATGCGGCCGGTCTCCGCGATGGCCGTCGCACCGCAGGTGCTGTGGCTGTCGGCACTCAATGCCACGGTCTGCACCTTCATGCCGGTGCTGATGGTGATGATGGCCATCGAACGCATCGGCGCTCCGATGACCACGCAGATCGGCATGTTCGGCCCGCTGTCGACAATCCTGATGGGTGTGGTGATTCTCGGCGAGCCATTTACTGGCTGGATCGCCGCCGGCACCGTGCTCGTCATGGCAGGTATCTGGCTTCTTGCCAAATGGAGGTGATGTTGGCCCCCCAGTCGCTTCGCTCCTGCCCCCAAGGGGCGCCAGCCTGTCCTTGGGACGGCCCGGCGGACGGCTGTTGCTCTGTCACGCTTCGCTGCGCTCGCTCTCGGGCATGGTGCTCTTTTTCGATGTGGAGATGAATCATGGATCTTGGAATTGCAGGCAAGTGGGCGCTGGTGTGTGCCGCCAGCAAGGGCTTGGGCAAGGGGTGCGCGCAAGCGCTGGTGAAGGAGGGCGTGAACATCGTCATCACTGCGCGCGGCGCCGAGGCGCTGGAGGCGACCGCGGCTGAGCTGCGTGCGTTGAAAGGTGGCGAGGTTCGTGCCGTTGCGGGCGACATCACGACGCCTGAGGGCCGCGCGGCGGCATTGGCGGCTTGTCCGCAGGTCGACATCCTTGTCAACAACGCGGGTGGTCCGCCGCCGGGCGACTTTCGCAACTGGGATCGCGATGCCTGGATCAAGGCGCTCGACGCCAACATGCTCACGCCCATCGAACTGATGAAGGCTGTGGTCGACCCGATGATGGCGCGTGGTTTCGGCCGCATCGTCAACATCACCTCGGCCGCGGTGAAGGCGCCGATCGACGTGCTCGGTCTGTCGAACGGCGCGCGTTCCGGCCTCACCGGCTTCACGGCCGGCTTGGCGCGCAAGACGGTGCTGAAGAACGTGACCATCAACGGCCTCTTGCCGGGGCCTTTCGACACCGACCGCTTGCGCGTCACGATGGAAGGTGCAGCCAAGTCCAGCGGGCAGAGCATCGACGCCATCGCCGAAGCGCGCCGCAAGCAGAATCCGGCTCAACGTTTCGGCACCGCCGAAGAGTTCGGTGCAGCCTGCGCCTTCCTGTGCAGCGTGCATGCCGGCTACATCACCGGCCAGAACCTGCTGATGGACGGCGGCGCCTACCCCGGCACGTTCTGAGTGCAAGGGCTGCATGAAAGACAGGACAGCTCAGGGCTTGGCCCGTCTTGATGTCACGACGATGCCAGCCGCGATGAGGGCGAAGGCGGCCACGTGGTATGTCCTCGGCGGCTCGCCGAGCAAAGCAGCCGACATCAGCGCGGCAAACAGCGGCGTGAGATTGCTGAAGAACGCGGCGACGGCCGGGCCCACCGTGGCCACGCCAACGCCCCAGCACCGGTAGGCGATGAGCGAGGGGCCCAGCGCCACGTAGACGAGCGCCCACAGCACACCCGGCGACCAATGGATTTCTGCAGGATGCACGGCGTGCTCGACGCCCGCACCCAGCGCTGCCCATGCGCCGCCGAAGATGACTTGCATCAACAGCATTTCGGCCCAGCCCCAGTCGGGCCGTTCGTCGCCGCGAAACGAGGCCGGCGGCCGGGCCAGCATCCAGCTGTAGAGCGCCCACAGCGCGGCTGCCAGCAACATCAGCAAATCACCAGGCACCAGCTTCAGCGCGAGCAAAGCCGTGACATCCCCGCGCGAGAGCACCAGCATCACGCCGGCCAGCGACAACAGCGCACCGACCCAATGCCGCGCCGCCGGCCGCTCGCCGTAGAGCGAGGCGCCGACGCCCATCATCCACAAGGGGGCGCTCGAGGCGATCAGCGTCACATTGATCGGCGCCGAAGTCTGCAGCGCCAGGTACTGCAATGCATTGAAGCTGCCCACGCCTAGCAGGCCCACCAGCGCGAACAGACCCGCATGGCGCGCAATCTCGCGTGGCCGCCGGAACAGGCGCCAGCCCAAGGGCAGCAGAAAGATCAGCGCCACTGCCCAGCGCAGCGCGTTGAGCGCAAGCGGTGGCACGGCGTTCACCATCAGGCGCCCCACCACGGCGTTGCCCGCCCAGAGCAGCGGGGGAAGGGTGAGCAGGATGGCGATGCGAAGGCTCATGGGGTGTTGCATCCCATGAGTGTCGCTGCCCGTCAGGGCCGAGGTAGACGGCCGATGATCAATGCCGGGCTCGGGGGAGCCTCCCGTTGCTGCCGACACCGCGTTGAGGGCGGCGGGGCAAACGCTGACCCGCGTCGCCAAGGCCCCGCTTTCATCCGGGCTGTTGCGAGGTGATGTGCGCTGTGTTTCCGAACTGCGACGAAGCACGCATTGTTCAGAAATACGCCGATTGCAGACTGGGCGCCGCAACTCCGGCTCCCCATGGCAAACCAGATTCGAATTCCTCCGCCCCTGGGCTTTCCTCTGTTCGGCTGGACAGAGGAAAGCATCAAGCAGTACGTGATTGACAAGCCCCTGGAAGTCGGCGACCCGATGATCATCTACAACGGTCAAGCGGGGATGCATCACTACGTCCTGGCTCGCGTCGAGAACCCAGCCGTCGGCCGGCAGAGGAGAGTCCGGTTGTCCAAGGTCGGCAACCTGGGAGGCACCACCTTCTACCGAGGCGGGAAGAACTGCTTTGCCCCCACGGCGCGAACTCGCATGCTCCCTCCCGTGCCCGAACTCATGGAGCATCTCTCACATGAATCCGACGTCTTGTTGAGCCCTACCGGAGCCTGAGAACGCAGCTGTCGCCGCTGGCCTCTCGCCACACCTTGACGGCGGCGATGGGCGGCCGCAGCGCTTGCAATCTGTGCGCGATGAAGGCGCACAGGTTCTCGAGCGTTGGCGGGCCGAGTTCGGGCACGTCATCGAGCAGCGAATGGTCCAGGACCTCCCGGATGAGTTGAATCTCCCGACGCAGTTGGCCGAGGTCCAGCACCATTCCGGAGGCGGCGTCGCGTGGGCCGCTGACAGTCACCTCGGCCTGGTAGGTGTGGCCGTGAACACGCTTGCTGCTGGCCGCATCGATCTGGCGGTCGAGGGTGTGTGCGGCCTCGAAGTAGAACCGCTGCGAAACTTCGTAGATCATCTGATCCCCGTGATCTTGTGTGTCTGCAAGCTGAGCTTCCAGGCGGGTCTGCTGAGGCATTGCGAAATGCAGGTCTCCACATTGCTGTCGCGCATCAAGCCGTCCATGGGCTGCAGGAACCGATGCGTGAAGGCGGCGGATTCCAGATCGTTCAGATTGAAGCCAGGTTGCGGCCATACGACCTTCAGTTCGTTGCCGCTGCGCTGCACCCACTCGGTGCCGAACTTCGGGCTGACACACAGCCAGTCGATGCCGCTGGGCGCAACGACGGTGCCGTTCGTCTCTACGGCAATCTCGAAGTGAAGCGCGTGCAGTGCGTCGATCAGGGCCGCATCGACTTGCAGCAGGGGCTCGCCGCCGGTCAACACGACGAAGCGGTTGCGGCTGTCCTGGCTCGGCCAGAACGAAGCGATCCGTTCGGCAAGTGATTGCGCATCGCTGAACTTGCCACCGCCGTCGCCATCGGTGCCGACGAAGTCCGTGTCGCAAAAGCGGCAGGCCGCCTTGGCACGGTCTTCCTCGCGCCCGCTCCACAGGTTGCAGCCTGAGAAGCGGCAGAACACAGCGGGGCGACCGGCATTCGTGCCTTCACCTTGCAAGGTATAGAAAACCTCCTTGACGCTGTAGGTCATGACGACGTGACCCGTGCGTGATTGCAGCGGACATGGCGCATGGCCGCGAGGTCGAGGCGCTGACAGGGGCTGGCTAGCTTGGTGGCGGCAACGGCCGCAGGCATCGCGGCCGACAGGCCGCGGGCGAGGTTTTTGCACATGGTGTTCCTCTACATGGCCTCGGATTGAATGAACGAGCCGGTCTCGGAGGCACGAGGCTGGCTGTGGTGCGGATTTTCGCAGACGCCGAGTTTGCTGGCGCTTATCGATGGATTAGGGGTGGCGCCTAGCGCCTACCCTGTGGTCTATTCCGTTAAGCAATCGTCGGAACGGGCGGGGTGGATGCAACGAGTTGGCACGAGCGGCAATTTTTGGTTGCCATTTCCAGGTGCCGCTTCAAGAATCCCGCACACGTTCTGACAACCTGAGGTGGGCTGATGAACCGACTTGCACGCTGGATGACCGTTGGCGCCTTGCTCGCCAGCGCCTTGCTGACCGGCGCCGCGGCGCAGGCCCAGAGCTCTCCAGCCAGTGCGCCTGTCGCGATGGCGGCAGCATCGGCGCCTGCGCTGGCCGCAGCTGTCGCTCCAGCCGCCCCTGCCTTCAACGGCGCCGACACCGCGTGGATGCTGATCTCCACCGTGCTCGTGATGCTGATGACGATGCCCGGCATCATCCTTTTCTACGGCGGCATGCTGCGCACCAAGAATGCGCTCTCGATCGTGGCGCACACGGTCGCGTCGGCCTCCGTCATCACGCTGATGTGGGCCATGTTCGGCTACTCCATCGCGTTCACCGCGGGCGGGCCCTGGTTCGGCGACACCTCGCGCTTCTTTGCGGCCGGCCTGATCGGCAACGGCGTCGGCGCCCATGTGGTGGCACCGACCATTCCCGAGTCGGTGTTCTTCCTGTTCCAGCTGTCCTTCGCGATCATCACCTTCGCACTGGTGCTCGGTGCCACGGCCGAACGCATGCGGCTCGGCGTGACCATCGTGTTCTCGGCCTTCTGGATGCTGCTGGTCTACGCGCCGATCGCCCACTGGATCTGGCACCCCAACGGCTGGCTCGCCAAGATGGGCCACATGGACTTCGCCGGCGGGACCGTGGTGCACATCGCTTCGGGCGTCAGCGGCCTGGTGGCAGCCATCGTGCTCGGCCCGCGCCGTGGCTTCGGCAAGGAGCCGATGGTGCCGCACAACCTGATGATCACGGTGCTGGGCGCCGGCCTCCTGTGGGCCGGCTGGTTCGGCTTCAACGCGGGCTCGGCCTTCGAGGCCAGCCCGCGTGCCGCGGGTGCGCTGCTCTCGACCCAGGTGGCTGCTTGCGCGGGCGCCATGCTGTGGGGCTTCTGCGAATACGTGCGCCGCGGGCAGTGGAGCGTGCTCGGCATGATGTCTGGCGCCATCGCCGGGTTGATCGCGGTGACGCCGGCCTCCGGCTACGTCGGCATCAATGGCGCCATCACCATCGGCTGTGCGGCCGGCGTGATCTGCTTCTTCTCGGTCGTGTACTTCAAGTCGCTCACCGGCATCGACGACTCGCTCGACGTGTTTGCACTGCACGGCGTCGGCGGCCTGATCGGCACCCTGCTGACGCCGGTGTTCGCGCTGGTGGCCATCGCCCCGGTCACGGCCACGGTCTGGACCAACGGCACAGGCGCAATCGCTGTGTTCGCCTACGCCGGTGGCATGACCTGGGTCATCCTGAAAGCGATCTCGATGGTCATGAAGCTGCGCGTGGGGGCCGCTCAAGAGAACGTGGGGCTCGACATCTCCGAGCACGGTGAAATGCTGGCGCCCACGGCGTCTGCCTCGCAAGCCTGAGTGTCCAATCCTCGCCGATGGTCACCACCTCCATGAGCGCCGACGACGACAGCAAGTTGATGAACTACGTCGTCCGCATGATCGTGCCCATGCGGCGCGAGTTCGGGCGCGCGCTCGACGTCCGCCAGTTCCTGCATGACTTCGCCTATGCGCGCGAAGTGATGGACCAGGCGCTGAGCAGCCAGGACCCGCGCCTGCGCGAGTACGCCGGCTATGTGGCGCAGCGCTACCACGGTGCCCGTGTGGCCGACTCGCCCGCGGTGCCGGCAACGGTACCCAGCGCTGCAGCGCCGCAGGCCGCCAAGCCGGCCGCGCCTGCGGCGGCTCGCAGCCTGGAAGAGGAAGAGGCCGAACTCAAGGCCCGCATGATGAAGAAGTACACCGACGGCCTGCGCTAAGTAGCCGTCGAGTTGCGCTGAATCGCCGGGCGTGTCAACCCATGGTGACCGCGATGATGATCAGCGTGAACAAGGTGAGCACCAGGGTTGCCGCAATCACCAGGGCGAAGGCTCGCCACAAGGTCGATGACGTCGACAACCCGTACGTTCCGCGCAGCTGCAGGAACATGTGAACCGGTGGCACGAAGACCAACAACTCGAGCAGCCCCGACGGCACGTGCGCTGCCGACAGCAGCGCGGCCACGATCAGCAGCAAGGACATGAACGACAGCGAGTACAGCGTGAACACCGCGTGGTCGTACACGACGATGCCGCGCCGCCAGAAGAACATCAGCCACAGGAACGGCAGCGAGATTGGCACCAGCAGGAACGAGAATTTGTAGGCCGCGTTCTTCAGCTTGTAGAGCGTGAGCTCCGGGTTGGCGGCAGCACGGCGGATGGCTTGGTCCAGCCGCGGGTGACCGGTGTTGACGTGCAGGTTGAGCAGTTCGTCGCGCCAGCCGGTGTCCACGACACCACTCGCTGCACCGCCCGGGCCAATGGCTGAATGGCCTTGCGGCGTGACCGGCTGGCGGAGTTCTTTCTCCGCTTCCCGCAGGTTGCCTTGAGCCTCGGCCAGGTCTTCTCGCGCCTGGGCCGCGTCGCCACCGCTTTGCCGCGCGGCCTCCAGCGCGGCGCGGGCGGTGGCCACCTTGTCTTGTGCCCTGGCCACCTCGGCTTGCAACTCGGCAGGGGTGCTGGCGATCGTGGTGCTGGTGGGCACCATGTCGATCGGCGACCGGGTGGTGAACGAGAACACCAGGAACATCAAGAACACGGTGAACAGGAACAGCGCCAGTGGCGAGACATAGCGCGTGCGTTGGCCGTCGATGTAGCGGCGGGTCAGCAGGCCCGGCCTTGCCACCAGCAGCGGCAGCGTGCGCCAGCCCTTGGCGTCGAAGTGATAGAGGCCGTGCAGCACCTCTTCGGCCAGGTGCAGCAGAGAGCGGTGCAGGTGTGCCGGCTGGCCGCAGGCGCTGCAATAGGCGCCTGCCAGCGTGGCGCCGCAGTTGCGGCAGGTCGAGTCGTGGGTGCCCTGGGTATGGCCGTCAGCCCCCGGCAGCGCGTTGGCTGCCAAGGTGGCGGTGGTCAGGGCGCCCGCCGCTTCGATCTCGTCGCTCATGCGCCGGCGGCTTGTGTGAAGGCCGCGGCCAGCTTCTGCTGCCAGGCGCTCTTGGTCGAGGCGTCGACGAAGCTGGCTTCAAAGCTGTTGCTCGCCAGCTGCCAGGCGTGACGTGCGTCGAGCTGCGGCAAGGCCTCGAAGGTCTCGATGAAGTTCTGGTTCATGTAGCCACCGAAGTAGGCCGGGTCGTCGGAGTTGACCGTCACGCACAGGCCGGCTTCGAGCAGGGTGGCGATGTTGTGCTCGGCCATGGTGCCGAAGACGCAGAGCTTCACGTTGGACAGCGGGCACACCGTGAGCGGCATGCGCATGGCGGCCAGGCGCAGCACCAGGCGCGGGTCTTCGAGGCAACGCACACCGTGGTCGATGCGCTCGACCTTGAGCACGTCGAGTGCGTCCCAGATGTAGTCGGGTGGGCCTTCTTCACCGGCGTGGGCCACGAGGCGCAGGCCGAGTGCGCGACAGCGTTCATAGACGCGCGCGAATTTGTCGGGCGGGTTGCCGCGCTCGCCGCTGTCCAGGCCGACGCCGACGAATTGATGGCGGAACGGCAGTGATTCTTCGAGCGTGGCAAAGGCCGCCTCTTCGCTCAGGTGCCGCAGGAAGCACATGATCAGCAACGCGCTGACGCCGAGCTCGCGCTTCGCTGTGTCGCAGGCCCGAGTAAGGCCGGTGATGACCGTCTCGAAGCTCACGCCGCGCTCGGTGTGCGTCTGCGGGTCGAAGAAGAGTTCGGCGTGCACCACGTTGTCGGCGGCGGCGCGGCGGAAGTAGGCCATCGCCATGTCGAAGAAGTCTTCTTCCTTCAGCAGCACGCTGGCGCCGGCGTAGTAGATGTCGAGAAAGCTCTGCAGGTCGGTGAAGGCGTAGGCCTTGCGCAGTGCTTCGACGTTCGGGTAGGGGATGCTGACGCCGTTGCGCTCGGCCAGCGCGAAGATCAGCTCGGGCTCGAGTGAGCCTTCGATGTGGATGTGCAGCTCGGCCTTGGGCATGGCGCGCAGCAGGGCCGGCAGCTCCTCGCGCGGGATGCTGGCGGCGTTGTCGGGAAGGGTCGTCATTTCAGTTCTCCAAGGTGCCAGATCAGCACACTCCAAAGGTGATGCCGCGCTCGCCGAGGTAACGGCGGTACGCGGCAGAGCTGCGGTCGGCAGCACTGTGCAGCTCGGTCACGGGCGCCGCCGAAGTGATCGGCAGGCAACGCGGACGCTGCGATTCGAGCACAGGTTTGTCTTGCAGGAAGATGGTGTCCTGGAAGTCTTGCAGCTTCTTGTCGCCGGATTCGAAATCGTTCATCGCGAGGCGGATCCACACGCGGCTGCTCTCGGGCGAGAGCGGGCACACGAAGAGCGCGATCGACTCGCGAAAGTCGGCCAGCGCCACCGAAGCAGCTTCGGGCACCTTGGTCAGCACGCAGGTGTAGGGCGCGTTCACCTCGTAGGTGTACTCGACCATCGCGCCGTCGGTGGCATGCAGGCTCGACTGCGGCTGCCAGGCCTTGCATTCGGTGGCGAGAAAGCCGGTGGGCGTGACGTCGACCTTGTACGGAATCATCTCGGTGGTGTCGCGCGAACCGAGCCAGCCCTCATGCACGAAGCCGAAGTGCGACATGTCGAGAAAGTTCTCGATGATGCGCGGCGCGCTGGTCGCCACCTCATAGGGCCCGCAGTTGACCTTGCGCAGCCGGGCGTCGTGCTCGGCTGCGAAATCGGGCAGCAGGCCGGGCTCGTCGTCAGGCACATCGGCTTTCAGCGCCACCCACACCAAGCCGTAGGCCTCGCGCGCGCTGTAGGCACAGGCGCGGTGCGTGGCCGGTGGCTGGAAATGCGGCACCGCCGGCACCGAGACACATTGGCCGCGGCCATCGAAGCGCCAGCCGTGGTAGCCGCACTCCAGCGTGTCGCCCTGCACGCGGCCCATCGACAACGCTGCACCGCGGTGCGGGCAGCGATCGGCTGCAGCGTGCACCGCGCCGGTGGAGTCTCGCCACAGCACCACGTCCTGGCCCATCAGATGGGTGGCCAGCGGCTTCTCGCCGAGGTCGGTGACCAGCGCAACGGGGTGGAACAGCGTGTTTTCGATCATGGGAATCTCTGATGAAAAAAGCCGTCTGGCGCCAGGGCGTCAGACGGCCTCTCCGCGGCAGCCTTTACTTGGCAGACGGGATCTTGCCTTCAACGCCCTTGACGTAGAAGTCGACCTTGTCTTTCCATTCCTGGT
>Ga0307516_10007521_pt1 | contig 12517 bp, 15 predicted proteins | sample 19_EM_MG_FD_203310 | JGI IMG/M metagenome (GOLD analysis project Ga0307516, IMG submission 203310) | Populus trichocarpa ectomycorrhiza microbial communities from riparian zone in the Pacific Northwest, United States - 19_EM | ecosystem: Host-associated > Plants > Roots > Unclassified | place...
ACTTCTCGTACTAGTACCCAGCCTTCAAGCTTGCTTCGTAGATGAAGAGACTTCTGAACAGGACATTAGACACATTGCTAATTTGGTACAGTCACATCCCCTGCCCACTTCCTCAATCTGACATCCCGCAAGTTACAGAAGGGCACTAATAGTGCCCAATCTGATGACACCAAGAGTCTAAAGAGCACTGTTATTGATTGGATTTCTCTAGAGGGTGTTTCTCTCATGCCACCCCTTAACCGCAACCAAAAGATTGGTTGCAGATTCAATCATGATGCCACAGGAGCTCTTCTTTGCTCCGCTGGACTGGATTGGTCTGATCCTGAGTAAGTTCTGTTTTATTTCATGGCTTTGCAAGGCTCAATCATCACAAAGGACTAAAGAAAGGCTTTGAAATGGAACTTACATGATTCCAGAAGACCAGTGGCCGATTTTCCTGTGGAAGGACTTCAGGTATGACAAGCATGATGTGTGGAATGGTCTCCTTTGAAGTAAACTCTTGGTCAAGGTAATCAGACATTCAAATATGTTTTCACTTTGCCAAGTTCCATTGATCAAGCTCTCAAGGCAACATGACAAGGGAACACAAAGTTGCACAACATGATGGGGATCAACATAGCATCACTTGCATATGTCGCAACTCAGGTAATAATCATTCTCCATTATGGAACTTTTATTCATGCTTGCTAATGTATTTTTTTAGATGTGCTTTGCATTGTCATCAGCTTCAGTATTTACAAGAAGCAATACCAAATTTGACTCCATCTGATTTTATAACAGTCTGATGGAATTTTTAGAGGACCCAGATGAAGAGGAGGAGGCTAATGAGCTATTACTTTTTTGGAACTAGTAAGTGATAGCCTGTTTCTGGCTGATACAGGGTGACGAATGGGAAATAGGATCATCTTCCCTGGTTATTCATCTTCAAAGACATCTATCATGAAGGACAGCACTTTGGCACAGTTGAAGCAGCAGAGAGCAGAACATTGGATTAGCCAACCAATGACTACCAACCATAGTAGACACTTTTAGCTATTGTAGCTATAGACTTATTCATTATTGTAATGCAGTATATGCACAAATTCTCCAAAAAAATACATTGTAAGCCTTTGATAGCCAGTTTAAACTCTTCCTCTGATTAGTTATGGAGGAATCCTCTCATGTTTCAATGATTTTATTTCCATGCCTCACACTGTAATTAGCCACTTGATTGGCTGTGAAGTTCTTGGTGTGATATCACTGCCCATTACCCCATGTCTTTTGTCTGTTGTCAATAGTACAATAAAGTTGGAGATTTCATCTTGTCATCACAAATCCATGAACTATGCACTTGCTGAACTGTGGAAATCTGGTAGCACATTCTCTTCCATCAAAGTCTTTAGCTGCTTGTCAATGATGATTATATATGCTGATCTTTGCTCCATGTGGGCCTCTAGCTGACTTCTACCTGTGATGTTTGCACCCAGTCTAATGAAAATTTTCAGGCTATCATTGTTGCCAATATTTCACTCTTGCTTATTTTTGGCCCTGTAACTAGCATGGCCTTTCCTTTCATATCTGCAAGAAATATGGCACTTGCCAGAAATCAATATGACCCTGATGAAAAAAGGTAGAACAGATAAGAAAGACAGGTCTACTCAACACTATTATCTCTGATGCTTCTGCTCTTCACAATCAAGGAAGGCAGGTCTACTCAATGCTATCATCTCTTATAATATCTGATGCTTCTGCTCCTCACAATCAAGAAAGGCACATCTACTAAACACTATCATCTTTTATAATATCTGATGCCTCTGCTCTTCACGATCAAAAAAGGCAGGTCTACTCAATGTTATTGTCTGTTATAATATCTGATGCTTCTGCTCCTCACAATCAAGAAAGACAGGTCTACTCAATGCTATCATATCTTATAATATCTGATGCTTCTGCTCCTCACAATCAAGAAAGGCACATCTACTAAACACTATCATCTCTTATAATATCTGATGATTCTGCTCTTCACAATCATAATTGTGCTCTATAATATTCAGCTGTAGCCCACCAGCAGGTTGCTAGTACACCTGGTCATTGCAGTCGTTGCAGTACTGTACTATTACGACTGGATGTTTGGTCACACATCACAGCCAAAAAAATCCCTCACTCGAAATGTTTTTCTTTTGAATTTTCGGATTTCTTTTGAATTTTTTTTGATCAAAAATTTACAAATCAATGAACATCCAGTCATAATAGTACAGTATCCCTTTCATCTCATGCTGTCACTCCATTGACTACACTTCTGGGCAACTTTTTCAGAGAGATAAGAACAGCACCATTTTTCTCCGCTCAACAACACTACTGTCTCTTACAATATCTGATGCTTCTGCACTCCATGGCAATTATTGTGCTTGACGATACTCAGCTATTGGCCACCATCAGGCTGCTATATCTGGCCAGAGCAGTCATTACAGCATTCATTTCACCTCATCTCATTGTCACACTAAATTCAATTATGATCCTTAGAGGAGGTGGTCCAGATATGTGTGGATTGCCTAACCCTGTCCTCCTATGTACTTGTTGATAAGATGATGTACAATTGTTTCAAATCTGGTACCTATGTTATTTAATTTAATATATTCACAACATAAAAAACACCTTATCAGACCCCCATCGGTTCCCTGATGCTATACTGTACGTCAGACAACGACAAAAAATCGTAGATAATTGATCTGATTCCTACTGGCATTGAGTCGTCACTTTTTCTGCCTTCCACTCCTCTCGCAAATTGCGCTTTGCTACCTCCGTGACCTGGAGTCTTTCCTCTGCCTGCCCCTATGCTGCTTCCGATCCACCCACCTCAATCACCTTGATGCTCCTCTTGCAATTGGAACCATCCTCCATTTGCAACCACCGCATCCTTCTTCAGACACTCTTTGTGTCGCTACTCTTGTTCTCAGGCTCCTTCACTTTTGTTTTTGATATCTTTTCTTTGTTTCGTTTGATGCTCACCATCTCAAAAACGCTACCTTCTCTGGGGAATCGCCTCCAGCTGCCTCAGGAGTACGGGAACCAACAGACCCCTGGAACGGTTGCCACGATTTTCCTGCCCAAAGTCACAACTGCGCGAGCAGTGATTTGAATTCTTCCTTAACCTTGCAATCTGAGTGGACGAAGAATCTCAGGGGGAAAATCGTTATATCTGGCTACTCGCTCAGCTTTCCGTACCACCAGGCTCTTCTGATCTAGGCCATACTCCCCTTCTACCGCATCATGACAGGTCGTTTCCGTGCCCACGGCTTCCGGACTGGGAAAGCTTGTTCCCCCGGGAACTGGATTGTTACTGGAAGGGCCGCAGGGTCTTAAAGCCAACAGAGCTTCACAAGCTGGTGAATCAGTTCGAGTATTCCAGTTCTTGACACGCGGGAGGACTGGATTCATTCCTCCAAGGTTACATTCAAGTTCCTCATTAGGTTCTGGAATCACTATCTGGCGATCAGCTGCAAACCCGTATTCAAGGGTAGCTCCGGAGCCGGTAAAGTATCCTTTGTAGCGGACGGGGTTGGATCAGCAGCAGCGGTTCTTTGTACCCTTTATATGGTACTTTTCATGCCGAGTGTATCGATACCCCCTATCCCTTCGACGCGATCACATGACAAGTCTGAGACGAAATCGCGTCCTTTTATTACCTTGCTCGCATATTTCTTCTCTACCAACTACCCTTGCTACCAACACCTTATCACCGCTTATTTTCCACTCATGTTTTCAATCCAGAAGATCTTCTTGTCCTTCTCCAAAAAGCCAGTAAAACCAGTAGAGCCAGTCCGCTACCGCCATCGTCACGACCCCAATGCCCGACCCCTTAAGCCTATAATCAAACTCCCAATAACCACTCGCGAGAATACTCAAGTCAGCTTCGCGGAGGAGGGCTATGTGAGAGATCCATACACGCGAACCCCTTACAACACGTCCGTTCGGCGAGACGAGGAGCCCTTCGCCAGAGATCCTTTCCAGCCCCCCAATGCCAAGACGCCTGCTTACCCCGGCGCTACCTCTGGTGAGCGTTTCCCCTATTCCTTTCTACATTCAATGGAAAGGAACCATGCCTTCCTTTGCAGAAGCTCGTTCGAATTATGAAGCTCCCAGTGGCGTTCTGATGGCACCGGCACAACAAAACACAGACGACTTCGCCTGCGGCCACGACGCGTATAACCCAGCTTCTCCTTCTCCTCAAGAACTGAGCGGCATAATTTCCACTTGGGGCCGAAAAACCTTGCAACAAGTCTTCAAAGCGCCAACTCCGCGTAGGCCTCTAGGGAGACTTCGGATGCGCTCCTATGCTTAAACAAACACTCTACCCTGATCATCTGCTGCTACTACTTGCTTTTAATCGATCTTATCTTCGCTTCTCTGGATGACCGACATGTACTGTGTGCTCTCGCAACCGATCTGGGATATGGACCTTCTTTTTTGCTATGGACGTGGACCTGCTGCTTCAGTTATTTTTGCTTTGGACTTGGACCTGCGCTCAGACTCGGACTTGCTTCATCTTTTTCATTTCATTTCATTTACCTATCTTTTTCCATCTTCTTTGTCCACGAGCTGGTCTCGTGGATACCGATACACCATGGCGACAATATCAAACATACCCGGGAAACGGTGGGTGCCCTTTCCCTTGTAGGTAGTCAAACGTAGTTAGTGTCGCTCCTGCGCCGGACGATACGACCGACCGGCCGAACCGCGACGAAGCGAACGACTGCGAGCGACCCGGAATTCGGAGTAAGATAGGTGAGCTTTATTTTCTCAACGACCCACGGGCGCGAACCAGGTGAGTGACATTCATTACGATATCACGAGGGCTGTGGAGAACGCAGCAACGAATACTAGGTAAGTGAGATTGATTTCACGATAAATGCATACAAATAAAGACCACGAGACTACAGACGATAGCCCATGAAGACCACGCACGAGGCCTGCCGAGGAAGACGTTGAACAGGATGTCCCAGTGAAGACATGCGGATGAAGCCGACGAAGACCAACGAAACCACAAACGGGGCGTGCCGATGAAAACCTTGAACAGGATTGCCGATGAAGACATGCGAATAAAGCTCGCGAAGACATGCATGAGGCTGCCGATGAAGCCGCTGAACAGGATCTCCAACGAAGACATGTGAATGAAGCCATCGCAAGATCGTGAACACGGGCTGGCGATCAAGACCACGCACGAGGCCTGCCGATGAAGACGCTGGACGGGATTGCCGAGGAAGACACCGGACAAGATTTCCCTATGAAGACATGCGGATGAAACCCAAGACGACCATCAACGCGGACTGTCGATGAAGACCACGCACGAGGCCTGCCGATGAAGACTACCATGAACGCGGACTGCCGATGAAGGCGCTGAACAGGATTTCCGATGAAGACAAGCAAATGAAGCTCGCGAAGACCACGCACGAGGCCTGCCCTGCCGATGAAGACGCTGAACAAGATTACTGATGAACACACAGGACAATATTGCCAATGAAGAGAAGATGGCGAGGTCTGCCGTGAAGATATAGGACAAGATTTCCCCTATGAAGACATGCGAATGAAGCCCAAGAAGACTATATGAACGCGGACTGTCGATGGGGGTCACGCATGAGGTGTGCCAATGAAGAACTGAACAGAATTGCTGATGAATGCATAGGATAGGATTATAAAGATATGCGAATGAAGCCGATGAAGACACCGAACAGGATTGCCGATGAATACACAGAACAAGACCTGGACGAAGACTGCCGATGAAGACGCAAGACAATATTTCTAAAGAAGACATACGAATGAAGCCGATGAAGACCACGCACGAGGCCTGGGGATGAAGACACCGAACAGCATTGCCAATGAATACCCAGGAAAAGACCATGGACGAAGACTGCTGACGAAGACACGGACAAGATCCGTCAGCGAAGACGTGCGAATGAAGCCGACGAAGACCACGCACGGGGCCTGCCGATGAAGACACTGAACCAGATTACTGATGAATACACAGGACAATGTTGCAATGAAGACATGAATGAAGAACCGCCGATGAAGACGAGGAACTGCCGATGAAACCCACTGAGGCCTGCCGATGAAGACGAATGAAGATATGCGACGAAGACCACGCACGAGGCCTGGTGATGAAGTCACTGAACAGGAATGCAGATGAAGACGCACGAATGAAGAATTATGCGCGATGCCCATGAAGACTACGAGGACTGAGGCGACGATACAAGATGCCTTCCGAATGAAGACGCTGAGCGAGATTGTCGGGACTACAAAGACTCGCTAGCAGGGGGACCTATAGTAAGGTTTCTCAACGATGATTAGGGAAATTTCCTGAATGCTGATAAACTGCCAATAGAAGACCTCGCACGACGAAGGCATAGATTGGAGAATGAGATGACTTGCAGGAACGCCAGGAGGATGTAGAAGCATCGGCAAGTTTGAAGGCAATGAGCAACTGCATACACACCTGCGAAGACCCCGCCGCACAGTAACATCATGAGAGAGCGGAGCGGGGCTGTCCTCATACATGAAGGATGGGCGAACAGATGGTACCAAGGGTACCGGACTGCCGGGGGGATTGGGAGGAACTCGTCGGCAGGACGTTCGCAGTCCAGAGGCGCAGGAAGGGCCACGGGGGTCCGTAGATAGTCTTTGCGGTCATGTTATAAACCGATGCGCGCAGTTGATATAACGACCGATGAACTCGGGTTGTTGACCTAAACTGAGTGTGATACCGCATAGAATTTCCTATGTAATCACAGGTTGGATTTATGAGTATCAGTATCATATAATATCGAGGGTTCGAGAGGGCATGTTACAGAGAGAAAGAGCATGAGACACAATAGGCATGTACAGCCAGAGGGACAAGCACAAAAGGAGAGGAGAAAGTTGTGGACGAGGGGGGGTGCGCCGTATAGAACATGTGAGAAGGGAGAAATAAAGAACACAACAGAGAGGCTGAAGTGAGGGTCCCATTATGGACTATCACTCTTCGTCCTCGTCTTCATCCTTGTCGCCGTCGCTGGCGACGCCCTTCTTGCCGCTCTGGGAGGACGAGATAAGGACGAGGTCAAAAGAAGGAGAGTGAGGGACGTACATCGTAAGCAGCCTTTTCTTCTTCTGCGCGTGTCTTGTCTTTGGCAGCTTGTTCGATATAAGGCTAGATGGAGAGGCGATGAGATGGGTCGGGCGGGGTAGTCGGGTTGAAAGTCTCACTTTTTTCTCTTCGTCGTCGAGCTCCTTCCACTTTGCGCCGAGGAGCTTTCCCACCTCGCCAAAGCCGGCGGATGGGTTTTCGGCCTTGATGCGCTCACGCCAGTCTTGAGAGAAGAACATGTAGGCGGAGAGGGCACGTTTCGGAGCCTTTGGGTCTTTTTTGCCCTTGGCGGCACGGGAGGATGAGGATTTTTCCGCACGCTCGGCGGCCTTGCGCTGTAGATAAGGTGTGAGAGGGACGAGCTGATGATCGGATCATAGTGCTTACTTTGGGCTTGGTGGATTCTTTGGGCATCTAAAATGTTTTGGGGGTCAGTGGAGAGTCAGCGGAAAAAGGGCATCGACGTGGGGATTGGGGTGTGAAGAGGACGGAAGGGCTCAGAGGAGGCATATAGAGGACAGTGAGGAGAGGGGTACGCGTGTGGAGAACGCGACGTGACCAAACAAACAACGCGTGTGGTGGTCGTGGTGAACGTCGTTGAGGACGGTAGGGGCGATGGCGGGGATGGGAGGGGGTGTAGGGAGATGTGAGACACGAGAAGACGAGGACTCACGGTTGTGTGTGGCGAGTGGACGAGTGGACGAGGGCTGGGACGGGCGCTGGGCGAGAAGGCTGACACTGGCTGGGCTGGGCTGGCTTGGGCTGCAGTGCCGTTGCCTGTGTGCTCTATACGATCAACCGTGGGAATTATTTCACCGCGCACAGACCGGCCAGATTAGATTCTGACGACGACGATGACTGAAACCGTAGGCGACGTGCGCACCCCTCTCCTCGCCGTCTCTGCCGTCCACGACTCACAATACTCCCCAGGCCGTACCAGCTGCACAGCGCGGCTCGTGGTCCTCTTTCCTCAAATCGTACGTCATCTACCCCATCATTCATCCTCACTCCTCACTCCCTCGCACCAGCATCGCCTCCTTTTCTGGCGACCTCTCGTCTCTCACAGCCCCTCCTTTCATTCTCTCCCCCGTCTCTCTCACAGAGTTTCCCGCCTACTGGTGTGAACATCCAGACATCTTTGCCACCATCGCAGATGCGCCTGACGGCCAGCCACGCGCCCTTGCCGTCCTCAGATGGTTCATCGCAAGTTCTTCTCGTTATCATGCAAATCTACATCCAAATATACAACCTTCATTCAGTCCACCCTAAAGGGTCAATATACCTCGCGCAATGAGAGCATGGGCTCCGAGAAAAAGTCTGTTACCCTCCTCTCCTCTCCCCTCCTACCCTCATCCACACCTCTAGGCCCCTCAACCCTGTCCTTGGCGAGTACGTCCTTTTCTCTCCTCCACGACCCCGCTCCCATCCCCATATGGTATAGGTTATTCTACGGCCATTGGCCTCCTCCCAAGCACTCCCCCAATCAAGGTTCAACCGCCCTCTTGGTCGAGCAGGTCTCCCATCACCCTCCCATCACTGCCTACCTCATCGAAAACAAGTCCAAAGGTCTCCGCCTTGTCGGTCACAACGCCCAGAAAACCAGCTTCAGCGGTAACGTTTCGCTACCTTTCATCTTCCTTCATCTGCTGATCCCACTCCTAGGTGGCTCCATCATCGTCAAGCAGATCGGCCATGCCATCCTCACCGTTTCACTTGCAGGTGGTAAAAAGGAAGAATATCTCATCACTCTCCCTCGCCTCCGCATCGATGGCCTCTGGTCTGCTCTCCTTTGTTTCCAACCATAACCCTGTAAACCTTCCCCTCTTTCTACAGGTATGGTTCTCCATATATCGAGCTTGCAGAGACGTCCTACATCATCGGTGGCGGCCACATCTCTCTCATCGAGTACAAGGGCAAGGGCTACTTTTCCGGAAAATCACACTTCTTCAAGGCCACCGTCACAGCTGCACCCGGCCACGGCGGCTCCTCGTCCACTGAAAAAGTCATCGAGGGCACCTGGCACACCAACAGTAAATACACCAAGGGTAAAGCCACCTCTTCCCACCTTGCTACTCGCACTCATTCGGGGATATTCTGCAGGCGCGTCCTGGAATGCGGAAGAGTTTTTCCATGATGTGTCTGATGAGACTGGCATTCCCAAGGTAGAAGTGACTGCCATCGGCGGTGGTGGCAATGGAGAAATGGGCGAATTTGAAACGAGGAAGCTGTGGAAGGATGTTGCCGATGGTATCAGGGAAGGTGATTTCGAAAAGGCGAGCAGGGAGAAGGGCAGGATCGAGGTCAGACTTTTTGATTACTCCCCCAGGCGGACACGACGTCCTGACTCGCTCTAGAATGATCAACGACAACGTAGAAAGGACGAACAGGCTGCCGGGACTACTTGGGAGCTCAAGCATTTTACGAAATTGGAGAGCGACCCGGTTTGTGAGTGATATACAGATACGCGTGGTGGTCTTTTTCTGATGTCGTCCGACAGATGAGCGTCTGGGCAAGCTCGTCAAGCTTATCCCGCCGACGGAGGATACGTATGTGTTCCTGGAGAACTCGCCCGTTGTGCCGGGGGTTTCTGCATAGTCTAAATTGCACGATTTTCTTGGATGGTGGGATGTGATTGGATATACACACATGGAACAATGACATATTCTGTATAGCTATGCAAGTCAGAGCGGGGCATGAGGGCAACCTCCGGCTCGAAGGTGTCCGAACAACGTGGTTGCGAAGATCTATAGGATTGGACAGGATAACACTAGGATAACCGATGAAACGTAAGGTGGTGAGAGGTGCTATGAACTTGAAACACGCGGCGTTCAAAAGAGGGTAGTGTAAACCTGTTTCAACTTGAAATGCGCAAGACTCTCCTCGGCGTTCAAAGACACGTGTGGAATGCCATTGGAATGCCGTACTGTTATCTTGGGAAGTGCGACGTGTTCTAACGTGCTCATATGCAGTAACGAAAAGGAAATATCCAATCCTATCGTATCAGCTGCGCAGCTGACACATGCGATTGGATACGTAGGAGACGAACGGGGTTGTTCATCGCGATGCGTCGTACGGTTTGGCACCCTTCCGGATTGTTGTCGTCATCGTCGTGGACCGTCGCGAAGGTGCCTGATCAATTGACCGAACCGCGCCTCGTATCACTCATCCTATCGATACAGTCATGCCCTCGACCCACTCGTTAAGACGTCGTGTGCGCCGACTTTGTAAAGAGGATGGATCTGCAACAGGTTCTAGAGGTGGATCATCCTGACACATGTTAGCATTGATAGGGTTTGCCAGCCATGTGCAGCACTGCTTGACCCTGTCTATCCGGACTCTATCAGGCGTCTACTCGAGCATCTACCCCTGGAGATTCGGCCTTCTGGATCCCGGCGTGGTGAATTCCAAGAACTCAGCACATGGGCCTTGGTTCTGCATTCACGTGCCAATGCGCACTCTGATAAAAGGCAGCTAACCGATCCCAGCCATTCCCATCCAGAGCTGGTCTCTTCGTCACACAAGCAAATATGCGCACCAACGTTCTTATCTCTCTCTTCGCCCTCTTGGCCATGCCCAGCTACGCTCTTCCTCTGTCCCGCAGCGAGACACTTGCAAAGAGGAACACAATCTATGTCCCATCGTAAGTCCCTTCAAAAGCTACCTCCAACAGCTCTCAACCCCACTTCAAGGCTTTGCACAAGGCCTAATATCGCAATATCGCATAAACCAATAGCACCGTCGACGTGCCGCGTGTCCCACAAGGGGGTTGCCGTACACGACGGAAAGGGTTGTATTCCCATTACCATGGCGGAGGCCTTTACATTGAAGTTGGCATTCTGTTTTGCCCTGGAATCGAAGACTTAATCGAACGATAGCTTCTAAACTGCTTGAAATGTAATTATGATGTTGTAATCTACATTAATCCTTGTTCTTTGACAGTAAGTACGGTTATTCGAGAGTTTTTACGAGGCGGGCATGTAAACCCTGTAAAACCGGCGTCCCCGCGATCAAGGGCCGGGGGGGGGGGCGCGCTGGCAATCGCGACAGCACCAGCAGCAGCCAGCAGATGCCGAGGGAAGCCGTTCAGGCGCTGATGGATGCCCTGCAGGGTCCGGGAGCGCCCGAATCAGCACCTGACAGCCGCAGTTGGTTGGTTCAATTCCATCTTAGTTCACTGTACTGTAAGCTATCTAAAGTAGATTACTTCTAACATATAGACTGATCTTTTAGAGCCTGTTCAGATACATGATTTTGACAGTCTCCCACAAGTACATTCCCCGGCAATTCGGCAAGCCGACTGATGCTGACGATGGATAATCATCATCGCGGCTGTGCAACGGGGTGAGGTAGGGTGCTCATACCTGGGGCTGCTTCATATATACCAGAACACACATGTACGACATCACTATTGCAAAATGCCCCTCCATGCACAAGCTTGTCACTATATTGCACAAATCATTGGCCTTGTTCTGTCTATTGTCATCCCCACTATGCTTCGGATCATTCACACCTATCTCATCAAAGAACTGTTGGACTGGGTCCTCTCAGTAGTCTATATCGGGACATTGGTTCCCACATCTCATACATACAGTAGTTGTAAGCTGTTGCTTACATCAGTGATGTGGTCACATGATCTTACAGACTGTATATAAGGCAAACATACATATTTTAGTAGACATCATCCTCTTAGAATATACCTCAATCCATTGTCTGTCATCTGACCTGAGTGTCGGGACCCTGACTGTTAAGACACACTAAACCTATTACTTGTTACAACTTTTCTTATTCCGAACTATGACTACTTCATATTTACTCATCATCCTGATCCAGTCGCTCTTGACTCAACCCATATGACATACTTACTCCAAGCCCAGTCAGCTTTACTGCGCTTTACTGCGGAGCTCAGTCAGCTCAATCCCCTTTTAGATTATTCTTCTCACGATTACTCAGTCTTACTGATTGTGACATATTATGTTTGACTCATAACCCACAAACAATTTACTATATAAACCCTAGGTTAAACGCTGTATTCTTTAGCTTTGACCCAGGCAATCTACCTTCCTCTTTGCTCATTGAACGATCTCAAACCAAGTGTCTTGAAGAAGACTTGGCTCATCAGAAACACTTGATCGACCTTGAAGAGGGACAAGCACCGATATCATATACCGACCTTACAGAGGGGGTACGACAGAACAGACCAGACAGATAGAGTAAGGCTTGCCGTTGTGACATAGGATCAAACCTTTGTCGTAACATTACTAGGCTTTCGCGGGCTTACAAGAATCAAACAACAGAAATGTGAAGGGGGAAGTTTATATTGACCAGAAGTCCTCACACTAGGTTATAATGGAGTTCTTAAGAGAATACAACTAGAGTTACAGGTTTTGGGCTACTCTATATATACTATACTAGCCAAGACTT
>Ga0307516_10007522_pt1 | contig 12515 bp, 20 predicted proteins | sample 19_EM_MG_FD_203310 | JGI IMG/M metagenome (GOLD analysis project Ga0307516, IMG submission 203310) | Populus trichocarpa ectomycorrhiza microbial communities from riparian zone in the Pacific Northwest, United States - 19_EM | ecosystem: Host-associated > Plants > Roots > Unclassified | place...
TCCCCCCTCGCAGAGCCGCCGCCACCACAACATTTTCCTGACTTGTTACCCCGCAGTACATGATCACCAAGTTCATCGATTATAGAACAAACTTTGAAAAGAAGCAAACCAACCAATCCCCGAAACGGATTATTTTCTACAGAGACGGTGTTTCTGAGGGACAGTTTAAACAAGTCCGCGAAAAGGAGCTCCCCCTTATCCGAGGTCAGCCTGGCATTCTCTCTACAAGTCATTTGCTCATTCAGGATTCGTTAGAGGCATGCAAGGAAGTAGGAATCACTCCTAAGATTACTATCATTATCGTAGGAAAACGCCACCATGTTCGCTTCTTCCCGTCGCCCAGGGACGCAGATAGGAGCGGGAATTGCCCAGCGGGTACCGTCGTAGATCGCGACGTAGTTCACCCGACCGAGTTTGACTTCTACTTGCAAAGCCACGGTGGTCTCCTCGGAACCTCCCGTCCAGCACACTATAGTGTGTTACACGACGAGAATGGGTTCTCGTGAGTGTTGATGTGGTCATTTTCCCCCCGATTTATATTGACCACTTGTTTCAGTGCTGACGGCCTCCAGTCCCTGACTTTCGCCTTGTGCCACGTTTATGCCCGTGCGACCCGGTCCGTATCGATTCCCGCCCCTGTATACTGTGAGTGAATACCGACCGCACCGGGGGACCGCCCACTGAACCTCCCTTAGATGCCGACATCGTCTGTTCTCGTGCAAAGAACCACTACGATCCCGAGGGTACTCTCAACTTCTCCGAAGAATCCACCATCGTCGGAGATGCTCAGACGACCCTCGATAACTTCAAAAGCCGCTTCCAACCTCTCCACGCCCGCCAGGCCGTTCGCATGTATTTCTCCTGAACTTGTTACCCACCAACTTTCGAAGCTTCGATACCCGTACTCAACCACTGTCGTTTCTCTTGTAATCCTTGGCGAAATTTTGTTCTACCAGTGATGGTCGTGACCCCCTCACGATCAAATGTATATGTCGCCTTCTGTAGTTACGCTCGTGACGGTTATGCGTTATGTGTATGTGTACAATCCTGTTTCGAATACCCCGTGTGCCGATGACCGCGCAGCTGGGCGCGTGGGAAAATTCGGCAAGATAACTTCTTTTGTTGCGCTTTTCCTCCCTCGTCCATCCCTTGAGGGACGAACGGCACCGAACCTGTAAAACACCGCTCCTGGAAAAGCGGCGTTTACGAGCCCTCCTTGATAATGGTACGCGTTCGAACCAGTGTCCAGGCTGAGCAGTGTAAACGTTTTGTGGCTAGTCGCACTTTTCGTTCAAACGCACGCATGGCATCACCCCCAAGCAGGAAAGATCATCTCAGCAAAGTGGAGGCGATACGGGATCCAGTCCCCTTCTTCCTTACTCGCGAAATTGGCCATCCCGGAGTATCGGTGGGGACGTCGACCGGTCGACCTCACAACCGAGCTCTCGATTTAGTTTAAATGCCTCCGGACCTTCGTCTTCCCTACCACGCCATTTTGATACGTCGAGGCTGACCTCCACACTCTCCAGTAGAATACCACTGTCTCCGACGAGGGAGGGGGACGGGTCAAGGCTACCCCGCATACCGGAGGATCACGACCCGAACGAGAATACAAGGAGGCACTTTGTGAAGGAGGAGATGTCATCTCCGGATATCACAGCTCCCCCGAGACTTTCTTTTGGTGGCCCGGGGAAACACAGTGAGGGAGAGGGTGGCCATGGGTTTAGATGTGAGTCGGTGCTAAATCTTGGCCCATATATCCGCCTGATTTGACTCCCCGGATTCCAAATAGTCTCCGCGAACACTCCCCCCCTTTCGAGGCTCTCTCATTCCGCGTCGTCTCACCCCGATGTCCGGAGGGCATCGCGGGACCTGCAACATTCTCCCAGTAGACGTTCTTCGCGAGAGGCGACTGCAGCACCGGAATTTGATCTCCATCTGGTTGCGTCGAAGTGGACCACTGACATGAAGAACGCTCAGGCGGAAACCGAAGAATTGGTTCGTCACACCGGGGTTCACGCATTTTATCGTGGATTTAGCCTGATCCCCCCTACAGAGACACGAGTTAGGCGCGATGCAGGTTCAGCTCGAAGACTTGAAAGTAGAGAAATCCGATCTCCTTAGAAGGCTAAAGAAAGTCAAGGACGTGGCAAAGGCGAGCCAGGAGAAGAGCGGAGCGATGCACGTACATGCCCAAGTTTCTCCCACGATGTGCTGACCCCCCCCCACTCAGTTTGGAGGATCTTGGGAATTCCATTAAGTCCCTGAAAGAAGATGCGGAGTCTTGGTTTGGGTTGGCGCGCGAAGTTCAATCAATGTTACCCGATATCAAGCACTTGAGGGTGAAGGCCAATGATACCATCGACAGTGAGTCCCTTCCCGGGATGTCCCAACGCGCTAGTGATTGCTGATACCGCACCAAACAGGTCTCACTCCATACCTCGACGGAGACCGCTTGAACAGAAATTCCAGAGAGCTCATGGACGAGCTAAGGACTGATTGCAAAAATTGTGAGGCCGCAGGCCCCTACGATGGATCGGACTGACACTCCCGTAGCTCAGGAAGTGACCACGATGCTACGAGACAGGTTGACGACACTGTCCTCCGACCTCATCGAGGCGAGATCTAGGATATCCGACCTGGAGGCCATCCTCGCGCAGGACCGACAAGCAATCGGGAGCCTTTCTGCTGAGCTGGCAGTGTCCAGTACGTGTACGACCAGCCGGGTGCGATTCATTGAGCTTTAATTGTACCTGGATTTAGGCGGGGCCACAAGGGAGCTCTCTCTGGAATCAAAAACGATGGCGAAGGGACTCCGCGACGCAATTTCGAACGCGGCCGAGTTGGAAGCTGAGTTAGTTGATGCCCGGGAAAGGTATGTACGAGACTCGTGAAGACGACGAACGAAGGTCTTATCGGAACGACAGAATTGAAGAAGTCGAGAGAGAGCTTGTTGAGTCCGAGGCGATCTCGGCAGAGGTCCCCAGACTCCAAGAAACGTACTTCCAAATAGTTTTGGGCTTCCCGCGAGGCAACTGACGGGCTATACGCAGCATAGACGAACTCGAAAGTCAACTTCTGAGTGCGAAAGAGCGAGGTGCAGAGGTTGTTGAGCTTCGCGATGAGTAACTGAAACGTTGCTTTTATAACTTCAATGGCCTGATCGCCGTCACAAGGGCTCTCATAATCCAGGGGAAACTATCCGATCTCAACGCGGAGAACCAAACCCTTCGGTCATCCCTTGAACAGAATACTTTGGCCCTCAATGACCGAACGTCCAGGTATGCCTACTAGAGTCTGTGCCCCCGGCGGTTGTCCTCACAAGCCTATAGCATGGAAAATTTTGAACAGAAGAACTCCGAGGTCCTCAAAGAGCTGAACGCCACTCAGGCCCGTGAGAGGGCCGTTTCTGAGGCCAGCAAAGTCGATAAAGCTACCTTTGAAGAGGCCACAAAACGACTTGAGAGCCGTGTGAGTAGCCTCGAAGCAGAGCTAGATCGCTCAAGGGAATCGTGCGTTGTTTGGTCTGAATTTGGGCTCGACGTGCTCACTCCCTCACAGCGCTACCCAAGCAAACATGCGGTTACAGGTATGAAATTCAAACTATACTCTGTTGAGAACAAACCCATGTGGGTCACTTGACGATGAATCAGGCATTGCACGACCGGTTTGATGACCAGTCCGTTACCCTCCGCCTAACGAAAGAAACGAACGCAGAGCTTCAGGTGAGGTTGCAGGTAGTTGTTCGTGAGAGAGGCGACCCTGATGTCAACCTAGGAACGGGTTGTTGACGTCGAGAAGACCGCATCGGTACGTGATCAGTGCCCCTGAACTCTTTCGATACTATACCTCACCTTGCTCTGTCCCGATGTTTAGAAAGAGCAGGGCCTCCTGCAGGGACGGGCATCTGCCCTCGAACTGAGATGCTCCGAGTTACAGACCAGCAACCGTGACTTGGTGGAGGATCTTGAACGCGAAAAACGTTCCGTGCGTTCAACCGAGGCTCCCCTCCAACAGCAGCTGTTTGCAGAGGAGAGGAAACGGCTCGCGTCCGAGGCCGCTGAGAGGGAGGTCAAAACCCTCCTCGAAGAAAGCAGGAAAACGGCGAACGATCTTGCGATCGAGAACGAGAAACTCCAACAGGAGGTTACGGCAGCAAAGGCTACCCTCCCACCCCCGCCAAGCCCTCCCAAAGACGCTGTTGAGGGACCCGATGTGGTGGCGGCCCTTCGAGCGGATATAACCAGGCTACAGAATGAAAAGGAAGAACTTGTTTACAAGTCTAAGATCATCGAAGAGAGGTACAAGAACAGTTGTCTGGTTTGTTCCCTGCTCCCCCTCCTTGGCGCAGTCGCTGACCGATCGGACGCAGACCGATGAAGAGAAGAGCTTGGTCCGTGCTATCAGAGTAGAGGCACGGATTGTTCAGGAACAACAGCTGGACATGAAATCGAACGAGCTCTTGAGGGTGAGTTAGTTTGTCAGCTGTCTGCGTGGAAGAACAATCGACCAAGTTTTAAACTAGCGAGACAAAACGATCCAAGCGCGGGATACGAAAATCAAACAACTGGAAGAGATCATCACAAGGCTCCATAAGCACGTTGCAAAGATCGGTGACCAGTCCTCGACTGCCGACAAGCAACCTGCGAACGACCCGAATATCCCGTCCCAAGTCAGCAGTCCGCCTGTTCCCGATCGAGACGGAACGGTAAAATCACAATTTCAATACGCTCGCGTGTGGTTATCGTCTAACTTGGGAAATGGTCAGTTGCTCCAAGGAACTCCAGTCGCGAATAGGGCATCGGAAGTGGGAAAGTTGACAAACAGAACGCTCAGGACTCCGACCCGCACCGTGCCCCCTCAGGAACCAGCGCACACCGCATTACCCCGCAGGACCGCCATGAAGCCCAAGGACAAGGGGCCTATCCGTTTGACGACAGACGCGACTGATGAGATCGTTGGTTCTGATGATGAATTCGACGAGCCGGTTATCAGCGCGTTGGGTAAGAGGGACAGGTTAGGGGGTCCTAGCAAGAGGACCGACGCGAGAAGGGATTCATCCGGTGAAGAGGCCGAAAGGCCCAACAAGAACAGGGTGAGTGGAGCACCCATGTTTCGGTACTCAGACAGACCGGATTTCCAGAAGACGAAGGCTATCGGACAGAGCAATGTTGCCACCAAGGCGAGTTCCCTTCACACTAGATATTTCTTGAGTTCGTCATTATTTCGTAGGCGTCCGACGCGACAGTGGTCTCTCGGCGACGGAGGAACAGAAACTGATATCCCGATTCAGCCCGCACCGAAGATTCCTCGGTATCCCGCCACCGTTGTGCTCTGCTCTCTCGTGCTGTGTCTCTGTCATCATCACCAATCGACCCCCGGCTTGAAACTCGTTTGCTACTTTTCTTGGACGCTCCTGCTGGACCAAACTCGAGGATGCGCTGTTTCCTGGGCCTGTATATGCATTTGCACAAAATGAATTGTGTTCCGAGAACACATTGCTGTTTGTTCGCGACTTCGCGTAGTGCGGATAATTTAGTCGTACTTTGGTATGTTACGCCCGCGGTTAAGCCACAAGATACCACCGTTGGTGTAAATCACGAAACCCAACCAAACACAATAAGGGATGAGAAAAGGGGTGGTGGCACCCTCCGTGGCATTGTGGAAGAGTTTCTGATGTTCGGGTTGAGATGCGCGAGAGATCCCGGAAATCCTTCCAAGGTACCTACAGTCATATACAAGGCCGAGCCAGTCAACGCAACAGCGTTTACCAACGCAATTGAAGGCTGAAGCATCGTGTCGCGCGTTAGAACGGTACGTTTGAGCGGGTTTCGCGCTCGGAACTCACGCTCTTCGCGTTGAAGAAGATCGGACTCCAGAGGAGGTTCAGACACAATTGCACGCAGTACCAGTTGAGTCCGGTTTGGATGGTTTCCCTATATGGAGGCCCGGCCAGACTCCGTCAGAGCATAAAGCGGAGGCAACCCATGGTCCCATACTTTGTGATAGACAGAACGGCACTGTCGTGGTGCGTGACGGCCAGGTAAGAAGCGTAACCCATCGCTGCGTACAATGCTGTCCAGATGATTGGGAATGCAGGTCGCGGGGGTTTTCCAGGAGGGAACGTAAGGCTCTACATGCGATCGATTATGGGGGGAGGGGGCAGCGTTTAGAGCTGAAGCGCGCACCCGGTACCAGATGCCCCTGATCACATTCTTGGTCGCTGATCCACTGAGGAACCCGAGAGTTAGCGGTATGCCGACCGCGGCCACTGGGTTCCTTAAGATGTCAAAGAGGAATCCTGGGAGGTCGGGCGACATGGTAAAGTCGAAGGGCGAGAGTGTAAAGGTCATCCCTGAATGACGTCAGACGGCTTCCTGGAGTTTGTTTGGTTCCAAGGCTTTTGCCAAACATCCATATCCCCTCCCAGCCAAAGACCATCGCGAAGGAAATGGCGGCAGAAGTAAAGTTTGAGTATCCTCAGCCCTTCACATGGGCCCAAGTCATGGATCTCGACGTCGGCACTATCTCCCAAGGTAACGCAACCACCCCCACGCTGAGGAACGTAGGGGAAAAACGTCCGCAAAGCTGACCGTTCAAGAAATCACCCGCCTCCAGCACTCTCTTGACCACCTCAAATCCACCCAAGACCAGCTCCAATATCTCGTCGACACCACCTCCGAGTCAGTCCCAGACCCAGACTTCCTCGGTGCTATTCAAGAGAACAGAGACGTCATGTGCGAGGCAGTTCCATCCAAGCCGCGGCTTCTCCCCTCGGGGTTGCTGATTCGATTAACCGTTCCAGTAACTCACAAGAAGAGCGCGTTTCGATTCTTAAACACGCCCTGGTGAACAAAGGGATCATCTCACCCTCCCATTACGACCTTGAGCCCAGCCGATCGACCCAACCCGTGTCCGGTGCTGTCAATCCAGAACCGACAACAGAAAGCAACGGCGGTGGTATTTACCTCTGACATCCCTTGGTCGCTATTCATTTCGATCCTATGTTTGTGTGTGTTAAAATGCAAAGTCTAACGGAAGCGAATGCCTTAGGATATTACACTGTGATATAATAGACAATGAACGGGAGGGAGATGGACATGCAAAGCAAAAGCAAAGCAATCATGAAGGCATGCTAAAAGTATATCAAACGCCTAGTCTGTGGGAAGGTTGTTAGCCACCAGAAAACACAAACAGTCGGAAAACCTGCTCACTTTCGTTTACTTTGTTCGTAGACGAGGTAAGATATCGAAACCGCCGGGATCACCTTCGCCAGTGTCGGCCCCAGTCCGACGTAGAACCCGCGAACACCCATCTGCTTGTACGTCTGTGAGACTACATCCCACATGCCCGTGTATCGTTGTGGGTGGGCTGGGGATCCGGAAGCCTGCAGCCTCGTCCGAACCAGGTTCAGTGGGTACACGCTCGTCGCGCCAACACTCCCAGAAACGCTCCCGAAGGCGAGCACGGCCAGGACACCGGGTTCTTCTAGCCCCGTAGATCGTACGTAGGCCAGCTTCAACGCCTCGAAGGTGCTCATATCGATTGCAGAATACGGGAACACGCCAAGTAACCCGATCTGTATCCCAGACGATCAGTCCGCAGCTCTGTTGGGAATCGTTTCAGCGACTTACGGCAAGACCCCGATAGTAGGCACGCATACCCCCGAGCGCATATACGTGCTTCACCGCCTCCAGCAATGTCCGCCGTTGTCCCCCGATGCTGCTCATCATCTGAGTTTTCACGGTTTCAACCGGGTATATGCCTGACCCAAAATCAGTATCACAGACGTCGTGTCAACGGGCCGATTGCATACTGAGTTGGCTTGTGATACCACCGATGCCACCCGACATGAACCTGCTGAACCCGCTGATCTCGCGAACGTCCTCAACGTTGTCCCAGTACTCTGCAAACATTCGTTTCTATGGTCACACTTAGCGTCAAAAGTTCGCGTTCGAGGAGAGGAACACTTACAGACGACTCGTACGATAGGAATTTGATGGCAGATTCGGGAAGGATCTTTGCGACCGACAGTCCGTTTCCGATCCAGAAGCCAAGAACGCCGTTCTCGACGTATATCTTCGTCACCGCACTGGAGATGGCCTTCATACCGAACGATCTCGACGCGGCGGTGACGGCTGGTTCGGGTTGTCGGGTGATTAAGAATATCTTCAGCCGGTCGAACGGCGCGGTGAACGTCCGCGAAACTGGTGACCAGTTGGTCAGGGAACACAAGTCAGAGAAGTGGAACGTGCTTACCGGCCCCGGCCACACCGCCAGCTAGCAGGTATTTAACGGCTGTGGAGCCACCAAACCAACCGTGGTGCTCCTCTTCACACACTTCGGCTTCCTCCTGTTGCTGTCCCTCGGTTTGTTGGGAGTACGAGTGGTCCACGGGCAATGGCTGCAAGGGAACCTGGGTGACCGCTATCGATGGGACCGGGGGCGGGGATGCCACAATTGATGGAGGTTTATCCTCAGCACTCAGACTGACGTCACCTTTGTTCAAAAAGCGTTAGATACGGTGGGTCAGAAGAAACATGAATCGGATCACGAACCTTCCATCGTCACTCTCGCGGAGCCCCTTCCGTCGTCACCGAGGTATCTCCTCAACTCATAATACTGGTATATTTCGGCGGTCGAGGCCTTGCGGGGCAATAAGAGGAGGAAGTCTCGAAACTCGCGGAAGTTGATGACACGTGAATGCGGCGATGAGGTCAAGGTGGTCATGAATTCCGAGAGAGTGCCCGGAGATAGCGGGATCCCTGCAGGAACGAACCGGTAAGTCAAGAGGGTGAAAGGGGGAGACGGAGATATTAGACCGACCAGCCTTCTTCAGGGCCGACCCAAGTTCATCCGCATCCAAATGGCCGTTCCCATCCAAATCGAGCTCATCGTGGAATACTTGCCACAACTCTATAATATGAGATTCCGATCAGATAACCAAAACCACCGAAATGGATGACCACGCTCAACTCACCAACCTCCTTGACCTCCGCATACCGATAAAAATCTTTCCACGGGATCAGCGGTCTAGGGCCGCGCGTGCGCGTCGGACCGTGGCCGTTCCCGCATTTATCCATGAGCTCGTTATCATAGATGTCCTGTAACCTCTCTGCCTTCTCCCTGGTGAAGATGGTGCCAATGCCAACAGATGTTACCGGACCAGCGGGCCCGACTGACGTGGTTTGTTCCTTCCTCTTGCCATTCCTACTCTCCGTCAGTCTCTGCCAAACATCCTTCAACCTCGCCTCCCTCTCTTCTCCTTCCTGTTGTCTAAACTCCTCCAGAGTATGCGCGGCCCGTCGGTACGCCTTCGACGGGGGCGGGTCTGATCGTAAGGGTGGGAGTAACACATGGTCCTGGACACCGGCCACGGCAGCGTCGAATCTCTCCCTCCTCGATGGGGAACCAGAACTCGAAGGTTCACCGCCCGGTTTTCCAAGACCCGCCGCCGCAGACGTGGACGGGTGCGCAGCTCCGCAAGAGGTTCCTGGAATGGAATGCTCGGATGTAACATCCTGGGCCTTCTCTACCATATCCGGGTAGAGGAGTCGTCAGGGTATTTCGTTCGGTCGCCGGGATGTGTCGGGTGGTGGTGAGATGGAGGGTATGGGAAGTATCCCGAAAGTGTAGGATGAGGATGGGTTGGAGAGGGAAGGACAGGTGCTCGGGGTGGGTGCCACCGCTGGACGTGTAGTTGGCGCACGTGCTTGCGCGGTTCGTTTGAATGATATCGAGATATGAAAAACTAATAGCACGAGCGCATTTCTTTGGTTTGTCGGCTTTGTTTCGCGGTGGAGCCCTCGCCCTTGTACGCGTCTCGCGACGGGGAGAGTTGCCTTTGGTGTTTTTGTTGAGACGAAAAAGCGCGGAGGACGGAGCCGATGACGATCGCGACTGCCCGATCTGGCAACAAGACACGTTCACGTACTGGTACAACTGGGTTACAAGAAATCGGCAGCGTCGCACAGCGACTGACAGAGAAAGCAAGAAAAGAAAAGGAGAACATAAAAAAGCATTTACAAAGCAACAAAAAATATAACATGTATACTCAAGAACTCGATAAGCAGGCCTTGAGCGAATTCAAGAAAGAGTCAAACCAGATCATGAATGCCCTCCAGAATCCAGATCCTGGGTCGTGTGGGTCAACCACAAGCATCGCCTTGCACTCGACTGTAGACTTCCTGGCAGAATGCGGTTGGTACACCGGCAACGTCTGGTCGTCATCATCGGTCAGCGAAGATGCGTCCGTCAAGGCACCGCGGTTATTCGTCCACATCGTAAGGGAGGAATGAGCGGTCCGGAGAGTATGAACGTCGGCGGTATCGTCATCCGTGCTCCTCCTCTGATGACCGTGACTCTCCGCTCCGAGGCCCGTCAGTTCGGGATATACCTGCATTGAAACGGATTTAGCAAGAGTGGCAGCTTCTACGCGCCAGAATACGTACAATATGAACAGGCTTAATCATGGTGGCAGTAACCGGGGACGATGGTGCCGATGTCCTCTTGCGAGACGGCAACGGGGGCGTAGGAGGCCGATACACCTTCAAAAAACGTAAGCGCCTACAAACCGAGGCGAATGCTTCACATAACACGAACCTTAGGGGTGTGAGCTATGGACACATTCGACCCGTTCACGCCAGGGTAAATAGCCAATCGTCTCAACCCGCGGTTGAAACTCGGCGGGGGCATGTTTTCCTTGTCCGCCGAATGATCACGATCGCCGGATTTCATCTCCCCAAGGTCCACCTCCTGAGACGTCGATTGATCCTTATCGGCCGCATTGGTCCGCGACTGAGGTACCCCTTCGAGTCAAACATCAGTTCTGGAGCCAGAATTTTGGGAGCGGTGACGCTCACCGGGAGGGTAATGATATCCACGAGCAAATCCACAGATCGGGGAGGTGAGGACTGGGGAGATCGGTGGAGTCTTCAGACGGTTCAGGTTCGTCGAACTCTCGTTCCGAACTACACGGTCAATGGTCTCCCTCCAATCAGTAGGCAACTAGAAGGGAGAGAGAGAAGCGGCGCCACGAAGGCAATGGGGTCAGCACGAGCTCTCCACGAGAGATGAACGGAAGCAAGGCATCAGCGTGGCCCCGCCACGTACTGGAGGCAAGTCAGGGTTCAACGAAGGCAACGACATGGAAAACGGATTTGCACGGTCCACCGCGTACCCGAACGTAGTAGCCGTGGGCGATGTTGTAAACTGATGCGCTTGTCCCAGCGACTGTCCCAGGTTCGGTGAGATTGGCGGAGAGGGGATGAATTTTGGTACAGGCTTCCTCCAACTCATATCCCGGCTTGAACTCCTGCTCCGCAGGACCCCCACCTGTGGATCTTTCCGGTCACGGGCGGTCGGACGAACGTGACTGTCAGACATGTGAGATCTTGAACCCGATGCGTAGAGATGGAATCGATATCGAGGTCGATCTGGCGGAGGCGAAGATATGGAACTCTGCCCGCTGAAAGGGTAGGCGTCGTACGGAGCGGGGGGGGGGCGGTATTAACAAGGTAAAGGACAAGTTAGCGGGAGCTTTTGAGGCCCTGTGGATTTGACTATCTGTGGCCACCCACGGCCACTGAAAACGGTAAGCACGGACTGGCTCGCCAAGCGTTTCGGCTTTGTTCGGAATGGAGTGTGGAATGGCAATCAAAGCCACCTGGGCTTGATTAAGGTCGTGGAGGGTCGTTAAGCGTGAGGCGGGAGCGAAGGATAGGGGGGGTCAAGGGGGAAGTGGAGAAGCCGCACAAAGCGTGATCCGGCTCGAGAATCCCAAGTGGCCGATGTCCACGAAGCGAAGAAGAAACGAGCCGGGGAGCGTGGCCAAGGGATAAAGCGTGAAGGGAATAAAGTATTGGGGGACGAGGATGAGGACAGAGAGGTGCCCGAGGCGTATCGGTATCGGGGAGCGGGAGATCACACGAAGGACAGGCCCGGCCACCCCCAGAAACGTCCTTTGTATGCAATCAAAAAAAGCATCCCGACCAGTAGGTTCTTAACGTACTTCAAAAGCCAGGAAACAGCATGTATTCCAGACAGGGTGTCTGAGGACGCCTGATGAATAGTAAGAAGGCCAGCAGGCAGGAGGTCATATTGTCGACCTGATGCCGTTTCGACCATTCATGAATTCCTCGAGGTCGAGATAGAGCTCGGATCCTGAGTAAATTACGATAGGCGATTTCATCAACACCCGCCTTGAGGTTCCCGCAGAGAGTCGCCGGAGGTGGTGTCGCACAGAGGAACCTTTCGAGCGTCAGCAGGACAAGAGATACTGAACCCGAGCGCCTATTCACGGCACCAGTTATAATCAAAAGAATTCGAGGAGCGGTCTTCGTCCGGGCCACAGCAAATTGCAGGAATGCTCGCTTTATTCTGTACAATATCCTACGTTATTGTTATCCTAAGTACGAACGAAAAACCGTGAACCCAAGTGGTAACGGGGGAAAGCTCTGCAGATCAACGAGAAAGGGGGAAGCAAACAGCTGCAGAAATGCATTCAAGAACGGGTC
>Ga0307516_10007523_pt1 | contig 12512 bp, 17 predicted proteins | sample 19_EM_MG_FD_203310 | JGI IMG/M metagenome (GOLD analysis project Ga0307516, IMG submission 203310) | Populus trichocarpa ectomycorrhiza microbial communities from riparian zone in the Pacific Northwest, United States - 19_EM | ecosystem: Host-associated > Plants > Roots > Unclassified | place...
TCATTCGTGACTCAGTCACGTACACCGAGCACGCGAAGCGAAAGACCGTCACCGCACTTGACGTCGTCTATGCCCTTAAGCGGTCAGGACGTACTCTCTACGGTTTCGGTGCTTAGATACTCTCTTCTGTTTCGTTTTGTTTTTATGTATCGGGTGTATACTGTATCATCTTAATTCGCATTTCTTTGGTCTCATACTACCGGTGCGGTTCGGTGAATTCTCGCTCGATGCCATCATCGCTGGCGGTCGTGAGAGGATAACTCCCGAGTGAGCCAAAGGTCTCGTCCCCACCGGACAAACGTCGGGAAAATCCATCGTCTATTCGCTCTCCCCATTCCGGTCATCCGATCCAAAATTCCGCCAGGTAAGTGGACCTCACTCGCCGGTTCCTCCCTGGCCACACTTAAAACACTCTCCAGGCCGTTCATGGCCGTTGCCAGGCCGCCGCCAGACCCTCCTGCCTCCTCCATCCTCCAGGACCCCGCCCATTGTTACCAGAGCACCGACGACGACGAGCGGAGGCCATGTCCGCGATTGAGAACCTGCCAAATGAGATCCTTACCGCGGTCCTCTCGTTCCTCCCCCCGGGATCCCTGCAGCAGGCGTTACTGATATCCCACAGATTCCGCGCACTCACGGAGTTACTGCTCTATACCTCCGTGTCTATCCAAGAGGCTGTCCAGTTGACGGGTTCCCAGGATGGCGGGCCCTACAAGACCTGGCGTTGGTGTCGGACAATCCTCGAGAGACCCCATCTCGTCCACTGCGTCAAGTCCTTAACGATAAAGTGGTTCGCTGACCACCACGCCAAACATGCCAGCCAGCATCCGTATTTCACCAGACCGGCGCATCCCGCTGCCGCCGCGCTCATCGGAGATATCGACCTCGAACCCGTCTTCGTCGAGTTGGCCACCATTCTCCCCAACCTGACCCTTCTCGAATCATTAGAGCTTCAGCTACCCACCCCTGTATCCAGACCTTCCGACCCAGAAACCCACCTCGCTCTCGGAAACCGGCTTCTGAAACCTACCTCATTTCCAAACCTCTCCCACCTCGCCATTTCTGGATTGGTACCACCCCCACAGTTCTTCCTTCCGTCATCTTGCCCAAGTCTTACCACCCTTCGATTCTCCGATATCCACGAGCTCCCTTACCCTCTTCCATATGACGCGTTACCAAATTTATCCAGTTTTAAAGGATCGCCGGCCACGGCCGCCATGATCCTCCCCGGCCGACCGGTGAGGTCCTTGGGCCTAGTAGGGTTTGACTACCTCAGAGTCGCCGAATGGGAAGGCATAAGCCGAGTCCAATCGATCGAGGACCCAGCTTACCGAGGGATCGAGACTCTCGATCTGAGCGGGATGAGCGTGACACCCAATCTGCTTCGAGACGTCGCTCGGTGGGTCCCCACCGTGAAAGGTCTGAAGATTAGGCTGGCTCTGAGACACACGCTGCACCACACTCTGGGCGGGATCGTAAGTGTATCTATCAGCCATCCAGAGATCAGGTGTTTGGACCACTTATCCTCTCAGCAGGCCCTCCTCACCGCGCTTTCTCCCGTCCTACTCTCTCTCACAAATCTAACCACCTTGGACATGTCACCAACAACTGGAGCTAGCACCGCCCAAGTCCAAGAAGAGCTGATGCTCTGCCAGACGTGGTCCAAGTATTGCGGCCTACAAAAAGTGGTTTTTCCCAGTGGCGACGTGTGGGTTCAGCCTCTCAAAGGGCCCGAGCTCTTCAGCGAGAGCGGTGGATGGATGCTGGTGGGGGGGAACAACGTCGTACCGTCGCCTTCCTCAAGTGGTGCGGACAAACCCAGGCGCCCTTTGTCGGAATTTGCCAGCCCGGATGACGTTGCTGGTGGACAGAACAACCCCCGGGTGAGCCTCCCCCTACCATTTCAGTTCCACAGAGCCGTCAAGCTCCGTTCTCCTGCGGTCTTTCTTCCTTTCTCGCCTGTGGTCTTACACCTTTTCAGCTCCAAACCACGGATCTCACCCCAGCATTACTTTTTGGTTTTGAAGTCAGATCCAGCCATACGCCCCACCCCCTCCGCCCTACTCCCCGTGCCGGTGATTCCCCCTTGACTATCCGTACTGAATCACCCAGCAACACCGACAACGAGCGCTCGACTTACGCTCCCCCCCAATTGACGGATAATCAGCTCACCCTTTCGGGACCAATGCCATTCGCGCCCTAGATAGAACCCTCGCTACTCCGTATTTGCTTTCCTTGTCGCCGAGAACGTCTCATAATCCATCCGGTGCCATTTCTGGAGGGGGCTCACCCTTGAGAGTTAGTTTCAGGTCTTTTTTCCGGCGCGAACCCGCAAATGACGTGTGAGCTAGGGTACAAACGAACGAAATCCGCTTCCTGAACGAAAATTAGAGAAGTGAGAACCAGCGAACGAAAAACGAATGGGTGGGATAGAATACGAATACAACACGCAAGTCCCAGCTTGGATAACACGAAGAAAGAGGACGGTGGAGTGGGTGGGTTGCCAGACCAGCGGGTGAATAAGTGGTGGGAATACCGGGTATACGGGTGTATCACTACAAGGATGATCCAGGGTTGGGGGGAAAGTCCGAGAAAATAATGTTAGGAGAGGGAAGGAGGGGAGGAGGCATAGAGCTTGGCTGCGATAACACGATGGGGAAGGGTGGAACACACGTCTAAGCCATCTCTGACTCGTCGACAAAGATATCAGCGTAATGCCTCAAAATCGTTTCCACCGCCTACCCGGTGAGGTAACCATCAGCACGGAGCCAATGTGTGGGTGTGAGGATTGGAGATTACGCGCCTTGTTCTGTAACGCAGCGTCGATCTGGACACCACGTTGTTGGCCGAACAAAGTCGGCCCAAACACAATGGCCAAGTTCGATATCGACATGTTGTTGACTTCTTCGTACTGTCCGATCCTAATAGCACGTACCCAGGAATAATAAAAAAGCCGTAGGGGTGGAAAAAACGGCGCGGGCTACTTACTTGTTTAGGTGGCCCATCAAGAACTTGAGAGTTGCGTAATTGGGATCTGGTAAATCGTTCACTCTCTCATGTAGCCGAATATGTCGGAGTCGATCGTTTTCATTTCCTGAGGGGTGGAAAAAAAGAGGGTCAGTCCGGTTGGGAAAATCCAACAGGGGAAAACCGGCGTACTTGCAGCTTCTAAGAACCCGTTGTGTAGTTCATAGGTCAACAATGGATCGGGCAGTTCCCTCAACCACAACTTGAGAACCGAGGCCACGTTATTGATGTCGCCTGACCACTCCTCTGCGTCTAGGTCAACGGAATCAAGGTCTGCAATCTCCCGTTAGCGCAAGGAGAACATCCTCCGGATCACGGAAAATATCCAACCTCTATCCAATTTCTCTTTCAGCTTGTTCACTTTCACAACCGTTCCATTGATCCTGTAGATTCCCACTGCTTCAATGCCGTACTTTTCAATGGCCTCGCAGCATTTCACGACAATTGGCGGCAGATCAACGTCATCCCGGGTCATTTGTTCTCCCAAGTCGACACCAAACGTAGGTCGCCCCCTGTCAACCCCATTTGGTCCCTGCTGGGTGGCGTGTACACGCTCCAGATGGGAAGGCAATGGGGGCAGCTAGAGGACATGAAACGATCAGCGAATAGTGACACCGGATGTGTGGGGTGGCTTACAAAGCCTTCGTCTTGAGGCCCCTCTCTTCTAGGACCGCGCATCTGACCCCCATGTGCATATGCGTAGTTCTGCATGAAGACTTTGAAATCTCCTCGGTTATCAATAGATTCAATTATAGTTTTGAGTCCAGGGCCTGGAACACCTGGTCAGGAGTTATACCACAAGGCCGCCCAAATGGAGGAAAGTGTGCCTACCTTCCTCAGGGGTGGTCGGAGTCAATGTTGAGCCGTCGTTGAGCAGCACACTCTCAGACATGAACGCATACCGCGAAAGATGATATTGTGTCCCGAGATCAACTTCATCAGCGCATTCCTTCAACGCCTACAAGAGCCAGCTTAATTAAAGCCCGACAGGCGAGGCTGGGCCACTCACTCTCAAAATTCGCGGGAGTTGGAAGTTAAAGTACTCCTGCCGGATGGCCTGTGTCTCTGTCACCGCCTTCCGGTAAGCGTCCGACGCATTGGACATCCGCAAGCGGATATCGTCCTCCTGTCTTTGCAACTGTGGTGAAACGTCGGACGCCTTCAATGTGCGCATACGTTACGGATTGACAGGAAACTTACGTTACCCGGATTTCTCCCCTTTAATAACAGTCCTCCTTTGGCCACTGCCTTCCCGATCGCACGCTTGCCACCAACGCCTCCAGGCGACCGCACGCCGGTGTCCTTGTACGACTCGCCCTCTTTCTGGATGAGCAGGCGTTCCAGTTCCTCCGCCGTGAGATCGAACCGAGTCTTGATCTTGTCAACCGTAGACTCCGACTCCTGGAGAACGCGCTCATATCGTGTGGCGAGATCCTTCGTCTGGGGAAAGGAGGGGAGGGTGCAGGGGTTTAACAAACGTATTTGTATCGAGTAAGATTCGGCCGTCTCTACCTGTTTTCGGGTCTTTTCGACCTCTTTAACAAGGTTCGATAATTCGTCACCCATTTCGTTCAGTTTCTGGGCAAACCGAATCCTGTTCTCCGCCATAACATCGTGAACCTTCATGCTTGACTGCCAGGCCCCCACGAAGGAACTGCGAAGCCGGGCGTCAGTTTCTTTCTCCGAAGTTTCTCCCCACCCGAGCAAATGTTATCTCACCCGGCCTTCCCCTCGCTCATCGCGTAGAGCTCGGAGGTCGAGCGGGCAAGTTTCTGCAAGTTTCGGGCGTACTCGTCCTCCAGCGTAGCCCTCTTCTTGAAGAAAACCGACGCCTCCTGCAAACGTGGTCGGCGTCCGGAAACGGCGGGCTGCGGTTGGACGACTCACCTTGCAGGAGACCGTGCTCTGTTTGATCCTGTCCAGTAACAACGGGACGGAACACTGTGATTAAACGGGGGTCTTGAGTTTCAAACATCGGCCCTCCGTACAGCGAACCGCTCACATCCAGGCCGCACAGCATCCTCAGCACATGCTCGTCAAAGTTTGGTTCGACCACATTCGCAGTGTCGGGGTTGGTGGTAATGGTCGTGATGGTGTCCCGTCGTTCAAGTGTAGCTTGGCTCAGGCTCTCTCTCCATTTCGACGACGAGGTTCGGCCGGCAGACTCGGAGCTTGACCGCGGTGGGCTTGATAGGGGGATTGGCGCGATAGAGTCTGTAGTTGGGGACGTGTGGGAGATGTTCGGGGAGAAGGAGTTCAAGCCACCCGAGGACGCGCCGTTCGGGTCGATGTGATGCTCCCGGGGCGAGGAAGCATACGCTTCGTCTGGCATTTCACAGAGGGTCGAAGTCCGGTCGAAGATTAGTTACAGGTCGTTACTTTGCGGGAAAAAAGATTCCAAGCTCTCGCCGGACTTCTAAATCGGGACGTTCTGTGATACCGCCACCGTCGCCGTTCGTTCCGACCGACGGCGACAAGGTTGGAGGAGTGGCGGCCGACGCCCAAAGTATAGCGCACAACGTATAATGCGTCGCAGCGGGGGCCGTAATTGTCCTTCATTTGACCAAGGATCGCCCGCGAACCACATCCCCGTCACCCGTCTCATCTCGGCAAACGACGCCAGAGACAGCACCGGTGCGGCCCCTTCTCTCTCCTCCTCCAGCGACCGCTCGTTTCCGTGTGGCATTACGAGAGGGTCCTCTTCACCATGTCAAACTCGTAGCGGACACGCCTCCTACCAAATTGAAATGCACCCTGGTCCTTGGTCCCAAAGGTTCCCATCGGTTATTCCGAGGGACCACAGGTTTCAGGATTTGTTTCCGCCTTACGCGACCCAGGACCTAGGTTGCCGGTACCATCGACAAAGCATGTAACCGACATCCATCCCTTTCTCCCTCCCCAATCAACCCCAGATTTTACAGGTCCTCGAAGGCCCTCCCCTTCTCCCTCACGTGTCCGGGCTCAGGGACATCGCCCCGGTTCCTGCGCCATACTTGGGGTAACTGCCATTAGGTGTCGGCGGTGGCGTAGGTTTGATCTTGGGCGATGATCAGACTTCTGGGTGAGAAACCAAGCGTTCCTCCGAGCCGTATATCCCGGTCTTCTGAGTCACACAGAACGGCAGATTTGCGCCGGTTTACGAGAAAATTTAACATCGCCTGTTGATTTCGCACGTTATGCCATCTTCTCCTTCACTCGATCCGCATCGAGTCCACTGTCAGTTGAAATGAATCTGGCCTCCGAGGTCCTTTCCGCCGTGGACCACTCTAAAGAGTGTCAGCGGATCAAGCCCGATGGGCCCTGACGGTCGGTTTCTCCACATGGCAATGCATGCCAACCCTCGCGCCGCAAACTGGCCGGCTGTTTTCCACCCTCATTGTCTGTGTGACCTGGAGACTTTTATCGCTCGTTTGCCTCCTCAAGCAGGCAAGCCCCCACAAAGCGATCGTCACAGACGCCCTCTCGACGGCGGAGGCCTAGCCCAGCGCCGCGAGGGGGGAATAAATTATACGTGCGTAAAATAATACAGCGGATCGATATTAAACTAACGCCACAATAGTCCGGTAGTGAATGCGCAGAATATTTACAGGCTGCGGGGATGGATAATTAGGCCGAATGCGAGACGAAGAGAACGATCTGTGTTTGAAGAGGGCGGGTTCAGATCGAGGAGGGGGGTGAGCATGACGCGCATCGTGCCGGTTTGCGCTCTGGCATCACGAGACCTGTGTCCTTCCGCCTCCTAGCCGAGTGATGGGAATGTCAGTTCTCAGGGGGACCAGGTGGTGGATGTCGATGAAGAAACATACTCCTGGATGCAAGTCTGCAGGCAATCGTGCGGACCAGTCAAATGCGCACGGCTGAATCTGCAGTTCTCTTGGTTGCAATCGACCTAACAGACGAATATATCAGCATTTGCGCCAGATCTCCGGGTTCGACACCAATTGGGTACAGACACTTTGCCTTCCATCGGAATATCTGTGGTTGCAAGCATACTCGACATACTTAACCACAGTGTAGCACATATGCGCCGAGGTCGATGTCGATGTGTGGTCAAGCTGCAACCCCTGATTGGAAGCAAACAGCGAAGTACAAGGGAATGACTGGTGGTGTCCCCAAGACCCCTAGCCAGTGTATTTATACCACGGAATTTTGAACCCCAATATCCACATCATGAAATATGGGTCGAAAACCTGACCAGCAATCGAGTAGGTGTGAGTCGTAAAGTGGAATGATTCATTGACGTGGAGAGGCGCTATTGCAACTCTGCGCGATGGTCAGATGCGTATTAACATGGCAAGCGGGTGATGGTGCTCGCGAAGCACAAGGAACGCCAAAACCGAGCAGTCTCCAGTGCTTCCTGGGCGAGTTGGGGTCGTACATGCGGAGGCAGATGACCGGATCTCCGCTGCCTCGGAAGGGCTTTACCATGCTGGACGAGGGCGAATCAGATGGGATCGCTTTTGAAGCAACCAGCTGCGCGGTATGTGTCCAGGAGACCCAGTTGATTGTGTTCCGAGATCCATCAAGGGGATTGCATGAGGACCGTTCCTCGATTGCTTCCCCGGAGTGCGCACACCCCACGTTTCCGGCACGACCGGGGTCGAAGCCAGCAGCCCCAGAGCCTCGTCGTATATGAAACGCACGATGTCAGGGATCGAGAACGTCGAATGAGAGCCGAGCGTCTCCAACTTTCCTTCCACCTCTAGTTCGGTGGTCCCAGCCCTGTGGAAGAGTTTCATGACGACTGCAGGTAGAAAATCGGGACCCAAAAGGGATATCGCGGAGCTTGTATTACCGTTCGTCGGACTCGCAAAAGAAAGGTATCGGCCGTTCAGTTCGTGTATACATTGCTGTTCTTCGCCACCACACCCAAGCTATCCCTGCCCCCAACCCCAATCACACCGCACCTTGCAAAGTATTTCGCTAACGCCAATCTAACCGTCTTCAACTTATTTAGTGCTTCTTTCTCGCCTCCAATCCCTTTCCCACCACTCGATCGGATGACCTTGACAAGGACCGACAAGTAATCTTCGCCGGACCCCTGCGAGGTTCGGGTGTGGACTTCCTCCATTTTTCGGAGCAACAGCCCGATGTTGGTTGATGTGAAGAGCATACCACCCGCTGATACAGAAGCGGCTCAGCCGAGCACGCTCAGGGTCCAACACAAAAGGACACTCACGATAATTCAGAAATTCGACGGAGTCCTGCAGAAGGACCCCCCACCACGATGTAGGGGCGATGTCATCTTCGAACATACTGATTAGGTCTGCTGCCGCTTCAACGAGGTCGTTGGTCATTTTTCTTTGGTGGAATTCGGCATATTTGACGATGAACATCAGGCGATGGAGAAATATGCCGTGCATGGGATAATCTGAGGAATCCGCGGCAGAACGAAGTGTCTGAAGCGATGGAGCAATCTCCGCAACGAGACTTGTGAATTTTGCCGGACCCTGGGCGATGTACTCGTTCAAGACTTGGTCGATAACTCGCCCCAGCCCAGGCCAATCTTCGGCAGAGGTGTAGTACGAGATGGCGAGCCCGTACTGTTTTTCGTTCATTAGCGCCTTGCCAGCGATCTGCGAGGGATTACGTGAGAACACGCGAGGTAGGGTCTGCTTTGGGATAATGCTTACCCTACAGACCATCCTTCTGACACCCTCCCTTCCGTGTTCGAAGCAGCACTGGTTGACCTCTTTCAGCACTCCGACGATATCTCCAGCTCGTATGCGCGATGCCTCATCTTCCGAGCCCATTATCCGATCGTCGGTCGCCGTAGACTTCTTCCCGCTTAGGTCAGGCCCGGTTGGGTGGGAATAGGTACTAAAGCCTAAAGGAACCCGCAGCAAGACTTCGTCCGCCCTGTAGGTACCGATCTCTCCGCAAGCGCGCATGTAATCCACTGTGATTCTCCAGAGGGCTGGATCAGAATGGAGGTATTCGGCGTATTGTAGGACGTGGTATTGTCGGAGGGTCATCCCGGTCCTGTGTGTAATTAAAAAAAAAAGGTGAGCCAAAGTTGACATATCGAGTCCGGAGGTATGTGAGCGTACTCTTCGACGGCCTCTTCCTCTCCTTCGGCTTGTAAAAGCCCGAGAGCATTCATGACGTCAGCCAGGTGACAACTTAGCCAAACGTCCAGTTTCTCAGCGGACGCGAGTGCCTTTGCAACGTCACCGGTAAGGAGCTGTGCATGAATTACATCCTCAAGATCGGTAGGATCGTAAGGTGTGACGTCAAGGACTCGTTCGACAACGTCCCTGGAACAAGGGACTCAGAAAAAGCAACCAGCTCGTAAGGTAGATCGGCTTACGGTAGTTCCTGCCTTCGGAGCCTGGGGTCTACAAAAACACCCCAAGCGGCGCAGACTTCTTTCCATCCCCCGCTGAGATCTTGAATAACTCTCGTGAGGACATCTTCTCTCCCCTCGAGGATCCCCACGATATCGCTCAGCCGATCCCACCAGTTGTCCCAGCCATCGAACCGTGATTCTTCATCCTCCGGGACGTGACCGAGCTCCACGCGTAAGGCTTTCACCTGGTTTTTCCACCGGTGGTGAGCAACTGTGAATTCACGTTCGGTTTTGAACTCCGGGAGGCGTGGTTTGTCATCGAGGATGGGGATGAGTGAATCTGAGAGCGATTGCAGGTAGGAGGATGGATGAGATGATGATAGAAGTTTCAAAAAGAAAGCGGTAGCTTTTGTCATCCCACGTAGAGCGGCTCTGATCAGTCGTATCATGAGACCGAGTTAGTCTGCCCCGTGATTACATGTGGGATTATCAATTGGACGAACCTCGTAAGGTATTCCCAAAAACCGTCGCCCTCCCAGGGCGATTCTAGTCGACTGAGTAAGTCGCCCTCTTCGGTGGATGGCTCGATGAAATGGGTGTTCAGCCAATCCATGAGTTCATCCCCAACCGGGGCGTGTTCCACATCTGGATCCGGGAGGTAGAGGGTCTGGAACAACGAAGTGCACGTGTAGATGCTTCGATAGTGATCAGCGGCGTATTGAAGTCCATCGGGACGCGCTACCGCTTGCTAAGTCACGTAAGTACACGTAGCGCCTCCCGGTTGGCCGCGAGACACTCACAGATGCGTGGACCCAACATTCTTTCGCGAAGTTTACATAGTCGTTGGCAAGTTTATTCATCAAACGAAGACTTTCCACACTGAGTAGGCTGGAATATTTCATTGGAACCCCATAAACCCGAATGTATAGAGCTGGACTCACCCGTCTGACCCTTTTTCGTTCGCCACCGAAATCAGATTCTGGAAAGCTGCGAAGATGACAGATGTATCGGTAATGAACTGTCCTTTGGGGATCAGTTCCTGTTGTGGCAGTGGCCGAGCGAGCAGAATACACACCAAACGCCTCTCCGCGGACGGCATCTTGTCGGCACTGGCGAATAGGATATCCCTGACCTTGGCTTGGGTCGGGGCGACGCCGTTCACTCGTCCGACATCGGAGGAACCTGACTTGAAAACCAGCCCATTAGGTGACAAAATTTACGCGTAGCGTGGGTTGCGTACCGTGCCCGCAAACACCCCTATTGAATTGTCCCTCGGAGACACGGACAGCAACAGATTGTGCCCAGCTTTCACAAACGCCTCCCCCTCGCCTCTCAAGATAAACGGTGGCAGAAGATCCAGATGCACCGCCATGCCTGCAGAAGAAAGAGAAAAAGGTTGGAACGTAAGCCAAAACCCGCAGAGAGTGCGCTCACCGTGGGTTGTTGTCTCGTTCAGTTCGTTCGCGTCGTTGGGAAGGGCTCAACGGGCCACGTGGGATTGAACTCCCGAGGGTGATCGGCGCCGGTCGGTTTTCACTTCGGTTGTCTGGTCCGACCTCCACCCACCACACACCCTGGGCAACGAACGTCGAGTGGGGAAAAAAACTCACGCCCGATGACCATTAATCAGTTTGAAGTTTGGGTGTGGCTTCGCTGATGAACGTGATAATCTTGCCCATGACCCTAACTTGGCCATGGCCCTCGGAATGTCACCTCATATCTGGTCCACCGTTCTTGACGATTCATAACCGGGCACGGCTGGGGTGACCCTTTTCTCTCCGTCGGAACTTGATCACCTGTTTGCCTTCTCTGGCGGCTTTCCCCCACGGTCGTTTTGCGTTCAGTGACGCATTCACGTCACTCCAAACCCCGGCTGTCGCCCAACACCCACTCTGACGAGCCTTTTTTGCCCGTTACAATGGTGCGCGGCCCCAGCGCCGGAACCGTACGCCCCTTGTCAATAATTTTGTTTCGACGCCAAGCGACTTACCCCGCTTACGCAGGTTTGTTTGTTCCGTTTCAGAATAAGGTATTGCCCACCGCATTTCATCTCACTCCCCCGTTCACTTACAAGTGTTGGCAAGTGACCCGAATGTTGCGTATCACATCCCAGGGTCACATGAGGCGTCGCCGCCCTCGCTGTTCGTGTCCCTCGAGATCTCCAGCTATTCTGCTCTGGTTAAATTCACAGCTGATGGCTGGGATGCGATGGGACCTTGTGGGGCTTCGCAATTCTTTCCTTGTCACACGACCAAGTTATTATTACTTCGTGCCGCCTCCCCTCCGATTTTCCGGCGTGTTTGCCCCATCAGCCGATGGCGTCGCGATAAAGGCCTGTCCGCTACATTGCGGTGCCTCCACAAGTCCTACAGGCAAGTCGTTCCCTCACGTTTGGCTCAACCTTTCATATCTCGACGACCGAATGACCATCTCCCGCAGATTAACCGTGGATCTCGACCTCGTTTCTGTTTAGTGTCAGAACCATGTCACCCGACATGCTGCGTGCTCTATTACTGCACAGTTACGTTAATCAACGAGCCGGATTGTGGGAGAGTTGTGGGTGGGTTCGGGAGGCCCTTGCAATCATTAAAACCGACCCGTTCCACGCAGGCGGGGGTCGCGTGGCGGTAAGAGCTTAAATCTCGCGCACGAGTACCCTTAATCCTCCCGCCTCATGGTTTCCATCGATTCGCAGGCAAGCATCCACGAGAGTCCGGTCCGCTATGGGGCAACTCTTTTCCGCTTGTAGGAAATAGGCTCACCATTGAACGCACGGAACCGTGAATGTACCGTCTGAGGTCACTCACAGGGTCGGACACCTTAATTCTGCGACGCAATTGGCCGGAACTCTTGCCGCCATTGAATGTCCGTCCTGGATACGGGGATGCGGTACACTGGGCGATACGTCGTTAATCTCGCATTCGAGCGTTGGTTGCCGGCGAGGCTGATAAGAACGGAAGAATGATGGATCGGGTTTTAGTCTTTCACGAGATACGCCGAAACGTAGGGATAGCATTGACAAGAGGGGAATAAGGATACATTAATAATACATATACAAGCGAAAGGGCGGAAGAGAGTATCTAAGCACCGAAACCGTAGAGAGTACGTCCTGACCGCTTAAGGGCATAGACGACGTCAAGTGCGGTGACGGTCTTTCGCTTCGCGTGCTCGGTGTACGTGACTGAGTCACGAATGA
>Ga0307516_10007525_pt1 | contig 12512 bp, 4 predicted proteins | sample 19_EM_MG_FD_203310 | JGI IMG/M metagenome (GOLD analysis project Ga0307516, IMG submission 203310) | Populus trichocarpa ectomycorrhiza microbial communities from riparian zone in the Pacific Northwest, United States - 19_EM | ecosystem: Host-associated > Plants > Roots > Unclassified | place...
ATTGCTGGACCACCTCTTGGTTTGGCACCGTAAGAAATCTTGGCTACAATTTAACGACCGACTTATATTATATTTCACATACTAATTATAGATAATCAAGATCATAGAAATAATCCATGTAGGTTTCTTAGTAACTTATTTATTTTTACCTAAACCAGTCAAAAACTCGTATTACAAGTTTTAATTTGAGATTTATATTGAATATTTTTATTTACGTTTGATATAAAAATAAATAAAAATAAAATTGTCCTTATTAATTTTCAAGGAGGTCATTTCTTAATAAAGTTATTAAATTATATGTTATATAATTTGTAGTATTTCTCTTAAAATCTGAGAGCAATCAAGCATTTAAATTAAACATGCATTGAAAATTTAAATTAGATTACATACATTTATGCATATTATGGGGGGTTTTTTTGTTTCTTTATATTTTTGTTGTTTTTTTATTTTTAATGATGAAAAAATATTTATAAATTTTTTTCAATTAATAAATAACAGTATGAGTCTTTACTTGGATTTAATAAATATATTTGACCTAGATAGATGTAATATAAAACAAATTTAATTTAGATAAATAGCTTTACATATAAGTTTAGAATTTAGTTCCTAAATAAATTAAGATTTGACATGCTCATACGAAAACACAATGAAAATTGATTTTTTTTTAATTTCTTTATTTTAATGATATATTTGCATAACAATTATCAAAGTAATTTTCTATTCATTTGTGTATGATTCATGTATAGGATTTCATAGATATGTCACAAATTCATATTAGCATCGTATCAATAAAAATTTTTTTTATATACGTTTATATTTAATGTACCATGTCCAAGAATTATGATGAGGCAATAGAGTTTAATTAAGAACTTGTATTTATGATATATTTATTTTTCTTACTAAATGGATTATTTATCAATTTCTTCTACTTCATAAAATAAATTGAATAGCCACGAACACGCACAATGCGACAGGCTTTTGATTAGTTGAAGCTTATAGTTCTTTCAATTTTGATAATTGGATGATGATATACCTCTTTATTACACTATAAACTAGAAGACATAGAGGGAATTATTGTTCACTCATGAACTGTAATCTCTTTCATAATTTATTATGGATTTTCATTGTGAATTTTATCCTTGAATTGCTAAAATGAAGGTTAATTTGGGTTAATTTATTAAGAAAAGATAAGATTAAAAGAGAGGGGAGTGAATAAGTCACTTTAACAAAGTTTTGTGCGAAAGGTGCATTTTAATCCCCAAACTTTCCTAATTATAAATATATGGTCCCTTCAATTTTTAAAAATTAAGAACAAAGTCAATTTTGATCTCCAACTTTATTTTTTTGTTTGTTTTGTTTTTGGGAGAGGAGAGGAAAAGTAGCTGGATTCCAGCAGTAAAAAGAGAAACTCATTGTTTACACTGATTTAGGCCAAAAAAGGGTTATTTTGGTGTTAATGGTTTCTTTCTATAGTGAGAGTTTATCCTAGGTGTTTTTTTTCCTCTTAAACTTATCTTATATGGTAGATCTGAGCCCGCAAACAATTTTAGTTTTAGATTGATTATGGATTTTTGGGTACTTTTTTGGATTGTTTGCAACTATATATATGTTTTACAAGGTATTTAAGGTCTTTTCATGGGTCGAAATATGGTTGCAAATGATTTTTCTTATTTGAAACATCACAACTCAATTTTATAGCGGCCAGAGGTTGTTAAAATTTGGACAAGGCAGGCGACACATTGCCTACTATTTATTTTTCAAAAATTTAAAGGGCGAACAACCTATCGTCCACCTTTTAAGAAAAAAAGGTTCAAACACGTGAGCTACTCCAAGCCTGAGAGCCTAGGCCTTTTTCATTCCTTTTTTTTTCTTTTTTTTATTCCTCAAATCTTACCCATCATAATCGGATTTTTTTGCTTACTTATTTTTTATTTATTTCATCATTTAATATTTTGTTGATTTTTTATTGAGCAATGTAATTTGTTTTGATTTGATATTTTTATTTAGTTGCATCGATATTTGGTTGGTTCTCAATTTTATTAGTGTGTATTTTAGACAAAAAAAAATTATTGGAAAAAAAATTGTTTAGCCTAATTAAGTCAACGATCCAGATCATTGGTTTGACTTGTTTAACTTCGAATAGTTATGAATTGAGTTTCATAATTTTTCCCGATTATATAAATAGTTATCAATTTATTTAGTTAAATGCATACATGAACTCTTATAATTAAGATTTTTTATGTTAAAAAACACGTACAAAATGTTGATGCATTGAAAACAAATGTATTTCACCTACAACGAAGCGCGAGTCAAATAACAAGTTAATAAACTTATTGGGAAATTTAAAGATAAAACCTCTTACTGATTAAGTTTTCTTTACCAAGTTAACTTCTTATGTCCTACTCTCTTTCTCTCTCCTAAAAAAATAAAAATAAAAATGTAAATAGGTTATTCCATATTCTTTAGTTGAAAACATGACGCCCCTATTATAACACTCTTTTAGGTAGTGTTTGGTATGCTAGACAATATTAATTTGATTGAACAAGACTAGATAAGTAATTGTCTTGTCTTATGTTTGGTATACTTTGGACTGGATTGGATAATTTGTCTTATTTTATATTTGGTAGACATTGAACAGGACCCGGCATATCCGAGGCCTGAATCAATCCAAGTTTAAGAAAAAATAGAGGAATGATTGATCTGACCTGGTACAGTAAAAAACATGGGTCGACTTGCGACTCGGTTGACTCAAGATAAATCATGGATAAAAAATCCATTGAGTTTTTTAATTATTTTTTGTCAAAATGATGTTGCTTTGATTTTTTTTTTTAATCTGGGTTAACTCGGTTTGACCTTCCCGACTCGTGACCTAGCCTTGCCTAGGTCGATCCTCAAGTCAGGTTTTAAAACTATAATAATAATCATTTTTATCCATATGTTGAATTGAGTCAACTCGGTTTAACCTTCTCGACCAGTGACCCAAGCCTTGCAACGGGTCGACCTCTAAGTAATGTTTTAAAACTATGATAATAACCATTTTTATCTTTATTTTGATCCAAATCAACGCAGGTTGACCCTCCCAATCCGTGACTTGGGCCTTATCTCGTGTTGACCTCCGATTCGAGTTTTGCAACTATGATAATACCACTTTTATCCATACATTGACATGGGTCAACTAGGGTTGATCCTCTCGACCCATAACCTAGGTCTTGCCCTGGGTTGACTCCAAATTGGATTTAAAAACTATGATAATAGCCACTTTTATTATTATATTGACTCGGGTCAACCTGAGTTGACCCTTTCGACTTGTGAATCAGGCATTGTCCTAGGTCGACTCTCTAATCGAGTTTTAAAGCTATAATAATAATAATTTTTATCCTTATGTTGACCGAGGTCAATAGTCAACCTAACTTGTGACCCGGGCCTGATCCCGGGTCGACCACCAAGTCGATTTTTAAAACTACAACAACAACAACAATGTAATAACCCAAAATCTTATTTTATCATATTTATAGAAACATATAGTATTATCATTTAAAGTACATAAATTATTTTTTCTATCAAATTCTGGCTAAGTTTCCTATATATTTTATTTATACCAAGTTATCGACTCAATCAATTTTCACAATTTGCAAATAAAACTTCAACATATTCTCATCATATATTACCATCAACTCAAGGACAACATTTTCTTTTCCTTCTGTATTTCCTCAAGCAAATAAATTATTATATTATTCCAAAATATTTTAAGTAACGGGATGATTAACTTAGTTACAAAATAAAAACAACACATATTCATATTAATGCTAATCGAACCTAAAACTTAGTCTATATAATTACAATCATATGGTTTCAAAGAATTTAATTGAGATACATCATTCATACTTAATTTAGATTCATACACTACTTAGTTACAAAATTATATTACATAACAAAATATGCATTGATTTCACAAAATTACAAATGTGATACCTACTACTCGTCATGATGTTATGAAATACCTAAAATTTATATAACACTTAGCATAATTAGTTTAGACAGAATATTTATTATTATTACTTTTATATGTAATTATTTCCAATTCATGCAATTCATATGATTTAAGAACACAATATCTTCTCTTGCCAAACTGGTAGTTGTTCCATTTCTAAATTACAAATCTCTCAAATTGTTCGTTAACCAGGACACTAGTCTCAGTAATTCCAGGTACTAATTCTCTAATTTTCCATTAATCAGGAAATTATCCCATTTACTAGGGAACCAAAATCTTCCTCTATCCATTAACTAGGGCACTATTCTCACTAACTAGGAAATTAATATCTTTATCTGTCCATTAACTAGGGCATTAATTCCGCTAACCAGGGAACCAATTTCTTCATTTGCCTATTTATCAGAGCACAAGTCTCATTAACCAAGATAGCTAGTTTCTCAATCACATATTAATTAAAAGCACTAGTCTTATTTAGTAATTATTTTCTTCAATAATTTATCGTTTATCAAATAAGATTGTTATACATTTAAAGAATAATTACAAGCATAGTTAAATAATGCTCTAGTTTTAAGGTGCCGAGCACCTACTTAATGTCTAGGTATGTAAAACGATCCTCTACTACTGGGTGGGTCCTGCAGTCTCTCTTGTACCAACAAGAACGATATCAAATCCTCAGCTACTTCACATTTTAACTCAATAGACCATCATTTTATTCTTGACTTAAAATGACTTAGTATAATTTCCTATTTTCAAGCTAATCCTTATTTGAAACATAACTAAACTAAAAATTTGATTTCATGGATAGTTTGTTTCTTCCGGAAGCTAAATTATAGGCTACAACTTCACTAAAAAGGAAGAAAACTCATTTTTTTCCTGGACACATTCAAGACTATTCTCATTGCAACATCAAAACTATTAATTTAGTCCGACCTTCCCTCGATTTTTAATTTGTATCTAGAGTTTTATAATTCCAATTTAAGCGATGTCAGTTTTGTTGGAATGATATTATCTCTTACTTCAACTTTCATGTTAACTTAATCTGACTTTTGTTTTTGTCATTTTTAAGTCCTAAATCGTTCTGGAAGTGAGATGATGAAGCTATTCAATTTTCCAATTTCTTTCTTTTGACATATAATGAAGTATTTTCATTTGTTTTCTTACATTCAATGCAATTGTTTCTCCTTTATGTAATTTATAACTCCATTTACCCTATCATCCTACTCCTCAACAAATTTTCTCACTTCCTTCTATAAACAATCAAAATCCTCTCATTAAAATGCAACTACTTTCTGTACATTCCTTCATTTATAAAATATTCAATATAACACAAAAAACTCCATTACTCCCAAAAACTTTGAAATGTTCTTAACACAAAGTATAACCAACTTTCCATTAAAATTCAAAACACAAAATTTCTATTTCATTTACATTCATTCTTCAAATTAAACACATGCTAAGGTAGACATACTCAAACAACATTCATGCATTGTTTTGAATTTTCTTCACTTTAACCCCTTTATAGCCGACACTAACACCTTTTTAAACCCTAGGATTTATTTTTTCCCCTTGATAACTCATTATTATGAGTTGTTTTTATCCATTTCCATCCTAATTACATTAAACAAAGCCAGTTTCTCATTTCCCCTAATTTACTCATGAACCCTAACCTAAAATTTATAATTTACAAATCAATTTCTAATCGTAATCAATCTAACTTTTGTAGTCAAGTTTTAAACCCCTTACCTGGTGATTAAGTGATCTTCGATCCTCAGCCAGTCAAAACTTTTCTGATACTCCCTCTTTACCCCACTTTACCAGCCCTTCTCCATATAATTTCTCCAATTTCTTTCACCTTTTTCTCCTTTAATCATTGTCTAGAAATTATTCTCTCACTATTTAGGCCAAATCTTACCCAAATCCCTTCAATTTTGTTGTATTTTCTCTCAATATTTTTGGTGAAATAGGCTTGAAAATCCTCCACCTCCTTTTTATTTTATTTTTGTTGTCGGCCATTTGAGAAAGACTTTAGGGGTTTTATAGTCAAAACTTTAGGTAATTACATATTGACCCAATAGTTTAATTATTTTATTTTTGTCCCCATCTTTTCTCTTTTTTAACATTATGTTATATACTCTTTTGTTTCTTTTAATTTTATCCCTTGTCATTTAACTTTATATCTTTGATTTAATTTAACACTTTCCATCTCCATGTTAATATTTTAATATTCTACAAATTTTAACCAAGGTTTTACAAATAATTTTTATCCTTACATTGACTTGGGTTAATGGTCAACCCAACTTCTCAGATCTTGTCCCGGATAGACCCCCGAGTGAAGTTTTAAGACTACAATAATGATTACTTTTATCTTTACATTGATTCAGGGGTCAACCTGACTTGGGCTTGGCCTTGGATCAACTTCCAAGTCAGATTTTGAAACTATGATAATAATCATTTTTATCTTTATATTGACCTGGGTCAATGGTCAACCCAACTTGTGACTTAGGTCTTACCTCGAGTTGAGTTTTAAAACTATGATAATAATCACTTTTATTCTTATGTTGACCCGAGTAAATGGTTAACTCAATCCATGACCCGGGCCTTGTCCTAGGTTGACCCCCTAGTTTGGTTTTAAAACTATAATAATAAATATTTTTATTCTTATGTTGATCTGGATCAACCCAAATTAACTCTTGTGCAGAGAATTGAACAAGTTTATCATATCCTTTTAATAAGACAAAAATTTTTGCCACTAAAATAACCTTAGACATGACTAAAATTAATTTTTGTACTATCCAAAGATGCATAAAACAATTTCATAAAGAAATTATTATATCCAGTTCATTTTTATTCAACATACCAAACACTATATTATTAATGAGGAGTCTGATCCCACCTATACGAGGATCAATACTTAAAGGTGTTTTTTTATGATATATACTATCATACGTGTGAGGATGCAGATTTGCCATCAACTATAGACTATAATAAATGTGATTTGAAATTTTATAGGTAAGTGTTTAATGAAAATTCCACTTGCTACTTTACAATTCATTACTTATTTTTTAGTGAAATGGGTAGCGAAGAAAAGAATAATGCTGCTGGCAGCAATTTGGTTTACATCGCTATCTTAACACCTAATATTTGCACTTGTTAGAATCTAATCCCTTAGTTTCTCATGCAAAGACATTCCTAGCTCATAACTGAGTATGTTAATAATATTTGTGAAAGATTAGACATCGTCCATTTATTATCCTTCTTCCCATTTCTTTTTTCTTTTTTTTTCTTTCCTGTATTATTTATATTTGAATTTTGATCTTTTTTTTTTATTATTATTAACGTGGGTATCCGGCCCAACTTACGTTTACCTCGACTAATCTCACGGGTCCTGAAGTTAACAATCATATAAGCCTCCAATGACTATCATATTAGTAACCACAGCACTTGAACTTGAAATTATAGAAATATCAAACCCCTTGATCCCAAACATTTACTACTAGTCACCTTCTATATGGTTAAATTTTAATCCTTATTGAAGCCGGATGCTTAGTTGACCTTAGTATGCATGTCGTGTCCTGTAGAAATCAAAACGATGGCTACATATGGCGTGCATACACACGGATTCATAAAATATAAATTTTGTTTTCAACAATTTGATTCAATTATAGAATCATATCATGTATTAAAAAAAAGAACCTTATTAATAAATATCAAATATATTATCTTACACGTTTGGTTCAATAAAAATCATCACATATACTAAACGATTTTTGTTGATAAATATCAAATATATAGTATTTTCTTAAAAAAATTCTACTTGTCAGAAAAAAAACTTCTACTCCATATAAAAGGAAATTATTTATTCTTCTTTTACATTTTTTATATCATAGTACAAAATATATACCAATACTAATATATAAGTTCACTTTATCTCTAATTAAGAAAAAGACTAAAACAGTAATATAATTCTTAGAAAATAAGTTAATTTAGTTTTTTTTTTCATTATATGTTTGTTTATACATAGCATAATAATATAAAACTAACTTGTTAAATAACTAATAAATTATATAGTATTTTATTACCATTATTTTGACTATTAAAACTCTAAAAATAGGTCAGCAAAACTAATAATTAAAATATAAAAATATATTAAATCATTAAATTAGATCCTTAATTTTTATATATATATGATAATCCTTTTTCATTGTTTTGCATCATCATTTAAGCCTTTATATGACAAAAATTCATAAATTTTTTATTATTCATTTTTACCATCGTTACTAATATTTAAAAAACACCTTAAAACAAAAACAACTCATACAATTTATATCTATGTCTATATTTTTAAGTTTTATACATATCGCATGTAGTTATAATCCAAAAAATAATAATAAAAGTACATCAAAATTTAATAAAATTTTAAATTGAACATTTACTGTTTGTTTTGTAAAGGACTCTTGGTTATTCTTTTTATGTTATCTATGAATATTTTAGAGAAAATAATTCATAATTATTTATAAATCTGCTAATACTGAAAAGTATATTAAACTTTTTATTTGTATCTATATATTTAATATTTTTCTCACATATATTTAAAAAATATGTATTAATTTAAAACAAAATAATTTATAAGAACTAAAAAATTTAGTGAAGGCATTTAATAATACTTTTATTCAATTTGTATCTCATGTGTGATATAGTTTTATTCAAATTTTATTCCTAAATAGTATTTTTTTTATTTAGAATTAATTTTAGTATTTTTATAATTTTTTGCTGATATTAGAAAATAAACATAATATCAATACAAAGTTTTATGAAAATACCACTCGCTAATATATTATATGTATAAAAAACAAATAAAATAATGAATTTGCTTGTAGGCTAATGGTGTTTGCCTCAAACAACAATTTTTTTTTTTTTTTGTTTTAACCTTGAAAATCATTTGGTCTCGAACTAGTACAACACAAATTCTTACCTCTTGGCACACACCTCCATGTATATTTTTTAAGTTATAAGAAGTTAAAAAGCAATGTCACACTTTGCTCAAACAAAATATGTTTTATGATTGACTAACATACTTTGACATATTCTTTACAAGCATACGTTTTTATGCAGGGTTGACATCATTTTTTCTAGCCAATGGCCGACAATGCAAACCCATATCATTTTCTATGTAAGTCAAGTGCTTTCTTTTTCAATCAATGATTATTTCTAACCAATATATCATCGATAATCACCCACTTCTCTACCAATAAAGTGAAAGACAATACAACCAATGGTGGACACCAACATTTCCACCAACAATGAAACTCTCCATACTTGGGACGAGCGTAATTAAGGTCTATAAATATATTGGATCATTAGGTAAACAAAAAATAGATAATCATCTCAAACTCAACACTTCTTTACACTTACATTTTTTTTTTCTCAATTTTCTCATATATTATTTCTCTATATCTATTTACTTAAACATTAGAGAGTCTCGTTCTATGAGAGACTTATTTTTTTCAGAAACGATCAAGCCCATAATCAAGCTCACATATCTTAGCCCATGATCACAGCTTGTGGAAAAGTTAATTTTTATATGAAGTTTTTTCATGACTTTATTAGTGGTGCTATTTGTGAAGACCTGAACAAAAAACTAGTTCATTCTCTTTTATTCCCCTTTAAAAACTCTTTTCATGACTGACAAGTCTTTAGGATAAGGGAGAATAATTGATCTCCCTACCACAAAAACTTCATCCCCTCTAGCTCTCCAACAACTCTCCTAGCAAGTGCAAGTGCTCAACAATGTTATTCTAACCATACAAGAACAATTTTGCACCTTTTCATTTTATCAACAAGAAATTCAACACAAAGTCCATTACATGCACAAGATACACATAGGCAACTCCAATCTCAAGAAGGAATATGACAAAATGATATGTAAAGCATGCATAAAACTCTGACTCTTTGAGCCGCTCTCGCTGTGAAGAGCACTCTTCACAAATCTAAACTACATACGTGGCTATCTCCATCAATCCTTCTCTGACTTTCACTCGCATACTCCTTAATGAAAAAGACTTATATATAAGATGAGATCAGCTCCTAAGAATGAATATTAGCTCTACTAAGAGGGGGACTCTCAATTTTATCATAAAGGTGTTATATAATCATCTTTCCAAAGAATGTGTTGTTGTGAAGCCTAATATGAATAACTATGATGACTTTAAAGATCATAGGGAGTTATATAAAATGTTATAAGCATTCTAGATCTTATGACATAAAAAAGTAATGTCATGTGCAAAATCTACTCAACAACTTTTCATGGATCTGCTAGGGTGTGGTATCATAGCCTTAAAATTGGCTTCCTTTACAACCTTTATATTAAATTCATCTCTCATTTTAGCACTATCATCCTGGTAAAAAAATAATAATGGAAAAGCTCTTTGTCATCACCCAACGAGGAGATGAAATAACTAAAGCATATCTAAAGATTTAACAAGAAAATGCTCAATATGAAGGATCTGCTTAAACATATCACCACTGAAGCACTAATTAGGAGAGTCTAAAACTACTTATTATGGGAATGCTTGTATACTCTCTATGAAATAACTCTTCTCAATGTGAAATAAGTAATGGCGAACCATATTCGAGTAAAGAAAGCAGTGTGATTAGACAATGACACCCATGTTTTTAAATAGTAGAATCAACACAACACCACTAATATGCTACATCATAAAAAATGAACACCAATGGGCACATTGGCGATCACCTGACATTTCTTGAGTTCCTAACCATACTTCTCACAACCATATATATTAAGATGTTAATCGTTATCAAGGGAAAAGACTTTGTGTAATATCTACCTTGTGTAAAAAGTGGCCCAAACATAAGGAACTCTAACAAGTTATATCTTTCACCATAATTATAGGCACAACATTGAAGAATGTCATGCCTTAAAAAAAATACTAATTACCCAAAGATATCTTTAACAAATTGTAAAAAAAGAAAGATGACCAGAACAAGAAAGGAAACAAGTTTACACATTCCATAATGAGCTACTTGAGATCAGATAATCTCTAGATTATTTTCAAGAATTGTATCTCAATGTTTTTATTTTTCAGAAAAAAAGATTTTTCTCCATATCTCCAACGTCTCCAAATGATTTTTCACTCTCTGTGACTACTCATGAAATTCTTCAATGGATCATGAATATATACACAGACCATATTACTTACTTTTACACTCCTTTTTATTACTACATTGTTTTTTATGATTAATTAACATATTCTCTGATACGAACCTTGTGGATATGAAGATCAAAAAACCCACAATCCAATTGACCCTTTTTAAGAAAGCTAAATTTAGGCTTGTAATTGAGCTTGATATAACGATAACATATACCGAGGCACCAAGACAACAAATAAGCAGCCCTCACCCAACACCTATAATCGAGATATGAACAAGAAGTATAAAAGATGTCATGATCTCTTATTAATTTTTATATATATGGTGGTTGGAACTAAAAATAAAAGACAATGACATAAAAACTACCTGTTTTTTTTTTTGTTGTAATTTTCAAGAAAACTCAATCAAGTAAACCTAAAATATCCCAAATCAAGACTTATCTTCAAGAAACCCCAAGAATTAAGATTTTCTTTAGATTTAAAGCAAATGGATGAACTTTATATTTCTTTGAAACAAGATTTGTGGCAAACCCTAAAAAAAAAAAATTCTTGTGATTTTTTTATAACGTTTTATTCAATCAAAATCACAAATAATTTTTTTAAAACTTGATACCACGACTAGTTCTTAGAGAAGATAAAGAACTCTATAATTATAGAGTATGTGGAAACTTAAAAATAAAAAGGATATAACCTGATTTAGAGCCTTGCTCTCATACCAATTGATGTGGACCCTATGGTTGTAAAGATCCAAAAAACTAAAGTCAAATTGACCATTCCCAAAAAAACTAAATTTAGGCTTGTTCTTTGAGGTATAAATAGGTTTTATCGGAACTTGCCTAGTAACTCTTACTTCTCCTCAACCATTCAACCATTAAAGTTTATAAGTCTTTTCATGTTCAATAATGTTCATATTCAATTTTTTTTAAAAGTGTAGTACTAACAACATTAACATAACTCTCACTATTAATAATCATACTACATACCTTATGTCATAACTTAAATTTTGACCCCCTGTTTTTTTCAAATATTTTCAAAATACAACAAAAATAAAAATAAAAAACATGTTCTTGATGTATTTGCATCATTTTTAGCAATTTCAATGTCTTCTCAAAAAAATTCAAAATTCAAATTACTTCTCAACGCATTCAACTTTTAACACGCCATTTTTAAAATTGTTGATTTTTCTCATAAAAAAATATCAAAAACTATTTTCCTTTTTAAAAATATAAAAAAAATATAATAAATAGGAAAAAGGATAAAAAATGAAAAGGAAGAAAACAAGGGACTAAAGTAAATTTAGGTTGCTTGTTGGACTAAGCAATTGAGGGAAAGAAGATAAACGTTTTCACCTATAA
>Ga0307516_10007526_pt1 | contig 12512 bp, 4 predicted proteins | sample 19_EM_MG_FD_203310 | JGI IMG/M metagenome (GOLD analysis project Ga0307516, IMG submission 203310) | Populus trichocarpa ectomycorrhiza microbial communities from riparian zone in the Pacific Northwest, United States - 19_EM | ecosystem: Host-associated > Plants > Roots > Unclassified | place...
CGACGCCGAACGTGCCCGCGGCCGAGTCGATGACCCGGTCGACAGTCTTCACGCGTGAGGTCAGCACCCGCCCGAACGGCGCCTCGGGAACGATGGACACCCTGTCGCCCAGGTGCACGTTCGGAAAGGCCTTGAACGGCAGGATCGCCTGCACGACCAGCGGGCTGGTCTGGGCGATCTTGATGATCGGCTTCTTGCCGTCGCCCGCGTCCACCAGCGCGCCCGGGTAGAGGAACTGGTCCATCACGACCCCGTCGAAGGGGCTGCGGATGACGCGGCGGTTGAGCTGGTCGACGGCCTCCTGGTGCTGCAGCCGCGCCAGCGCCATGTTCTCCTCGGCGGTCTTCAACTCGGCCTCGGCCTGCCCGAGTTCGGCGGCGGCGTCGTCGCGCGCCTGGGCCGAGACGAACTCCTCCTTCACGAGCTCGTCCATGCGGCGCGACTTCTCGCGCGCCGCCTCGGTCTTGCTGCGCGCCTGCATCAGCGCGCCCTGCGCCTGCGCGCGGAAGCTGGCGGTCTCGGCCTGGCTCTTCTCGAGGCTCGACTCGATCACCACGAGCACGTCGCCCTTGTGGATCGCCTGGCCGCGATGCACCGGCACCTGCTGCAGCAGGCCCACCACGGGACTGCGCACCTCGACGACCTGCGCCGGCTCGATCATGCAGTCGTATCCGCCGGACGGCGCGACCGGCGCCGGCGCCGCGGTCGCCTCCGCGCTCGCCAACCCCGCCAAAGCCACGGCCATCGCGGCCGCCAACCTGCCCTTGCCTGCCACTCTCATGTCACCCATCCTGCAAATCCGATCAATCGATGCAGCTCGCGATCCTGCCGCAGCGTGTTCATGCGTCCCTTGTACGAGTCGCGCTCCGCGCGCTTCTGAGCCCGGGTCACGGCCGCGCGCAATGCGCGCCGCGCAATCGCCGGCGCGCGCGCGCACATGGCCGCCCGGAGCCAGGCCGGCTGCGACTTGAACAGCGCGTCATCCACGCACACGATGGCGCGCACCGAACCCACCTGCCCCTGGCGGCCGCTGCGTCCGAACAGCTGGCGGTCGACGCGCGGCGACTCGTGGAATTCCGTCAGGATCACGTGCAGGCCCCCGGCCTCGCGCGCCGCGGCGTCGAGCTTGATGTCGGTGCCGCGGCCGGCCATGTTGGTGGCCACCGTGATGCGGCCGCGCTGGCCCGCCTGCGCGACGATGGCCGCCTCCTCGGCGTCCTGGCGCGCGTTGAGCACCACGTGCGCGACGCCCCGCTTCTCGAGCTCGGCGGCGATCTGTTCGGAGGCCTCCACGCTGCGCGTTCCCACCAGCACCGGCTGTCCGCGCGTGGCGGCCTCGCACGCGTCGTCAGCCACGGCCAGCCATTTGGTGGCGGTGTCCGGCGTGCACACGTCGGGCAGCCGCACGCGCTGGATCGTTCGATTCGGCGGCACGCGCCGCACCGGCAGGCGATACACCGACCACAGCTCGCGCGACGCCTCCGCCCCGGTGCCCGTGAGGCCGGCGAGCAGGAAGTAGCGGCGGAAGAAGCGCTGGAACGTCATGCGCGTGAGCGTCTCGCGCCCGCTGGTGCGTTCGACGCCTTCCTTGGTCTCGATCATCTGGTGCAGACCCTGCTCCCACGACCGGTCGGCCATCACGCGGCCGCTGGACTCGTCGACGATCTGCACCTTGCCGTCGGCCAGGATGTAATGCTGGTCGCGCAGATAAAGGTGCAGCGCCGACAGCGCCTGGCGCAGCAGCAGCTCGCGCCACGACGCGGCGCGCCAGACGGCCGGGAGGCCTTCGGGCAACGCACCCGCCTGCACCAAGGCGGCGGGCAGCAGCTCGACGTCGCGCCGCGCGCTGATGCGGAAGTGCTCGCCGGAGGCCATGGTGCGCCCCGCGGCCATCGCCCACTCGAGCAGCGCGCCGTCGAAGATCCCCGGCGCGTCGCGCGACAGGATCATCGGCGTGCTGGCCTCGTCGATGAGCACGCTGTCGGCCTCGTCGACGATCGCGAAATGCAGCGCCGGGATCAGCGGCTCTCCGGCGCCGTCGGCCTGGCGCGACTCGGGTGCCCACAGCTCGCGCAGGCGGCTGACGCGGCCCGGCAGCATGCCGTGGCCGGCGAGCCGATCCTTGAGGTAGTCGAACACCACCTCCTTGCCCGCCACGTAGCAGATCTCGCTGCGGTACGCGACGCGGCGCTCGTCGGGCTCCATGCCGTCGCGCACGCAGGCGCCGCGCAGGCCGAAGAAGTCGAACAGCGGCAACATCTCTTCGCAGTCGCGATGCGCGAGGTAGTCGTTGGTGCTGATGACGTGCACCGACGCGCCGGAACCGGCCATCGCGGTGGCGGCCAGCGCGGCGACGAGCGTCTTGCCCTCGCCCGTCTGCATCTCGGCGAGCCGCCCGCACAGCAGCACGCGGGCGCCGGCGAATTGCACCGGATGCGGCCACATGCCCAGGCGCCGCCGGCTCGCCTCGCCGATGCAGGCGAACAGCTCGACGAGATTGCCCGGCGCACTCCATCCGGACGCCAGCGCCTTGAGCTTGCGCTGGGCCGCGCGAAAACGATCGGTGACCTCCGCGTCAGGCAACAGGCGCAAGCCCTCCGCACACTGCTTGACGTCGCGGTCGAAGGCCGAGATGCCGCCCGCGCCTTCGCGCCCCGGCGGCAGCCAGCCCGGCACGTTGCGCAGGAATTCCTCGACCTTGTCGAGACGCTCCGCGTCGCGCTCGTCGCGCAAGGTGTCGGCGCGGCGGAACGCGATGCCGGCAAGCGATCGGGGCAGCGCGGGATCAGACATCGAGTCGGGCCAGGAACAGCTGGCGCAGTCGCAGGAACCACTGGCGCGCGAGCGGCGTCCAGCCCAGGTCGAAGCGCACGTAGGCGCGGTCGCCGAACACGCCGCTGGGCGACGGGCGCGCCATCTCCAGCTCGAGGTCGAACACGCGCTTGATGGCGTGCGTGCCGCCTTTTTGCGCCGGGTCGACGGCGATCTCACCGCCGCCCTCGGTGCCCAGCGCCTGCGACACGAGTTCCTGCTCGCCGCCCGAGAGGTCGCGGCGCAGCCGCGCCGGGATCTCGGTGCCCAGGTCGTTGGAAAGGCGGATGTCCGCGGCGACGGCGCCACGCTGCGCGATCAGCGCCATGTCCTCCTGCGGGATCGCGGCGCGCACGCGGCGCGACGGGCCATCGATCACGTAGCCGACGATCTCGCCGCGCTTGACGTAGCGGCCCGGCAGTTCGGTGGGCGCGGCCGGCATCCAGCGGCCCGGGGCGGTGGCGGCGATCGTCAGTGCCTGCAGGCGCCGCTGGGCCTGGTCCAGCTTGGCGTTGCCGGCGGCAAGTTGCGCGCGCAGGCCTTCGGCCTTGGCCGGTGTCTCCACCTCGGCCTGGCGCAGCTGCGCCTGCGTCATCGCGACGGCCGCGGCCGCGACGCCCAGGTCGCTGACGACCGTCGGGTTGTCCAGCACCAACAGCGACTGTCCGGCGCCCACCTTGTCGCCGGGGCGCGGCATCGCCTCGCGCACCTGGCCGGCGGCGTCGGCGCGCACGATGTCCTCGTCCGGCAACCAGACCACGCCCTGCTGCACCGAATGGAACGGCAACGGCACCAGGCAGACGAACACCAGCGCGCCGCCGAGGACGACGACCACCCGGCGCAGCGCCGTGTCGCGCCGGCGCGCGAGCGCGGCGCCGCCGCGCAGGTGCTTCCAGCCGCGCCACACGGGCATCACGAGGGAGCTCCATGCACTGACGAGCGCCATCAGCACGCCGATGAAGAAGTACTTGCCGGCGACGAACCAGACCATCCCGAGCGTGACGCTGACGCGGTAGATCGGGGCCACGGCGCCGTAGACGCCCAGCAGCACGCGTTCGCCGTTCGATTCCATCGGCGCGACCGCGTCCCGCGAACCGAGGAGGTAGCGGTCGACCAGGTACGTCAGGTACTTGGTGGCGCGCTGCGACAGGTTGGGCATCTCCAGCAGGTCGCAAGCGATGAAGTAGCCGTCGTAGCGCATCAACGGGTTGCCGTTGACCACCAACGTGGACACGCCGGCGATCAGGATCACGTTGAACGCGAAGGCCGACGCGAGGCCCGACTGCGACCCCAGCCAGACGTACACCGCGATCGCGCCCAGCACCAGTTCGGCCATGATCCCGGCCGCCGCCACCGTCGCGCGCGCCCATTTCGACGGGAAGCGGTACGACGACGTCGCGTCGACGTAGGGCACCGGCGAGAACAGGATCACCATGACGCCCACCTCGCGCACCGTGCCGCCCCAGGCCTTCACGGCCAGGCCGTGGGCCCATTCGTGCACCGCCTTGACCAGCGGGTAGGTGAACCACAGCAAGGCCACGTTGCTCGCGGCCAGCACGCGATCGGCCAGGTTGTCGGTGAGTTCGTGCCAGTGCTGGAAACCCAGCACGCCGGCCGGCGCCACGATGGCCAGCCACAGCAGCAACACTGGCCACGTGAACACGATCCGCGCGAGACCCGCCTGCTTCTGGAACCAGGCGTCCGGATGCAGCAGCGGCAGCCGCAGGCTCATCGGATTCATGAAGCTCTGCTTGATCTGCGACTTGCGCTGGCGCTTGTAGCGCTCGAACACCTCGCCGGCGTCCGGCGATACCTGCGTCTGCAGCAGGTCGTTGCCGTGCAGCGACGTCATCAACTGGACCAGCTCGTGCTGCGAGATCGCGGTGCCCTCGCCCGCCGCGCCGTCGCAGGCGGCCTGCCAGACCTCGTCGAGCGTGCGCCGTCCATCGAGCAGCTTCAACACGCCGTGCACCTGCGGGCTGACGCGGTGGAAGCGCTGCGTGAGCGGGTCCATCAACAGCACCCACGGCCGACCGCGCAGCCGGCGATGCAGCGGCTGCACGCCGTCGCGCAGCCGCGGGCGCAGGTGGCGCACGGCATGCCAGTGTTCGGACAACAGCGTCTGCATCGTCAGGCCCCGGCGCTCACAGCCACCAGCCCCAGATCTTGAGGCGCAGCCAGTCGATGCTGGAACGCGTCCACACCGTGAGCAGGTTGGAGTCGCCCACCTCGATCTTGCCGACGCCCTGCATGCCAGGGCTCAGCCGCGGCACGTCACCCAGCCAGGCCGCCTCGACGCGGAAGCCGTTGGTCGCGTCCTCGACGCTGGCCGTGGCCGTCACGTTGGTGACCTTGAAGCGGCGGCTTTCGCCCGGCTCGCCGGTCAGGCGCAGCAGGCCCGGCTGGCCGCTGCGCACGCGCGTGATGTCGCGGTCGGCGACGTGCAGCACGACGCGGTAGGCGTCGGTGGCGGCGATCTCGAACATCTCCTTGCCGGCCTCGATCGGGCCGCCGATCTGCTGCGTCCAGTCGCCGGTGACGACGAGCCCGTCCATCGGCGCGATGATGGTCGAGCGCGCCAGCTTCGCGTCGACGAGCGCGACCTGGGCCTCGGCTTCCTGCAGTTCGGCCGCGGCTTGCGTCACCGCCGCGGCGTCGCGATCGGCCATCGCCTGGCGCACCTTGCCGGTGGCTTGCTCGCGCTCGCCGACGTGCTTGCTCTGTTCCAGCAGCAGGTCGCGGTCGTCCAGGCGCGCGAGCACCTGCCCGCGCGTGACGCGCTCGCCCGGTCGCACGAGCGCCTGCGCGACGAAGCCCTCGAACGGGGCCGTCACGACCTGGCGCACGCGTCCCTCGATGACGACGTCGGCCGTCACGCGGTCCGTGACCGGCCACAGCACCAGGATGGCCAGCACCAGCGCGACCGCTGCGGCGCCGGCCTTCCACGTGAGATGGCCGGAGCGCGAGAACTTGCGCCACAGCTCGCGCGTGCCATCGACCGCATGGCGCGGCAAAGACCGCTCGGCGACGCGCCAGTGGCGCAGCAGCGGCTCGCTGACCGCCACGCTGGCACGCAGCACCGTGAGCGTCTGCGGCGCGATCGCACCGTCCAGGCGCGCCACCAGCACCGCCACCGGCTCGCCGTCGTCCATCACCGGCACGGCCCACCAGCCCGCGCGCTGGTGCTCCCGCATCTCGACGGCGGCGCGCGTGGCGACCTCGGAGGCCTCCTGCAACGCCGTGGCCGCGCGCTCGGCCCAGGCCGTATCGGACGCCACCCACCAGTGCGGCGTGTGGTCGCGCACCTCGAACAGCGTCAGCGACAGCCCCTCCGCGCCCGCCACCTCGGCGCGGGCCCAGGACGCGGTGCGGTTGATCCACTCCTGTGCCGCGGCGCGCGCGCCGCGCTGCGACACCACGTAACCCAGCTTCTCGAGCAGGCGCGCGGCGCGCTGGTTGTGCTCGAAGCTGGTGGCCAGCAGGCCCAGCTGCAGCCAGCCCAGCGACAGCATCACCAGCTGGATGACGCGGTCGTTGTGGGGCGGCGCGACGGCCGCGCAGACCACGGCGGCGCGGCCGTCGGGCAGTTGCACCGTCGTCGCGATGAGCATGTCCGCGGTCGCCGTGGCGTCGCTGCGCGCGAGCGCCACCGGGTTGGCCGGCGACACGCGCTGGCGCAGCGGGCCCCAGGCCTCCTTCAACGCGGGGAGCGTGAATTCGACGCTCCAGTTCACGTCGGGGCCCGCGAAGGCCGCCTCGCGACAGGTGACGCCGCTGGCGATCAGGCGCTGGCGCCAGTTCTCCAGCGCGCCCACCAGCAGCCCGTCCGTGCCGGCACCCTGCGGCGGCCGCTCGGTGGGCCTCGGCGTCGAGGCCTTGAGCTGCGCGCTCACGGCGTGATCTCCGTATCCGTGACGGGCGCCGGCTTGGCCGTCGCCTTCTTCGCCTTGCTCGCGGCGTCGCGCGCGGGCGCCATCTCGGTCGGCGGCGCCTCGACCTGGCTCACGAGGACGGCGTCGAGCAACGCGATCTGCATCTCGTCGAGCCGCCCGGTGACCGCATCGAGCTTGATGAAGTTGAGCCAGGCGTCGTAGCGCGCCTTCGACAGGTCGCGCTGCGCCTCGAACAGCTTCTGCTGCGCGTCGAGTACCTCGGCGTTGATCTTCATGCCCACCTGGTAGCCACGCTTGTTCGCGGCCAGCGCGACCTCGCTGGACTTCACCGCGCTCGCCAGGCCGCGGGCCTGGCTGACGGCCGACAGGGACGCGATGAAGTCCTGCCGCACGGCCAGCGAGACGGCACGCCGCGCGGCCTCGAGGTCGCTGCGCGCCTTGTCGCGCAAGGCGAGCGCCTCCACCACGTGGGCCTGCGTCGCCCCGCCCGAGTACAGCGGCACGTTCAGCGTGATGGTGGCCGTCAGGCCCTGCCAGACGCGCGGAAAGCTGCTGGTCTCGCTGCCGGTTTCCTTGCCCTTGGTGTAGTTGCCCGAGGCCTCCACGGTGGGCGCGTGGCCTTGCCCGGCCTTCAAGGCGTCCGCCTCGGCGGCGTCGAGAGCGTGCAGCGCCTGCTGGATCTGCGGGCTGATGACCGCGGCGTCACTGAGCCACTCCAGCATCGACGTCGGATCCAGGCCAGGCATGCGCGTGCCGTCCAGGCCGCGGCGCGCCAGCCCCGGCACCGGGCCGCCGGCCAGCTCGGCGAGCACTTCCTGGCGCATCTGGAGATCGAACTGTGCGGCCACGAGCTGCGCCGCCACCGTGTCGGCCTTGGCCTGCGCCTCGCGCACGTCGGGGATCGCGGCGGTGCCGGTCCTGAAGCTGTGCTGCGCCGTCGCGAGCTGCTCGATCGTGGCCGCCTGTTGCGTCTGCAGGAAGCGCACGTCGTCGCGCGACTTCAGCACCTCGAAGCACGCCTCGACGAACTTCTCCTGCGCCTCGGCACGCGCCTGGTCGAGCGCCCCGCGCGCCTGCTCCAGCTGGGCTTCGGCGGACACGTAGGCGTAGTAGACCGCGTTGTTGAGGAGCGGCTGCTTGACCTCGACGCTGTAGGTCTGCGAATGGAAGGCGCGCACGCCACGCCCGGTGACGGGATCGATGTTGAGGTAGTCGGTGTAGCGCGTGCGCGAGACGCCGGCCGTGCCGTTGATCGTCGGCCCGAACCCGGCCTTCGCCTGCGTGAGCCGCTGCTCGGCCGCCCGTACCTGCGCCTCTGCCGCCGTGATCGCGGGGTCGATGTCCATCGCGGAGCGTACGAGCTCGGTGAGGGATTGGGCATGCAGCAGGGCAGGCGCGAGCAACAGCGCAAGAAGCAGTTTTCTCATGGGGACGCGGGTCGAGAGACGGCCAACCGGGCTGGCGAGCCGTGCGGACGAGGTTCGCGAGCGAGTGAGAACCGCTGCAACCGATGTCAGGAGTGCCAGTTTAGGTGAGCCGGCGCCGACTCGTGCAGGGTTGTGTGTCCAACTCGCGATGGTTCGTGAAGTGTTTCTGGTACCTGGCAACGCCGAAGGCGCGAGGCGCGCGCAATACCGGGTACTGCATCCGGTATTCGTGACAAAAGTCCGCTGGACGGCGGCGAATCGGCGCCGTCGCCCTACCATCGGCGAAGCCGATCGTCCATTGCCGAGATCGACATGCCGGAGACGGACCCCGACTCGGAGCCAGGCCCGCCGGCGAGCAGCAGGCCAGGAAGGTTCATGGCGCGGCCGCCCTACATGATCGCCATTGAACAAGGACCCGACGTTTCGGCCGGGCCCTCGTTCTCCACGAACAGGTCAGGCGATCACTGCCCCATCAACTTGCTCCAGTTTGCGAGCGCCGCTGCCTCCAGCTCCGCCATCCACTCCGCCGTCAGGACGGAGGCCTCGGCCTGGTCGGCCGCCACCATGTCCTGCAGCGTGCGGCCCGGGGCCGGCGGCGGGGACGCCGTGAAGCTCAGCTGGCCGCTGGCCGTGATGATGGGCGTGCCCACCACGATCTGCGGAGCGACGTTGGCGCCGGCCGTGCCCGAAGTGGTCACCGGCGCGCTCGTCGCCAGCGTCACGTACGGGTTGGCCGCCGCCGGGGTCGCCACCGCCGTGCCCGAGAGCACGTTGACCGCGAAGGCCTGCGTCGTCGTCGCCATCGAGCCGTTGCTCGCCTCGGTGCTGGTCGCCCTCGCCTGCAACTGCAGCGTGCCGCAGTAGCCGTTCGGCGCCTTCACGCTCAGCCTGGTCGAATCCCAGCCGCTGATGTCCACCACCAGCCCGGCCTGCGCCAGCGTGACGCTGTGCGTGCCGTCACTCAGCACCGCGCCGGCCGGCAGGCCGAGCAGTTCGAGCTTGAGCTTCGAGGAGCCGTCGGTGTCGGCCAGGCCTGCGTCGATGCGCGGCAGCGCGATGGCCGTGCCGGCGATGCCATAGACCGTGCCGTTGCCGTCAGGCAGCGTCTCGATCACCTGCAGGTCGTCGATCATCGCGCCGCGCGCCGCCGTCGTGCCCGTGCCGCCTTCCAGCACCACGCTCACGGCGCGGGTGGAGCCGTTGCCGAGGAACGAGAACGTCAGCGCCTGCCAGTTCAGCCCGGTGTTGGCGCTGGTGTTGGCATAGGTGGCGATGCGAACGCCGTCCACGTAGATGCCGATCTGCGTGGCGCTGGACGCCAGGCCGAGGGCGCCCGCGTAGTCCAGCGTCAACGTGTAGACCGCGTTGGCCACGGTGGCGACGTCGTGCTCGACTCCCAGCGTCTGGTAGTTCTGCGTGCCGTTGGCACCGACGCCGTTGGTCAGCGACAGCCAGTTGTTGCCGTTGCCGGCCGCCGGCTGCACCTTTACCTGCTGGCCGTTGGCGGCCTTCATGGTGTCGCCCGCGCCCCAGAACTCGAACGCGCTGTACTTGTTCGCCGCGGGGGCGACCAGATCCCAACCTTCGACGCTGCAGTCGTAGACCACCGTGGCGCCCGACGTGCCGTCGCACGCCGTTTCCCAGCTGGTGTCGACGATTTCGCGGCTGACGCTGGTGTCGGTGCGCGCGGCGAGCGTGACCTTCGGGGCCTGGGCGACGGCGTCGACCTGCACCTCCAGCATCTGCGTGGTGGTGGCGCGACTGCCGTCGGACAACTCGATCGCCGTGGCTTGCGCCTGGAGCTCGAGGTGGCCGCTGAAGCCGGCCGGCGGACGCAGCGTCAATGCCGACGTCGTCCAGCCGGTGAGGTCGGCCACCAGCGCCGTACTGGTCACCGTGAAGCTGTGCGTGCCGTCGCTCAGCACGCTGCCCACCGGCATGCCGGTGAGCGTGAGCGCCAGGGTCTCGGAGCCGTCGGTATCCACCAGGCCCGCCGCCAGGCCTTGCAGGGTGAGCGTGCCGCCCTGCTTGCCTGAGTTCAGGCGGATCGCCTCGGTCAGTGCGATGTCGTCCAGCATCATCCCGCGCCCGCCCGCGTTCTGCGCGCTCGCGTCGGTGACGATGCGGATGTCCTGCATGCCGCCGGTGCCCGTGAACGTGACGCTCGCCGTGCCCCAGGTGAGCGCGCTGGCGCCGCTGGTGTCGGTGCGCGTGGCCACCTTGACGCCGTCCACGTAGACCGCGATCTGCGTGTAGGCGCTGGCGAAGCCGTTGCGCCCGGCCAGGTCGAAGCTGAGCGTGTAGGTGTCGCCCGCCACCGTCTGGACGCTGCGCTGGATGCCCAGCGTCTGCGACTGCGTGCCGCCGGCGTCGTTGAGCTCCAGCCAGTTCTTGCCGTCGCCCGTCGCCGCGCTGACCGTGTGCAGCGTGTTGTTGGCGTCGGCCATCTGGTCGCCCGTGCTCCAGACTTCGAAGCCGTTGCTGCCGCCCGCCAGCTTGTCGCCGGTGGTGAGCAGGTTCCAGCCCTCGAGGTTCGTGCCGGTGACCAGCGTGGACGACGTGTCCGTGTTGGCCGCCGACTCCCAGCCGGTGCGGAACACTTCCTTGTTGGTGGCGATCGTCTCGGTGAGCGCGATGTTGTCCACCATCATGCCCCGGCCGCCGGCGTCCTGGCTGCTGCCCTCGGTGACGATGCGCACGTTCTGCAGCGCGCCGGTGCCGACGAAGCTGCAGGCGACGCTGGTCCACGCCAGCGAACCCGAAGCGCTCGTGTTGTTGAACGTCGCGATCTCCACGCCGTCCACGTACACGCCGATCTTCGTATACGCCGAGGTGTATCCGTTGCGGCCCGCCAGGTCGAGGCTCAGCGAGTAGCTGGCTCCCGCGACCGTCTGGACGCTGCGCTGGATGCCCAGCGTCTGCGACTGCGTGCCGGCCGCGTCGTTGAGCTCCAGCCAGTTCTTGCCGTCGCCCGTGTCCGCTGTCATGGCGTGCGTGGTGTTGGTCGGATCGGCCAGCAGGTCGCCGGTGCTCCACACCTCGAAGCCGTTGGTGCCGCCCGACAGCTTGTCGGTGCCGGTGACCAGCGTCCAGCCTTCCAGCGTGGTGCCGGTCTGCAGCGTCGACGAGGTGTCGTTGTTGGCGACGCCCTCGAAGCCGGTGCGGAACAGCTCCTTGCTCACGCCGGTGGCGCCTTGCAGCGTCAGCGCGGGCGCGTCGGCGACGGCGGTGATGTCGATCACCAGCGACGCCGCCGCGCTGCTCAGCGCACCGTCGGAGACGGTGAAGCCGATGCGGGCGTAGTCCTGCGCGCGGTTGCCTACGCCGGCCAGCGAGCCGCCAGGACCGCCGGAGGCGTTGGCCGCCGGGACGAAGCGCACCGCGTTGCCGGCGAAGTCGGCCGCCACGAAGTGCGCCCCGACCGCGACGTTCGTCCACGTGCCGCTCACCAGGCGTTGCAGCGTGCCGTCGGCAGGCAGCGCGGTGATGGTGATCGTCAGCGTGGTGCTGTCGACGTCGGCCACCGCGAAGTGGCTCCATTGCAGGGCCAGTGCGGTGTCCTCGACGCCGGCGACCTTGCTGTCGACGGCCGTCGGTGCGTCGTTGACCGCCGTGACCGTGATGCGGGCCGTGGCCGTCGTGCTGGTCGTGCCGTCGCTGACGCGCCAGGTGAACGTGTCGGCGCCGTTGTAGTCGGCCGTCGGCTTGTAGCTGAACGTGCCGTTGGCGTTGACCACCAGCGTGCCGTGCGCCGGGCCCGTGACCACGCTCGCCGTGAGCGCGTCGCCGTCGACGTCCGTGGCCGAGGCCAGCGGATTGAAGACGAGCGTTCCGTCTTCCGCCATGGTCGGCGCCTGGTCGGCGACGACCGGAGCGTCGTTGACCGGCGTGACCGTCAGCGTGAACGTGGCGACGTTGGAGTCGAGCTTGCCGTCGTTGACCTTGTACGTGAACGAGTCGCTGCCGTTGAAGTTGGCGACCGGGGTGTACTTGAACGTGCCGTCGGCGTTGACCGTCAGCGTGCCGTGCGTCGGGCCCGTGACGACCGAGGCCTTCAGCGTGTCGCCATCGATGTCCGAGGCCGTGGCCAGCGGGTTGATCGTGACGGTGTTGTCCTCGGCGAGCGCGACGCTCGCGTTGGCCAGCACCGGCGCGTCGTTGACCGGCGTCACGGTCAGCGCGAATGAGGCGACGCTGGAGTCGACCTGGCCGTCGTTGACCTTGAACGTGAAGCTGTCCGTGCCGTTGTAGTTGGCCGTCGGCGTGTACTTGAACGTGCCGTCGGCGTTGACCACCAGCGTGCCGTGCGTCGGCCCGGTGAGGATCGTCGCCTTCAGCGCGTCGCCGTCGGCGTCCGTCGCCGTGGCGAGCGGATTGATCG
>Ga0307516_10007527_pt1 | contig 12512 bp, 10 predicted proteins | sample 19_EM_MG_FD_203310 | JGI IMG/M metagenome (GOLD analysis project Ga0307516, IMG submission 203310) | Populus trichocarpa ectomycorrhiza microbial communities from riparian zone in the Pacific Northwest, United States - 19_EM | ecosystem: Host-associated > Plants > Roots > Unclassified | place...
AGCCGCGGAGCGGCCGGCACCATCGTGTTCTGGGACATCTCCCACCCGGCCGATCCGATCCAGCGGACGGTCACCAGGGTGGACAGCCCAGGTTACGACCAGGCGGTGATCAGCTCGGATCGGCATTTGGTGGTGACCGCCCGCAATCTTGCGCCCGGGCCGTCCACCCCGGCACCCACCGACGGATCGCCGGTGCCGCCGGGAATTCCCGGCAACGAGCCGCCGTATCACCCGAAGTACCTGGTGACGCTCACCGACGTGAGCGATCCGGCCCACCCGACGAAGCTGTCCGAGATCTCGATGCCGGTGGACGAGCGGGTCGGCGAGCTGGCCCTGCGTCCGGACGCGAAGATGATGGCGATCGTCGGTCCGAGCTCCCCGACCGTGCTCTGGGATTTGTCCGACCCGACCCATCCGCGGCCGATCGCCACGAGCGACGAGTTCTCCGGCGGGGCTTCGTTCACCCCGGACGGGCAGACTCTCATCCTGGTCGGCTCGACGGGGATGAGCCGGCTGGATGTGAGCCACCCGGACCGGCCGGCGCGGAAGGTCGCGCTGACCGGCATCATCGGCCTCAGTGTCGATACCCATCTCGCGGTGACCGGGGGTAACTCGATGAACTCGGCCGTACTCTGGAACATCGCGGATCCGAGCCGCCCGGATCGGCTGGCCATTCTGACCGGACTGCCCAGCGGGCTGACCGGCGCGACCTTCAGCCCCGACGGGCACACGCTCGCGCTGGAGGCGGGCAGAGACCAGTCCGTGTCGTTGTGGGACGTCACCGATCCGGCCACCCCACACCGCAACAGCACGCTCCGGAGCGCCGAGATGGGATCCGGCGGGCTGAGTTTCAGCCGGGACGGCCGCATCCTGGTGACCGACGTGCCCCACGCCGACGAGATCGCCGCCCTTTGGGACCTGTCCGGGTTGCTGGATCTGCGGCGCGCGCCGGCCACGGTCGCCTGTGGGATCAGCGGCGGCGGCTTCAGCACCGGGGACTGGGCGCGATACCTCCCCGGTGTCCCGTATCGACGGACGTGCTGAAGACGCTGCCGGGGGCTACCTCATTGCGACTGGTTCGCGACATCCTCCGCGGTAAGCCGGCCGCGGTCGCCGGTCGCCGCCAACCCGTGTACGGCCGACGGGTCGGCCGGGCGTCGCCAGTGCCAGTCGGTGATCGCCTGGTAGGCGGCGACGACCGACAGCAGGCGGTCCTCCTCATAGGGCGCGCCACCGAGGATCGTGCCGATCGGCACCCGCGCGGCGGTGAAGCCGATCGGGAAGCCGATCTCTGGCAGCCCCAGGATGTCGAACGGCACCGGGCTGGCCTGCACCACCACGTCGCAGTGCTCGAAGATCTGGTCGAGGACCCGCTCCAGCAGCAGGAGCTTGGCGCGCTGGCCCGTGATGAACTCGTTTGCCCCGAGCAGCGCGCCCTGCAGCCACCCGGTCACCGAGACACCAAAACCGCGAAGGTCCGTGCGGAGGTACGGCAGGAACGGCTCGCTGCGCTCCGGCAGGCGTACGTTGTTGAACTCGTTGCCGGTCAGCAGGTCCCACTGGTCGGGGAAGGGGACGTCGACCAGCCGGACGCCGTCGATCCCGTCCACCGCCGACAGGAACGCCTGCCGTGTCGCGTCGCCGGTGGCGTACCCCGGAAGCACGCCGACGCGGGTGCTCCACCGGGCGCGCAGCCGCCCCCGTGAGTAGACCGGCGTGGCGGCCTCGACCAGGTCCGGCACGCGCGGCAGGCCCTGCGTACGCGGGTCGGCCGGGTCCTCGCCGGCCATCGCGGTCAGCATGATCGCCGCGTCGACGGCGTCCCGGGCAAGCGGGCCGGGATGGTCCCGGGTGTAACTGAGCGGGATGATGCCGGCCAGCGACACCCGGCCCATGGTGGGCTTGAGACCGGTCAGGTTCTGCGCGTTCGAGGGCGCGGTGATCGAGCCGCCGGTCTGCGTTCCCGTCCCGGCGACCGCCATCCGCCCGGCTACCGAGGTGGCTGTGCCGGTCGACGAGCCGCCCGGATCGGTCGTCGGGTCGGCCGGAGTCCACGCGTTGACCGTGGTGATCCGCCCGTCCGGCGTGGTCGCCCGGGTCGTCGCGAGCGGGCCCATCTGGGTCTTGCCGAGCACGATCGCGCCGTTCGCCTTGAGTCGGGCCACCGGGGTCGCGTCGTACGGCGGCACGAAGTCCTGGAACAGGTAGGAGTTGGCGGTGGTCCGTACGCCCGCGGTCCAGTAGTTGTCCTTGATGGCCAGCGGAATGCCGTGCAGCGGCCCAACCGGCCGTTTCTTGCCGGCGGCCTTTGCCGCGGCTCGCGCCTCGGCGGCGAGCACCGTGTTGAAGGCCTGATAGACCCGGTCGAACGTGCTGATTCGGGCCAGGTGGACCTCGACGAGTTCGGCCGGCGAGAGCTTGCCGTACCGGATCATCCAGGCCGCCTCGGCCAGGGTCAGTTCGGTCGGGTCGGCGAGCGCCTCCGGACGCGGGCGCAGGTACGCGCCGGACCCGAATCTCACCGGCCCGCCGGCCCAGGCGGATGCGGCGGACGGCAGGGCGGCCGCCCCGGTGGCAGCGGCCGCGGCGACCGCGGCGGTCTGGGCGAGGAACACTCGCCGGTTCGTGGCTTTCACTTGCGCCACGCGGTGCTGATCGACGGGTAGAGCATCGGCGCGCGCTGCTGCGAGAGGGCGGCCGAGTCACTGCCGGCGGGAGTGGGCATCTGGTACGCGGCGAGGGTGGCGACGCTGCCGCGAACGAACGAGCGCAGCGAGGCGAGTACGGAGTCACGCCCGGGCGAGCCGGTCGAGGGGTCGGCGGCGGTACCCGGCGGAAGCTGGTCGAGGTCGATGCCGAGGGACGCCAGGCGAGCCCTGATCATGATGTCGAGTTCGGAGTCCGTAGGTGAGGTGGCAGCCATGCGGATCACTTTCCGAGTCGACTGTGTCGCCGGCGTAGCCAGATGATTGCAGCGCGAAGGCGCACACGAGCAGGCTCCTACCAAATGTAGGGGATGAGCCGAGCGCGGCTTGCGGCAAACTCGCGATAGCGGTTGCCCAATGCAGCGGTCAGGGCGCGTTCCTCGAGGCGCAGACGATGGACCAGAGCGATCAGCACCAGGAGGACCGCGCCAATCGCGCTGACCCAATTCCCCACCATCAAGCCCGCGCCGGCGAAAGCCAGGACCAGGCCGGTGTAGCTCGGGTGGCGCAGGATGCGATAGGGGCCGCGTTCCACGACGGGCTGTCCCTCACTAGTCGTGACCACCAAGGTGAAGTACTTGCCCAGGCTCACGAATGACCACCAGCGCAGCAGCAGTCCCAGCCATCCGAGTGCCGCCCCGAGCGCGAACAGGAACACGCCGCCGCCGATGACCGCGCTCGGGGCGACAGCCCGGCCGAGGGGCAATATCAAGATCCCGGCGAAGAACATCACCCTGAACAATGCCTCTGCCCGTACATTGACGCGCATCGCGGCGCGACGTGACCGGAACGCTTGTCCGAGTTCGCCTGCCAAGAAGGCGCCGACGCTGACGAGAAAGACGGTGCGCGCCGGGTTCGACAGCTCCTCGTAGGGCATTGGCATGTTTCTCAGTGTCGTCGAGAAACGTCACCCGTGTCCAAACCGCGCCGTGTCCCTCTTTTGCGGCTGAGAAGGGCGCGCTGCGAGCACGCTGGTGTGCCGCCCGCGAGCGACGGTTCGGCGACGACGTGGACGGTCAGCGCGTCGCGGCGGGTCTGCCCACGATCATCGCATCGCGTACCGGCTCCGGAAAGGACTCCGCGGTCTGCACGTCCAACTCGGCCCCGAGGCCGTCGAGCACCCGGGTGAAGAACGAACGGGCCGCGGCCGCGTACACCACGTCGGCGATCTCCTGATCGGTCAGTCCGGCGGCACGCACCCGGTCGATGTCGGCCTGCTGCACGGCGGCCGCGTCCGCCGCGATCTTGGTGGCGAGTTCGTAGACGGCGCGGTCCGGCCCAGCCAGGCCCGCGCCGGTAGGGTCCGTCGCGATGGACCGCATGGTGGCATCGTCGCCGCAGACGTCACGGAGGAAGCTGGAGTGCGCGGCCGTGCAATACGTCGAGCGAAGCGCCCGGGCAGCGGCGATCGTCGCGATCTCGAACCGCCGCCGATCCATCGTCTTGCGGATGGTCGCGTTGAGCGCGGCCCACGCCTGGGCGACGTCCGGGCGGCTGGCGAACGCCCCCGCGTAGTTGGGCAGAAATCCCCACGCCGCCCGCTGCTGCCGGTAGTAGTCCGCCAGCTCCCCCTCGGCGACATCCTCGCCCACCGTTTGAATGAACATCCGACCAGTCTCGTAGCGAACCGACCCGGACACCAGCCTCCGAACGGACCCGTGCGCAACCGGCGGCCCGTCGAGCGCAGCGCGGGCCTCCTCGCGCGAACCCGCGCCGGATTCTGCCGGCTTTTCCGCCGGTTACGCCTGGCCCGCCGGGGCCGCACTACCTACTGTGTCGATGCTCGACGTCGTAGTACAGGGGAGAGTTCATGCGCGCCATCCGCGCCACCGTCATGGCGGCAGTCGCCGCCATCGTCGCCGTGGGCACCTGCCAGACCGCCGCCCAGGCCGATCCCGGCCCGGCGGCGCTGCTGGCCGGCCCGCCCGCCACGGTGCAGGCCGCGACTCCACCACCGCCCGCCGTCACCACCGACCGGGATCGCCACGGCGGCCCGGTGGGAAACCGCTTGTCGGCGCTTCGGGCGTCCGATCTGGACGGTTGCCGCGAGTCCTCGCTGGCGGCGTTCGGCGACCCCGGCGACCGGGTCCTGTCCGGCACGCTGACCGGATCCGAACCGGTCTGCTTCAGCTTCCCGGCGTCCGCCGGCGCGCACCTGCTCGTCATCGGCAAGGGCAAGGACTTCTCCTGGCGGCTGTACGACCAGACCGGCAACGAACTGACCTGTACGACGCTCGCCTACGGCAAACAATGCACGCTGCCCGCGGACGGACGGCTGAACCTGTCCGTCCAGGATCCGGCGGCGACTTCGGCGGACTACCTGGCGGCCGTGTACCCGCTGGCCGGCACGCAGGGCTGTCTCCCGGCCCGTCACCTGTCCTCGCACTTCATGCTGTACCGGGTGACGATGCGATCCCCGGTGCAGGTCGACTGCCAGGTGATGGACGCGCAACCGGGCGACCGGGTCGAGGCGAAGACGATCGCCACCGGATGGTTGGCGGACAACGCCGGTAAGCGGCTCTGCGACCTCGACACGGCCAACTGCGCGCTGGTCGGCGACGGTCCACACCGGATCATGTCGATCGGCGTCTGGAGCGAGCAGCCCCTGGCTCGGGTCTACACGGTGTGGACCACCTGGCTCACCGACGCCAACGGCTGCCTCCCGGTCGGGCCGGGCCAGTACGGCGTGGGCCCGGCCGGCGGCATGAGCTCGGCGGCGTGCCGGGTGCTCACCATCACTCGACCCGGCCGATACCGCGTCGAGTTGCTGGACTCCGACTACCACCCCGGCACCGGGACGGTCACCGACAGCGCCGGCACCCGCATCTGCAACACCGGATGGTGTACGTTCCCGGCCGCCGGCCGGTACCAACTCTCGACCGGTTTCACGCCGTACGCCACTGTCCTGTTGCCCGAGCCAGGTGCCGCCGGTTCCGGCTGCGTGTCGGCCTCGGACGATCCGAACGAGGCCGGCCTCTTCCTCAGTTACGTCGAGGTCGGCGAGTACGACTGCCTCACGCTGCCGACCCCCGCGGGCGCCGGACTGACGCTGGTGCGGCAGCGTGACACCTCGGTACCGGACGCGTTGGTCGTCTCGGTCCAAGACGCCACCGGCACGGCGACGTGCGACCTGAAGCAGCTGACCGACCGGACCTGTGTCCTGCGGGGCACCGCTCCGTTCCGGGCCATCGTGAGCCAGCACGCCGACGTCAGCGATGGCGTCGTGTACTACCCGCTGTCGTTCGTCCGGATCGGTGTCTCGCCGGCCTGCCCGGTGCTCGCCGCCGGCTCGTTCGGTGCGACACCGTCGACCAGCGTCGAGTTCGACTCGACCCATTGGGTGCGGTGCTTCAGCGTGCCGGCGTCCGGGCACACAGCCGCCGAGCTGGTCAGTTTCCGGAGCAGCCGTCCCTTGAGTCAGGCCCAGGTGTCCGTCTTCGGGGAGAACGGGCGGCAGGTCTGCCGCACCGGTACGTCGGCGGCCGAGGTCGCGCTCTGCCGGCTCGATCCGGGCGCCGCAACGATCCTGGTCGACGGCTCTACCGGCGCCGACACCGTGCTTCTGACGCGCCGGGACGTCACCGCCACGGCGCCGGGCTGCCAACCGATCGGCTCCACCACGGTCGGCGCGCCACCGACCTCCGGCAACGTCGCGGACGGCGGCGATGTGCAGTGCTACCGGGTGCCCGCGGCACCGGCCGACCGGCTGGTGATCGGCGCACGGGACGCGACGAACGTGTCCCGCACGCTGGTCGTCGATCAGGCCGGCGCCGACGCCGGTTGCTCCGATGCGACCGGGTACTGCTCGGTCACCGGCGGCACCGGCTACCAGGTGCTGGTGTGGGGTGGCGCCTCGGCCCACAACACGGCGTACCAGCTGGATGCCTGGAAGCTCTGGTCGGCGACCGGTCCGGCCGCGGAGTGCACGACGGTCCCGTCCAGCGCGTACGGCTTCGGCCCGTACAACGGCAGGCTGACCCCGGACAATCCGGCGATGTGCCTAGTGACCACGCGTCGCCAGGGCCACGACGCCGCCCTCTCGATCGAGAACCCGGCCAGCCTCACCGACCCGTTCACCACCGGCCTGTACGCCGTGACCAGCGCCGGCCTGCGGGCGTGTACCGCGGGCACACTGGACCGCTTCACCTGCCCGGTGGTCAAGGACCCGGTCGAACAGACCGCCTACCTGCTCACCCTGGGTGCGCGGGTGGCGCCGCACCCGTACTCGTTCACGGCTTCCTGCGCCATGCCGCTGTGTGGCGACAACACGTTCACCGCCACGGCGCTCACCCCGACCGCGTTGACCGCCGGCGGCGTCCGGTCGATCACCGTCCGGGGTACCTCGCTGAACGTCGGCGACGTGGTCCGGATCATCCCGGCCGGCAGTGCACCGGTGACCGCGACGGTCGACACGGTCTCCCCGGACCGCACCGTCTTGACGGCCAATGTGGACCTCACGGCCGTGCCGGGCGGACCGGCCACCGTCGAGATCCGTTCCTTCGGTACGGGAGTGGGCACGGTCACGCTCACCGGCGCGGTGACCATCAGCGCGGTGCTCCGGGCGACCACGCCACCGTCGATCACCGGCAAGGCAGTGGTCGGCAGCACGGTCACCGCTGTTACCGGACAGTGGACGCCAGCCCCGACGGCCTACACCTATCAGTGGGCGGCCGGCGGTGTACCGATTAGGGGCGCCACCGCACGGACGTACGTGATCCCGGCCGCGATGCTCGGCAAGCGACTCACCGTGACGGTCACCGCGACTCGCCCCGGATCCACCGCGGGCACCGCGACCTCAGCACCGACCGCTGCCATCGGCAAGGCGGCCGCGGCCAAGGCGACGAAGAAACCGGCGATCACCGGCACCGCGAGGATCGGCCGTACGGTCACCGCGGCCACCGGCACCTGGTCGCCGACGGTCGACTCGTACCGCTTCGAGTGGCGGCTCAACGGCGTGATCATCCGGGGCGCCACCGGAAAATCCCTGAAGCTCACCGCGTCCACGCGCAACAAGCGACTGACCGTGACGGTGATCGCCGTCAAGAAGGGCTACGCCGACGGCAGCGCATCCAGCGGCCCGATCACCGTACGCGCGTAGATCTCAGCGATCGGCACCAACTCGCGGATCATCCTGCTCCCCGACGGGGGATACCTGCTCGGCTCCCGCGAGGAATTGCTGTACGCCGACGGCGACTTGATCGGGAACCCCGCTCTCGGCATCGTCGACAACCTGCGCCCGGTCGCCGACCGCAGGCCCGCCGACTTGGCTCCCGGCGATGACCGGGTGCGCGTGTTCTACCTGGAGTTGTACGGCGGGAAAATCGGCGGTCAGGCGAACCAGTACTCGTCCGAATATAAGATCCTCAAACAATTGATCGGCTCCGGCGGCGACTTCGCTGCGGCCCAGGATGCGTTGCGCCGGGACCCCAGTATCAGCGAGGCTGACTGGCCAGCGGCACTCGAGGTCTTCAAGCACCACAAGAGCTACCTGGATGAGTCATGACCTACGGAATCTATTTCGACCGCCGAACGCCAGCAGAAGCTCTGCGGCAGGCGCTGCACACCGTTTACGGCGTGCCGCTGGAACTGGTGTACGTCGGCCTGTACGACAAGCTCAACGACCATCCGGGTCCCGACCCGATAGCCCTCATCACCCCGGCAGATGGGCAGTTCGGGCATGAATTCAGCGCGGGCGAGAAGCTCCGGGAACTGACCAAGGCGAGCGAACTCGAACTTGCCCAGGCGATCTGCCGGGTCGCTCGCACCCGAGCACTGCTGGACGACGGCAGCCCAGCCCCGGACTACTGGTTCCTCGTTGCCACAGACGGCAGTTACGGCCGGGTGCAGACCGACCCCGACACGGACGAACTAGCCGTTCTATACGCCCTCGAACCGATAGCCGGCGAGCCGGACCTGCCGGTCGTACCTCCGCCGGACTGGGCTCGAACTTGGTGATACCCGGCGTTGTCTCGGCCCTCCAGATCATGGCCAGGAATGGCGATCGCCGAACGAACTCCTCCGCTGCGTGGCCGTGCCCGGTTCGGTGTCAGCAGTCGAACACCGACCAGCAGATGTCGTTGCGCAACCTCTGGTCATCGAGCACCAGTTTGCGGACCGCCTCCGGCAGCTGATCGCGCTGCCACTGGCACTCGAGTCGGCCTGCGGCCTCGCTCCGGCCTTTCGGTGCCGCTGCACGAGCCGCCTTGATGGCGTAGGCGGCGGCGCCGAGGTCGTGTGCGGCGACGTGGGCGACGACCGCGGCCTGGCCGGCGGCGTACGCGGCATGCCGGGCCGCCTCACGCAGGTCCCTGGCCGCTCCCATCGCATGGCCGCCCGCCGCGCGCGCCTGCATCATCTTGACCTCGCCGCGCACCCAGGCCCGCGCCTGCTCGATCGCCTGGCGCGGTCGGAGGTCCCCGGGCTGGGCCGACTCGAAGTGGCCGAGGACGTGCTCCGCACACGAGGCGGCCCACAGCGCGAGGAGCCGGTGGTTGGCGTCGGTGAGAGTCCCACCACGGCGGATCGTCACCAGACGCGGATCCCGGATCTTCGGGAGGATCACGACGGGCACTCCTTCCGACGCGTACGTCTATAAACCATATCTTTGAACGTACGATGCAGGCTTTGTCGTGTTTCCTGGTTTGACCGCACTGGAAACTCTCAACACGCCGGTAACCTCCGCATGGTGGAATGCCAGATCAATGCGGGCGCCGCCGGATGAGCTGGCCGGCCACGTTGTGGTGTTCTCGCGGCCGCTGAGTATGCGGACTCTGTGCCGGATCGGCCGCGTCGTGAAGTGTGTGGGTCACCGCTGCTGTAATGAGGAGACCCGACGTGGAACTGTCCAGTGATGTACCGCAGGCGAAGGACGCGGTCGAGCCGGAGCTCGCACCGGATCGGTTGACCGCCGCACTCGACCGCCTGGTGGTTCGGGACGTGCTCAGCCGCCCGCAGGCCGCCGCGGTGCTGGCCGAGGTGACCGGCCAGACCCAAGCCGGCCAGCCCCAAACCGGCCAGCCCCAAGCCAGCCAGCCCCAAACCGGCCAGCCCCAAACCGGCCGGCTCCAGGCCGGCCAGCCGCACGACGGGCGGCCGGACGGGCTGCGGCGGCTACTCGGTGAGATCGCCGGCTACCTCGGCGCCTCGTTCGTGGTCGGGGCGACCCTGCTGTTTCTGGGCGAACGGTGGGGCGTTCTCGGTCGCCCGGGACGCTTCGCGATCCTGGCCGCGATGGCGGTGATTCTCTTCGGCAGCGGTCTGGTCGTGCGCGCCCGGCGCGATCAGCCCGGCGACGTCCGCCGCCGGCTGTCGAGCACGCTGATGACCGGCGCGGCGGCTGGCGCTGCCTTCGCCGCGTTCGCGGTCGTGAACCACCCCGCCAACGACGTGCCCAGCTCGACCGATGCGCCGTTCGTGGCCGCGGTGACCGGGCTGGTCGTGGTGGTCGTCGGCTATCTGTTGGCCCGCACCGGGCTGGGCCAGCTCGGGATGGCGGTGGCGGCGCTTTCCGCGTACGGCACCTTGTTGGTGTTGATCGGAACCTACGGCGGTGTGGCGTTCGGCGTCGGCCTGCTGGTGCTGGGCACGCTGTGGGCCGGGCTGGTCTGGCGGCGGCTGGTCGCCGAGCGTCGGTTCGGGTTCGCGATCGCGGTGACGCTCGGGCTGATCGGCGCGCAGACGGTCCTGGCCGACGATCGGCCGGCCGCCAACATCCTGGCGTACGCCCTGACGGCGGTCGTTGCCGGCTGTTGCTTCACGGCGTACGCGAAAATGCGCGAGTGGGTGTTGCTGGCCGGCGGCGTCGTCGGCGCCACGCTGGTCGTGCCGGAGGCGCTGTACGACGTGACCGACGGCTCGCTCGGCGCGGCCGGCGTCCTGCTGGTCGCCGGCGTCACCCTGCTGGCCGGCAGCCTGATCGGGCTGCGCATCCGGCGCGATCCTGGCGCGGTTCCGCCAATGTCCTAATCGGAATCACCGGACGCTTCGCTGGGCGAGCGCGGCGTGTACGCGGTGCCGCAGCAGCTCGTGCTGCTCGCGGCACCGCGTTGGCGCGTTCGGCGGCCGTTGTTGCACCTGACCGCCGCGCACGGCCTCGGACGGGTAGAACTGGTCCCCGGTGAAGTCGACGTCTTGGCCGTCGGGCAGCCGATTCCAGTAGTGGTGGCCGATCTTCGTGCGGTCGACGAAGACCTCGCCGAGTACCAGATCCCCGCCTAGCAGCTCCTGGACCACCAGCGCCGTCACCCCGCACTGACCGCGCGCCGGGTTGTCCGGCCGCCAATCCGCCAAATCGTGTGGGTCACACGTATCGGGGCCCCAAGACCTTCGCAATATCGGCCTCAGCAGTTCCGTGTTCAGCAGCACAAAACCCTCCTTCGCGGTACGCCAACAGCTCCGCAGCAAAGGTTGCCGCCTCGACCAGGTTGAGGGTCAACGGTACGAACCGAGCCGGGCAGCAAGCTAGGCCTAGGACGGGCGGGTGCGGGTGCTGCGGAAGGTGGACGCGATCACCAGGGTGCCGAGGGCGATGACGGCGGAGGCGGTGAATGCCGCGGTCATGCCCGAGACCAACGCGTGCTGCGCGACGTTCACGCCCGCCGGGGCGTTGGTGTACGCGTGTCGGGCGGCCGTACCGAAAACCGTGACCAGCACGGCCAGGCCCAGTGACGAGCCCACCTGCTGCATGGTTTGCAGCACCCCGCCGGCCGCGCCAGCGTCCTTCGGGGCGACCGAGGACATGATGACCGGGTTGAGGGGTACGAAGCCGAGCCCGCCGCCCAGGCCCATCACCACCATCGGGCCGAAGATGGCCGGATAATATCCACTGTGGATGTCCAGTTGGGTGAGCCAGACCAGGCCGGCCACCATCATGGCCGAGCCGGTCATCGCCAGCGGCTTGGGACCGAACCGGGGCAGCAGGCGCGGGATCACCCGGGTCATCGCGAACATGCAGACCGCCATCGGCAGGAACGCGAAACCGGTCTTGAGCGCGCCGAATCCGCGGATGTCCTGCAGGAACTGGGTCAGGAAGAAGAACATCGACATCATCGCGGCCGGGCCGAGGAAGAAGTTCCCAAAGCCGGCCGCGCGGTTGCGGTCGGCGAAAAGCCGGAGCGGAAGCAGCGGCTGGCGGGTCCGAACCTCGATCACCAGAAAGAGTGCGAGCATGGCGACGCCGGCGGCGAGCACCGCGACCGTGACCGGGTCGGACCAGCCGTTGCTGGCGGCCCGGATCAGCGCATAGACCACGCTGGCTACGCCCGCGGTGGCGGTGATCGCGCCGGGCAGGTCGAGTCGGGCCGGGTGCCGCTCCGGCTCGCGGACATAGCGCGGCGCGAGCAGCACGGCGGTCAGGCCGAACGGGATGTTGATGAACAGCACCCATCGCCAGGAGGCCACTTCAGTGAGGACGCCACCGACGATCAGGCCGATTGCGAAGCCGCCACCGGCCACTGCGGACAGCAGCGCCAGGGCGCGGATGCGCGCCCGGGGCTCGGTGAACGTGGTGGTGATCAGCGCGATCGTGCTGGGACCGGCCATGGCCGCGCCGATGCCCTGCAGCGCGCGGGCGGCCAGCAGCAGGCCGGCGTTGGGCGCCAGCCCGCCGGCCAGCGAGGCGACGGTGAACACCGCCACGCCGATCATGAACATCCGGCGGCGGCCGAGGATGTCGCCGGCGCGCCCACCGAGCAGCAGCAGGCCGCCGCAGGTGAGCGTGTAGGAGCTCATCACCCAGGCCAGGCCGGTGTTGGAAAAGTGCAGGTTGGCCTGGATGCGCGGCAGTGCCACGTTCATCACGGTGGCATC
>Ga0307516_10007528_pt1 | contig 12507 bp, 15 predicted proteins | sample 19_EM_MG_FD_203310 | JGI IMG/M metagenome (GOLD analysis project Ga0307516, IMG submission 203310) | Populus trichocarpa ectomycorrhiza microbial communities from riparian zone in the Pacific Northwest, United States - 19_EM | ecosystem: Host-associated > Plants > Roots > Unclassified | place...
AATGGTCCAAAACATGGGATGCTGAACTTCTTTTCAGTGAGTATGTCAGTCGATACGTGTCTCCTGATCTTCAGGTGGGGTCGCCGCTTCGCCGTTTTGCAGAGCTACGTATCGCCGAGCTCTTCATCGAAAAAGCATGGAGTAAATACGGCCATACTTTCAGTTCGTGCAATAAGGCAAATTACATGCAAGGTGCCGACAACACGCACCTCAAGTGGTGTGGTAACTGTCCAAAATGTGCTAATTCGTATTTGCTGTTTGCACCATTTCTTGACGCAAATGAGCTTAAGAGTGTTTTTGCTGGTCAGGATTTATTTACAAAGCCGACACTTCAGGATACCTTCAAGGGATTACTCGGTATCGATGGAGTAATGAAACCGTTCGAATGTGTGGGTGAAGTAGATGAACTACGTCTGGCGTATCATATGGCTCAGAATCGGGGGGGCTATAGTAACTTTAACTTCATGGTTCCGGCTTCAAGCTACGATTATTTGCAAGAATTTCCAGCTCAGGATTGGACGAAGGGCGCTCTTTAATACTTCTCCGGGCTCCATTAACCCATATCAATAGCTTGTTCGATCTAGGCAAAATGTTTCATAAGCGTTATACTTTTACATATGCAAGAAACTTCTCGATACGCTGTCGGTATTGACATTGGCACGACTACTGTACGCTGCGTGGTTGGTCATATTGACACAACCACAGGGGCGCCAACTATTGTAGGTGTTGGCCAAGCACCGAACAGTGGTATGCGCAAAGGAGTCGTCGCTAACTTAACGGGTCCCGCCCAGGCAATCGACGACGCGCTTGGTGAAGCTGAACGGATGAGCGGTTACCAGGTAAACGCTGCTTCAATTAGTATCAATGGTTCTCATATCCTTAGCACAAAGGCGGATGGAATGATTGCCGTTGGAGCTGTGGACCACGAAATTACCTCTGAAGATCTCGCTAGGATTGAGGAGGTTTCAACACTCGGCAAGGTACCTGCTAACCGTGAAATATTGGAAGTTGTGCCGCACAGCTATCGACTTGATGGCCAAGATAACATTAAAGATCCGCTCGGTATGACTGGTACTCGCCTTGAAATAAACGCGAACGTAGTTTCAGCACTTGCCCCGCATTTGGCTAATCTGCAAAAATCAGCTGAAATGGCTAAAGTAACGCCGCACAATATCACGCCGGCGGTTCTTGCTGCGGCTCGTGCCGTATTGAGCGAACAACAAATCGAAAACGGCGTGGCTGTAGTAGATCTTGGCGGTGCAACAACGAGCGTGGCTGTTTTTGAAGAGGGTGACTTGCAGTATGTTGCGGTTATTTCGCTTGGCGGTGTTAATATCACTAATGATCTGGCAATTGGTCTTAAAACTGATCCTGAAATTGCTGAAAAAGTAAAAGTGAATCATGCAACCGCAACGGCGCGTAAAAATACAGAACGCGTTTCAATCAAGCATGATAAGGAAGCGCATAGTTTTGAGTCGGCTGATATTGACGAGATTGTTGAAGCTCGTCTTGAGGAGATTTTTGACAATATTCACAAAGAGCTCAAAAAAGCAGGGCGTGCCGGACAGTTACCAAGTGGCGTTGTTCTGACTGGCGGCACAGCTAAAATACGAGGTATTGCTGAATATGCCAAACATAAACTAGGTTTGGCTGCGCGCGTCGGCAAATCATCTGGATATGGTGGTGTGGCTGAAAATATCGAAGAACCACAGTTTGCAACGGTGGTTGGTCTTATGCTGCTCGATGCTCAAGATACAAGCCATGCCGCGGCCTCGCAGAAGAGATCTGGTGTAGCTGGCGGCAAAGCGGCTATGAGGAGTGCTGGAGGAGTAATCTCTAAGTTTCTCGACAGATTCAAGGCATAATTTGTTTTTAAAATATAAATGTTATACTAGAAAAGAATAGAATATCGGGGAGACTATAAATTCGATGCCTGAAGTGAAACCAAGCGAAATACAAACATTTGCCAGCATTAAAGTTGTTGGTGTTGGTGGCGCGGGTGGTTCTGCCGTAAACCGCATGAAAGACGCCGGGCTTGCCGGTGTGCAATTTATTGCGATGAACACTGATGCGCAGGCGCTGCATAACTCAAAAGCCGACGTAAAGATCCACTTGGGTCACTCGATAACCAATGGACTTGGTGCTGGTGCTGATCCAACGACTGGTGAGGCTGCAGCTAAAGAATCACGTGATGAAATTCGTGAAGCAATCGATGGTGCGGACATGATTTTTGTCACCATTGGTGCTGGCGGCGGCACGGGTAGCGGTGCTGGGCCTGTTGTGGCTGAAGTCGCCCGTGAACTCGGAATCCTTGTCGTTGGTGTCGCAACAAAGCCGTTTAGCTTTGAAGGCGAAAAGCGCCGACAAAATGCCGACTGGGCGATTGCTCAGCTTGGTCGTCAGGTGGATACGCTTATTACGATTCCAAATGATCGCCTACTCCAGACGATAGATCGCCGTACGCCGCTTCTTGAAACTTTCAAGATTGCTGATGATGTACTTCGTCAAGGTGTCCAGGGGATCTCCGAGCTTATTACTGAGCACGGTCTGATTAACCTTGACTTTGCTGATGTGAAGGCAATCATGAGTAACGCCGGCTCGGCCCTTATGGGTATAGGGCGGGCTAGCGGTGATGATCGTGCTATCCAGGCTGCTCAGCAAGCCATTGAGTCACCGCTGATTGAAGTTTCTATTGATGGTGCTAAGGGCGTGCTGTTCAATGTTACCGGCGGTTATGACATGAGTATGAGCGAGATTCAAGAAGCTGCCGAGATTATTACAAGTGCTGTTTCACCTGATGCCAACATTATCTTTGGCGCAACGCTTAAGCCTGAACTTGAAGATGAGTTGATTATTACCGTGATTGCAACTGGTTTTGATAGTGCCTACTTCCACGAGCAAGCAGCTCAACTTGCCACACCGTCTTCGGGCGGTTCAGCATCCACTTCACCTGCGGTAACCGATGAAGCTGTCGATGCGATTAACATGGATCTTGACCAAACTGACGCCGCCGCCAGTTTTGCAGAGGAGACAACCCACGACATTTGGAATAATCCACCGGAACAAGATGACGAATCGGATACGCCTGCATTCCTGCGTCGTCGCAAAAAGAACAAGAATTCAGACGAATCTTAAGAGGGGATGATCTTGCAATGAGCCCAAAATACAAGATTGGCGATAGCCGAGTAATCGAATCACGCGAAGCTGCAGACGGTCTTACGATTCGTCGTCGTCGCGAGTCTCTCGATGGTAAGCATCGGTTTACTACCTACGAACGTGTCGAGCGTCCAAACCTTGCCGTAGTTAAAAAAGATAGCTCACGCGAACTGTTCGACCGCGACAAGTTAGCTACGGCCGTTCGACGATCAGTTGGCAAGTTTTTTACTTCAGAAGTTGAAGTTGAAGAAATCATTAATAATGTCGAAGATGCGCTTTACGGTCTTGGGGATAATGAAGTGTCCTCGCGCCAGATTGGTGATCTTGTACTCGACGAGCTTGCTATTCGTAACGAAGTTGCATATGTACGCTTTGCTAGTGTCTACCATGAGTTTAAAACACTCGACGAATTCGAAGAAATCTTACAGCAACGTCGTAAAAAATAGGGAGCTGCATGGATGAAGACGATTATTGTATATAAAGATGAGACTGATTACGCTCGTACAGTCACGGATTACTTACGTGATTTTAAGCGCCAAACAGGTCATGATCTTGAAACGCTTAATCCTGATACGGCCGAAGGCGCCGCTTTTTGTCGTACGTATGACATTGTTGAATATCCAAGCGTGGTAGCGATGAGCGATGATGGTCATTTGCAGAATTTATGGCGCGGATTGCCGCTGCCAACGATTAGCGAAGTGAGCTATTATGTTTAAGTTTCTTATTCAAAACGCTCGTGAACGATCTAATGTATGGATCTTTTCTACCATGGCTATTTCAGCCGTGCTTAGCCTAATTGCCGCGTTCGTATTATCAGTGGAGGCATTTCATCTCGCCAAAGACCCAGGAACTGCATTGAGTTGCAGCATCAACGCTATTATTAACTGCGCAAGTGTGATGAAACATCCAACTTCGGAACTATTTGGATTTCCGAACAGTTTTCTTGGTCTTATCGCCGAACCGATTGTAATTACCGTGGCAGTAGGAGGTCTTGCGGGTATTAAGTTTCCACGCGCTTTCATGGCAGCAGCCCAGGTGGGGTATACGGCTGGCCTGATATTTGCCTACTATCTCTTTTTGGTTAGCGTATTTGTTATCGGTGCGCTTTGCCCGTGGTGTTTACTTGTTACTGTTTCGACGACACTCGTATTCATGTCACTGCTGCATTACAATATCCGCGAAGATAATTTATATCTCTCTGAGCAAACTAGCAATCGGCTACAAGGGTGGATAGCCAACGGGTATGATAGGTTCGTTACGGCTATTCTGCTCGCTGCCATGATTTTTGTGGTACTATTTAAATATCACAACGGACTGTTCGGATAAGTTAGTTGGGTATTAAATAGGGGGGTATCATGGTTAATAAATTAACGACAAACAAGAGAGTTGATGACTCAGTGTGGTATGCTATTGCCGCAACGCGAATTCTTCTCGGACTTATTTTTTTATGGGCGTTTTTCGATAAATTGTTTGGTCTTGGGTTTGCAACACCGGCTACTAAAGCTTGGATAGCCGGTGGCTCGCCAACAATGGGATTCCTAAAAAGTGTCGAAGGTCCGTTTGCAGATTTTTTCAATAGTCTTGCTAGCATGCCGATAGCTGACTGGCTATTTATGATTGGACTGTTAGCTATAGGTGCCGGCCTCCTTAAGGGAATCGCTGTGCGCCTAAGCGTGGTTGCCGGTTCGGTACTACTGTTTATGATGTGGCTTGCCAGCTTGCCGCTGAAGACCAACCCGGTGATCGACGATCATATTGTGTACATAGTTGTTCTGCTTATTATCGGTTTGAGTATGAACCATCAAAAATGGAGTTTTGCACCCTGGTGGCAGAAACTTCCGATTGTTAAAGACCATGCTTGGCTAAAATAAAGCAGTACTTTGACGCGACAAAGTTTATAGAGCGATCTCTTCCGGGAGGTCGCTCTATTTAATTTTTTAGGGTATTGTAGAAGGTATGGAGAAAGAATATCCTATCTACGAAAGCGAATCGGGTGCCGAAACGCCGCTTGACATTAAAGCGATACTTGCCGAGCTGGCTGAGTTCGTCCGAGAATTTGAACTGGATCTAGACCTGGACAGCGACGAAGAGTTGGCCCAGCTACTGGGCGAAAACGATAATGACTTTCTAGGCAACCATGTTTCATTTGCGATAGCGAGCGGCATTGACCCTGATCAGCTCTTTACTCGATTGAATATCCCACTTGAGTAGAGTAGTTGATCCGCATGCAAAAAAAGGGTAAAATAAGATAAACGCCTCTTGTATGTAAGAGTGAGCGGCTATCACCCGCGAAGTTTTGGGAAGAAATCGATTTTCGGCAGTAGAACCCAACGTGTGCGCGACGTTACAGCGAACCAAATGAGCGCTAAAAAGAATCTCTTTTTAGAAACTGGATGGTACCGTCCGAGCAATCGGATTCCAGTGACTAAACAGGGATTTTTGTGTTTTTAAGAAAGGACACCCTCTTATGAAGACACCGCGCTATACAATTCGAGATGCCACCTCAGCAGATGCCGAGGCGGTTACGAGAATGCATGTGCGATCGTGGATTGATACGTACCCTAATGTGACAGCGGGCGTATCTCAGGAGTGGACAAAAGCTCGAACAGATGCCTGGCTAACTCCTGAAAACTTTGAGAAAAGACGCGAACGTATTGAAGAGGCACTCCATAGTGATGATTTTTTGTTCCTCGTGGCCGAGGATGATGAGGGCGAGATTATCGCGCTCGCATCTCCGTTTCGTAACGAGTCTATCCAGCGAGTCGGGGCGATCTATGTGGCTAAGGAATACCATGGCTCTGGTCTTGCACAGGAACTTATGAACAAGGTCATTGATTGGGCGGACCCCCATCGACCCCTTGAGCTTAATGTGGCAACGTATAACGAACGAGCCAAAGCTTTCTATCGCAAATATGGATTCAAAGAAGTTGAAAATTCAGAGCAAAAGGTTCACGGCATAATACCAGCAGTCAGCATGATACGAAAAGGAGATAAGCAATGAAATTTAAAGCCAACACCCGTCGCCGAGCACTCGAATATGAAAAAGCCATTGTGGCCCAATGGAAAGAAAACAAGACATTTGAAAAATCAATTGAACAACGCTCTAAAGCCAACAGCTATGTTTTTTATGATGGCCCCCCGTTTATTTCTGGTGTGCCACATCATGGAACGCTTCTTAGTAGTATCGTAAAAGATGCGATCCCTCGCTATCAAACGATGAAAGGCAAACGTGTTGAGCGTGTCTGGGGTTGGGATGCACATGGGCTCCCAGCAGAGCGCTACACAGAGAAGAAACTCGGTATTCACTCGCGCCAAGAGGTGATTGAATATGGTATTGAGAAGTATATAGTCGCGACACGTGCTAATATGCTCCAAACCAGTAGCGCCTGGGAAGATGTGATTGATCGTATTGGTCGATGGGTGGACTTCAAGGGTGCCTATAAAACGATGGACAAAGATTACATGGAGTCTATTTGGTGGGCATTTAAAGAACTCTATGAAAAAGGCAAGATCTACGAAGGCGAAAAGGTACTTATGTACTGTACGCTTGATGCGACGCCGCTTTCTAAAGCTGAGGTTACCATGGATGCAGGCGCGTATAAAGATGTGACTGATCCAAGCGTCTTTGTAAAATTTAAAATTGTTGGTGAGGATACGAGTCTTCTCGCATGGACGACCACGCCGTGGACACTTCCGGCTAATACAGCCGTAGCTGTGAACAAAAATTTTGATTACGTTGAAGTGGAACAAGGCGGCGAGAAATTTATTTTAGCCAAGGAACTCGTCGAAAAAGTGCTGACCGATGAAAAGCATCAGCCGCTTGAATATAAAATTGTTCGCGCGCTTAAGGGCGAGGAACTCATCGGCAAAAGCTATGAGCCATTACTCGGAGTTAACAGAGGTAAAAACGCCCACAAGATTTGGCATGCTGACTACGTGAGTGACGAAAGCGGTTCTGGTATTGTCCACCTTGCACCGGCCTACGGTGAAGAGGACTTTGCTATGGCGCGAGTCGATAAAATCCCGGTTGTTCATGTTATTGATGAGAACGGGCTTTATTTCGAGAGTGAGTGGAAAGGTGAGAACGTCTGGGAGATTAACAAGGCGATCGCCAAGACATTGCATGAACGTGGTATTGTCTGGAAGATCGACTACATCCAGCACAGCTACCCGCATTGTCACCGTTGTGGTACGCGACTTATGTACCGTGCTCACCCAAGCTGGTTCATGGACATCGATGCGCAGCGCACTAAAATGCTTGAGAAGAATGAAAATGTGAACTGGTTCCCGGCACATGTTAAGCACGGTCGGTTTGAAAAGACTGTCCAACAAGCACCAGACTGGAACATTAGTCGTGATCGTTTTTGGGCAACGGCGATGCCTGTTTGGAAGGGGACTGACAAGGATGGTAAGGAACATGTTAAAGTCATTGGTAGCTATGCCGAGCTCAAAGAGCTATCAGGTAGAGAACTCGATGATTACCACCGTCCTTGGATAGATGACATCACGTTTGAGCTTGATGGCGTGACCTACACACGCATCGATAAGGTGATGGATAGTTGGTTTGAAGCGGGCAGTATGCCATTTGCGCAGTTCCACTATCCGTTCGAGAACAAGCAGAAATTCGAAGAAAACTTTCCCGGTGATTTCATCGTGGAATATATCGGTCAGGTTCGTGCCTGGTTCTACTATATGCATTCTATGAGCGTGGCCTTATTCGGTGAAAACTCATTTAAAAATGTGATTGTAACCGGAAACGTTGCAGGTAATGACGGTCGTAAGATGAGTAAGAGCTACGGTAACTATACGGATCCGAATATTTTGATGGATGAGTATAGTGCTGATAGTCTTCGCTTTCTGCTTCTTTCAAGCCCGCTGCTTAATGGTGAGGATTTTGCGTTACAGGATAAGGAAGTTGGAGATGTTGCTCGGAAGCTAAGCATGATCTGGAATATGTACGATTTCTTCACGATGTACGCCGAAGTCGATAATTGGGAGTTTAATGGAGACCTAAGTGATCCAACGGAGGCGCTTGAGAATCCACTTGATCAATGGGTTGTGAGTCGTATGCATCAGCTTACAGCAGAGGTTAGCAAGCATATGGATGTCTATGATATTCCAAACGCGATGAAGCCAATTCTGCCGTTTATCGAAGACGCTAGTAACTGGTATGTGCGCCGTTCACGCCGTCGCTTCTGGAAGTCAGGTGATGACACCGACAAGAATAACGCCTATCGCACACTCCACTACGTACTTGCGCAGCTTGCACAGGTGCTAGCACCGTTTACACCGTTTCTGGCCGAGGAACTATACCAGAAGCTAACTAATGGAGAAAGTGTCCACCTGCTTGATTGGCCTAAAGTGGGTCATATTAACGAGCTGGTTGTTCAGGATATGGAGACAGTTCGTGAATATGTGAATACAGGGCTTAGGATTCGTGCGAAGGAGCGTTTGAAAGTTCGTCAGCCCCTTGCGAGTGTCACCGTACCAACCCTCGGTAAATTCGTGAGCTTCGAGGATATACTGACCGAAGAGTTGAATGTGAAAACGGTAAAGGCAGGCCTCGAGCTGGTGCTTGATCTTGAAGTAACGCCAGATCTCAGGCGTGAAGGTTTAATGCGCGAGGTTGTGCGCCATGTCCAAAATGCCCGCAAGCAAGCTGGTCTGAATGTTGATGATCGAATCGATCTTAGTCTTATAACTGATGACAAGGATCTGCAAAAGGCGATTGATGAGTATCGTGGTACGATTGCCGCCGAGACACTTGCAGAAGTAATGGGTACGAAGGAGTATGCGTATTCTGTTGATCTGAAGGTAGAAGGCATTGCTTTGAAAGTTTCATTGCAAAAAGCGGGTTAGTGGAGGATTTGCTTTAATAAAAGGCCAGGGTAGGTATGATTAATCCGAAGTTCGCAGAACTATTGACTTATCATAGTATTTATGCTTAAATGGTAATATTAAAAAATAACACAAAAAAGAATCAAAAATGTCACTATTCCACCACATTTCATTCAAGCCAGTCGATCCATTAGGTGATGGTCTCCGTGAGGAGATAGTTGCAGAGCAACAAGAGCCAGAGGCTATTACCGATCTTGCCGATATTGATGGCGAACAGCTCGTCGATGTTTGGGATAAGATACAGGGTGATGTGCGAAACGATCCAACATGGTTTCGTGATTCTGAGGATTAGCATTACTATATAAAGTATAGTATACTAAAATTAACTATGTTAGAACTAACAGACGAGCGTTTTGATCAGCTCATTACTCACGCTATGGATGAGCTTCCACAAAAATATATCACGGGTCTCGATAACGTGGCTATCATCTATGCCGATGAACCAAGTGAGGAGCAAAAGCAAAAGATGAAACTTGATAGCCACCATCTTTTATTGGGCCTGTATGAAGGTATTCCTCTAACACAACGGGGTAATGGTTATTCGTTTGTACTACCTGATAAGATTACCTTATTTAAGAACTCTATTTTAGCCGTAGTAAACAATGAAGAAGATCTGTTTGAGCAAATTAAACGCACGCTTTGGCATGAGATCGCCCATTACTACGGGCTTAATCATAATCGTATAGATGAGCTCCAGAACCCTGCTGCTTAAACTAGTTTTGCGTATGGTATACTATCCCTAGAACGCTATTCATAGAGCGTAGGAGAAGGTAAGGGGTGTCATGAGGTTGAGAGACAGGTCATCACCACGAATTCGACGAATGATACTAGCGTCGATGATGGCTCTTGTCTTGGTAGGGCAATCTTTTTACAGCGTTGTTCAAGCTTCTGCAGTGTATGCAGCAATCAGCCCAATTGTTAGCCCAGATGCTATGCATAACTGGCAAACAGCTGATAATACTGGAAATGGCGGATCGGTCGATTTCGTGAACACGCTCGGGTTTGATAGTTCGGGGAGCGCTCAGTTTAATTTATTTGGCACTAGCCAATCACAATCACTCCGTACCTCAGTTTATGCGGCAACGAAATTATCGGACATAACGGTGCTTGCGTATGCGAGCAATGTTAAGGCTGGCAGCACGGCCGCACCTTCACTTCGGCTTGCTATTGATAAAGATATAACCGACGGCGATTCTAGTTCGGAGGGTTGGCTTATATATTCACCTTACGAAAACGGCCAAGTGGTTCAGGGACAATGGCAACGTCAGAATGCTCGCGAGGGCTTATGGTGGTTTTCTGATCCGGCGGTTTTCAGTCAGATGTGTTCGCAGTTACATCCCTGTAGTTTAAATACAGTCATTACGCTTTATCCGAATGCAGGTGTTGCAAGCGGAGAGGGAGTAAGCTTTACGGTGAATGGTAGCGAGGAGACGTCGATTAGCAATGTTGATAAATTCATGTTCAATGATGATACGTATGACTTTGAAGCTATTACTGCTCCCCGACAGATTAGTCCAGCGCATAATAGTACCTTGGGCGATTTAGCCCTTTTAGCTACGTGGCAATCTGTACCTGCGGCTAGTAGGTATATCTACGAGAGCTATAATGATGAGGCGGCTACGCAGTTACGGGTAAGCGAGGCGATAACCGACACGAAAAAAAGTGAGACTAACCTCGCTAATGGCATGATTTTATGGTGGCGAGTGAAAGCAGTTGACACACAAGGGGATGAAGGTGGCTGGAGCGAGCTCTGGAAGGTAACCGTGAATAATGCCGGAATAGAAGGGACTGCGGCGGTATTAGGTGATGGACACGCTGAGGAGCTACTTACGCAGATGGCACGGCTCAACGAGCCATTTGACGTGCCAAATTCAGAGGATACATTTATTGCGCCACACGTGTTGAATGCAATCGAGGCGGCTGGTAGTAGAAGTGATATCGTGAAAGTGCAGGTTGCGAATAGTCCCATAGCCGATCATGGAGTAAATACTGGCACTGCAGTTCCAACAGAGAGAGGGTGGAAGTTTTTCGGCGTATTATGGTATTGGTGGGTATTCCTCGTGGGTGTACTTGTGTTTATGATAATGCGCGTCAGTAGTAATCGCTCTGTACGTTCTTTTTTGTATAGTAGCGATCAGATCTAGTACACTGGATATTATGACTATCACTAAAGCTATTATTCCTGTTGCCGGTTGGGGTACCCGCCGTTTGCCCATTACTAAATCTATCGAGAAATGTATGCTGCCTATCGGTAATGTCCCGGTGATCGACTTTATTGTGCAAGACTGTCTAAAAGCCGGAATTACAGACTTCTACTTTGTGGTGAGCGGCGAAGCTCCGCAATTAAAAAGTTATTACTCGAGGCAGCACGATCTTGAGGAGTATCTTACAAAAAACAGTAAAACCGATATACTGCCGCTCATAACTCCTCCTGAGGCTACGTTTCATTTTATTACCCAGGATACTTCTCAGGGGCGGTATGGTACCACTTTAGCAGTATGGTCGTGTCGTGAATTCGTAGAAAAAGGCGAGCAAGTGTTGGTGATTATGGGCGATCAGTTTTTCTATAGAACTGATGGAGGGTCGAACGCGGCCGATTTAATTAATGCGGTTACTGCAAACGGTCTGCGCTCTGGTCTACTAGGCGTCTACGTACCCGATGATGAGGTGCACAAATACGGTATTATTGAAAAAGACGAGAGTGATAATTACGTGCGAATTATTGAAAAGCCTAATTTTGAGGATGCGCCTAGTAATCTCAATAATGCTAGTTTTTATTTATTTGATTCACTCCTATTTGATTATTTTGATCAAGATATGAATACGCCACATACTGGCGAGTATATGATTGTCGACCCTATCAACTGGTATGTGCGCGACGGAAATCGTATAAAAGTGATCGAGGCAAAAGGTGAGTACTTAGATGCTGGTAGCGTAAATGGATGGCTTCATGCGAACAATGTCGTATGCGGCGAAGCTTAGCTACTTGATTGGATCTCCCATATCTGTTACAATTGGTAAGATTGATAATAAATTAAAGGAATCATATGAAAAAAGCAGTCGTTAAGATCGGTGGCAAACAGTTTATTGTCGCCGAAAAAGAGACCCTTCTGGTGGACCTCCTCCAGGAAGGCACTAAAGAGCTCACGCTTGATGCACTGTTGGTCATTGATGGTGACAAAACCACTGTCGGCACACCAACGGTAAAGGGTGTCGTAGTTACCGCTAAGGTTGTTGACGATCTTGTCAAAGGCGAAAAAATCCGCATCATTCGCTACAAGGCGAAGAAGCGCGTTCACAAAGAAAACGGCCATCGCCAAAAATACAGCAAGATTGAAATCACTTCAATCAAATAACTAGATAAAACCTCGTAGAAATACGAGGTTTTTTGATTGCGCTCGTGCTACAATAGAGGAAAAGAAGAGGGAATAATAAACACGTGGCGACAGTCAT
>Ga0307516_10007529_pt1 | contig 12505 bp, 12 predicted proteins | sample 19_EM_MG_FD_203310 | JGI IMG/M metagenome (GOLD analysis project Ga0307516, IMG submission 203310) | Populus trichocarpa ectomycorrhiza microbial communities from riparian zone in the Pacific Northwest, United States - 19_EM | ecosystem: Host-associated > Plants > Roots > Unclassified | place...
ACGCGACCATCACCATCAAGGACGACGACGCCAAGCCCACGTTCACCGTCGCGCCGGTCGCGATGGACGAGGGTGACACCGGCTCGGTCGTCGTGTTCCCGGTGAAGCTGTCGAACCCGAGCTCCGACCCCACGACGTTCGACGTGACGGACGTCCCCGGTACCGCCACCAACGTCGGTGCCGGCGCGGGCGACATCGACTACACCCTGCCGGCAGACCCGGCCACGGTCGTCATCCCGGCGGGTCAGACCACGGGGTACGCGTACTTCCTGGTCAACGGCGACGAGGTCTTCGAGTCCAACGAGCAGATGAAGGTCAATTTCGAACCGTCCGGCAACATCACGGCCGGCGACAAGCAAGCGAGTTTGACGCTCACCAACGATGACGACGCACCCACGTTCGAGGTCGCCTCGGTCACGGGCGACGAGGGCAAGAGCGTCGAGGTGCTGGGTGTCATCACCGGTGTCGCGCAGGATGACACGGTCTACTACGTCAACTTCGCCGGCGCCTCGGTCAACGGCAGCACGGCCGCCGCCGCGGCCGACTTCACCAACCCGGGCACCGTGCCGGTGTCGATCGACGGAGGCACGCTCTCCGGCAGCCCGATTCCGATCGCCGATATCCCGCTGACGAACGACACCACGCCGGAGGGTGCGGAGACCATCCTCGCCACCGGCACCGCCGCCGTCGGCAAGGTCGTCAACGGCGTCGTCACCATCGCGGCCAGCGACGGCGGTACCACCACGCCGCCCCCGACCGACCCGACCCCCGAGGCCCCGACGCTGAAGGCCTCGGCCAGCTTCCGCCTCGGTGCCGGCACGGTCACCCTCACCGGCAAGGCCGCCGCCGGTGCGGACGTCGAGCTGTGGGGTCGGACCATCAACACGGAAGACTCCGCCTACGAGAAGATCAGTAACACCACGGCGGGGACTTCCGGCACGTTCACCTTCACGCCGAGCCTGAGCACCGACGGCATGTACTTCATGGCCAAGGCCGACGACCTGTCCTCCGACGCGGTCCGGGTCTACGTCAAGGAGGACCCGGACATCGCGGTCACCTCGGCCAGCAAGGGTGTCGTCAGCATCGTCGTGACCGGTGACCCGAAGGTCCGTGGCCTCGAAACCCGGGTCTTCCGCGCCAACGCCAACGGGACCTGGACCAAGGTGGGTTCGGGCATCCTGAACGTCAACGGCACGTTCACCAAGGTCCTCACGGGCCAGACGTCCGGCCGGTCCCAGACGTTCCGGACGTGGGTCCGTGGTAACGCCGAGCGCGGTGTGATGACGAACTACTCGGCCTACAGCAAGACCGTCCGGGTCAAGTAACCGCGACGGAACACAGGCAGGGGCGGCCCATCGGGCCGCCCCTGCCGCCTTTCCGGCGGGTGTCAGTCCACCTCGACGGCCGCCTGGGCGAACTGGGCCGAGTACAGCCGGGCGTAGGCGCCGTCCGCCGCGATCAGGTCGTCGTGCGTGCCGTGCTCGACGATCGCGCCGTCCTCCATCACCAGGATCACGTCCGCGTCGCGGATCGTGGAGAGCCGGTGGGCGATCACGAACGACGTGCGGCCCACCCGCAGCGTGTTCATCGCGCGCTGGATCAGCACCTCGGTACGGGTGTCGACCGAACTGGTCGCCTCGTCCAGGATCAGGATGCTCGGCTCGGCCAGGAACGCCCGGGCGATCGTGATCAGCTGCTTCTCGCCCGCCGACACGTTCGAGCCCTCCTCGTCGATCACCGTCTCCATGCCGTCCGGCAGCGACCGCACGAACCGGTCCACGTGCGCGGCCTCCGCGGCCTCCGCCACCGACTCCGGCGTGGGGTGGTCGGCACCGTACGCGATGTTGTCGTAGATCGTGCCGCCGAACAGCCAGGTGTCCTGCAGCACCATGCCGATGTGCTCGCGCAGCTCCTCGCGCGGCATGACCGCGATGTCGACCCCGTCGATGGTGATCCGGCCGCTGGTCACGTCGTAGAAGCGCATCAGCAGGTTGACCAGCGTGGTCTTGCCGGCGCCGGTCGGGCCGACGATCGCCACCGTCTGCCCGGGGTCGACCGTCAGCGACAGGTTGTCGATCAGCGGCTTGTCCGGCAGGTAGCGGAACGACACATCCTCGAAGGCGATCCGGCCCTGGACCTTGTCACCGAGCACCGGACCGGCCGGATCGGGCGACTGCTCCTCGGCGTCCAGCAGGGCGAAGACCCGCTCCGCCGACGCCACCCCGGACTGCACCAGGTTCGCCATGCTGGCCACCTGGGTCAGCGGCTGGCTGAACTGCCGCGAATACTGGATGAACGCCTGCACGTCGCCCAGCGACAGCGAACCCGAGGCCACCCGCAGGCCGCCGACGACCGCCACCAGCACGTAGTTCACGTTGCTGATGAACATCATCGCCGGCTGGATCAGGCCCGAGATGAACTGCGCGCGGAAGCTGGAGGCGTACAGCTTGTCGTTGTGCTCCCGGAACGTCTCGGCGGCCTCGCCCTCCCGGCCGAAGACCTTGACCAGCGAGTGGCCGGTGAACATCTCCTCGATGTGGCCGTTGAGCCGCCCGGTCGTCGCCCACTGCGCGACGAACTGCGGCTGCGACCGCTTCCCGATCCTGGTCGTGACCAGCACCGACACCGGTACGGTGACCAGCGCGATCAGGGCCAGCAGCGGCGAGATCCAGAGCATCACGGCCAGCACGCCCACGATGGTCAGCAGGCTCGTCACGAGCTGGCTGAACGTCTGCTGCAGCGTCTGCGCGATGTTGTCGGTGTCGTTGGTCGCCCGGCTCAGCACCTCGCCGCGCGCCTGCTTGTCGAAGTAGGACAGCGGTAGCCGGGCCAGCTTCTCCTCGACCTGCCCGCGCAGCCGGGACGCGACGGCCTGCACCGCCGTGGCGGTCAGCCGGCCCTGGAACACCCCGAAGATCCACGCGGCCAGGTAGAGCACCAGCACCCAGAGCAGCACGTGCCCGAGCCGGTTGAAGTCGACGCCCTGGCCGGGGATGACGTCCATGGACGCCAGCATGTCGGCCCGGTTCGTCTCGCCCTCGGCGCGCAGCCGCTCGACGAGTTCCGCCTTGCTGACGCCGGCGGGCAGGCCCTTGCCGACGATGCCGTCGAAGATGATGTTGGTGGCGTGGCCGAGCAGGTAGGGAGCGACGACCGAGAGGGTCACGCTGACCGCGCCGAGCAGCAGCACCGCGCCGACGAGCACCCGTTGCGGGCGCAGCATGCCCAGCAGCCGCTTGCTGGAACCCTTGAAGTCCCGCAGTTTCTCGGTCGGCATGCCGCCGCCCATCATGCGGGCGGCGGGTCCGCCACCCATGGGCGGCCCGGCGGGCCGACGATCAGGCGCGGTCACGCGGTAGCCTCCTGTTCCGTAAGTTGGGAGAGCACAATTTCGCGGTACGTGGGATTGCCGTCCATCAGCTCGGTGTGGGTGCCCGTGCCGACCACCTTGCCGCCGTCGAGCACGATGATCCGGTCGGCGTCGCGGATCGTGCTGACCCGCTGCGCCACGATCACCACCGTGGCGTCGGCGATGTGCTCGGTCAGCGCCGCCCGCAGCGCCGCGTCCGTGGCGTAGTCGAGCGCCGAGAACGAGTCGTCGAAGAGGTAGATCTCCGGCCGGTGCACCAGCACCCGGGCGATCGCCAGCCGTTGCCGCTGGCCACCCGAGACGTTCGTGCCGCCCTGGGCGATCGGCGCCTGCAGGCCGCCCTCCATCCGTTCGACGAAGTCCCGGGCCTGTGCCACCTCCAGCGCGGTCCACAACTGCTCGTCGGTCGCGTCCGGGTTGCCGTAGCGCAGGTTCGAGGCCACGGTCCCGCTGAACAGGTACGGCTTCTGCGGCACCAGGCCGACCGTCCGGGACAGCAACGCCGGGTCGAGCTCCCGGACGTCGACCCCGTCGACCAGCACGGTGCCCCCGGTGGCGTCGAAGAGGCGGGGCACCAGGTTGAGCAGCGTGGTCTTGCCGCTGCCCGTACTGCCGATGACGGCCGTGATCTCCCGCGGCCGGGCCGTCAGCTCGATCCCGCACAGCACCGGCGCCTCGGCGCCGGGGTAGTGGAAGTCGACGTCGCGCAGCTCCAGGAAGCCGTGCCGGCTCAGCTCGGTGACCGGATTCGCGGCGATGACCACGCTGGACGACAGCGCGAACACCTCCTCGATGCGCTCGGCGCAGACCTCGGCGCGCGGGATCATCACGAACATGAAGGTGGCCATCATGATCGCCATCAGGATCTGCATCAGGTAGCTGAGGAACGCGGTCAGCGCGCCGATCTGCATCGAACCGTCGTCGATCCGGTGCCCGCCGAACCACATCACCGCCACGCTGGAGACGTTCACCAGCAGCATCACGGTCGGGAACATCAGCGCCATCAGCCGGCCGACCCGCAGCGAGACGTCGGTCAGCTCGGCGTTGGCGACGCCGAAGCGGGCCTGCTCGCGGTCGTCGCGGACGAACGCGCGGATCACCCGGATGCCGGTGATCTGCTCGCGCATCACCCGGTTGACCTTGTCGATGCGCACCTGCATGGTGCGGAACAGCGGCCGCATCCGGGCGATGATCAGCGCGACCACGGTGACCAGGACGGGCACGACGACCAGCAACAGCGAGGACAGCGGCACGTCCTGGCGCAGCGCCAGCAGGATGCCGCCGACGCACATGATCGGCGCGGACACCATCAGCAGGAACGTCATCAGGACCAGCATCTGGACCTGCTGGACGTCGTTGGTGGTGCGGGTGATCAGCGACGGCGCGCCGAACTGCCCGACCTCGCGGGCCGAGAAGTCGAGCACCCGGGCGAAGATGGCCGCCCGGATGTCGCGGCCGACGGCCATGGCGGTGCGCGCGCCGAAGTAGACGGCGGCCACCTGCGCGGCGATCTGCACCAGCGTGATGCCGAGCATCTGGCCGCCGACCATCATGACGTAGCCGGTGTCGCCGGGCACCACACCGTTGTCGATGATGTCGGCGTTCAGGGTGGGCAGATAGAGCGTGGCGAGCGTGGCGACGAACTGGAAGAACACGACCAGCAAGATCGCATTCCCGTACGGCCGGAGCCGCGCTCGCAGGAGTCGGACAAGCACCGGTCAGGCACCCCCGTGGGTCTGGTCTAGGTGGGCGGCGATCAGGGGGATCGCCGAGGTCGCGGCGCCGTCGGAAACGACCAGCACCCCGTCGAACAGCAGTGACACCAGTTCGTCGCCGTGGTAGCTCCGGTCGCCGAACGGGCCGTAGGTATTGGCTCCGCAGAAGAGCAGAACCAGCCGGGCCACCGCGGCGGGCGGACGGCGCAGCAGTGCCGCATCCGGCTCGATCAGCGCGGTGAGCGCGGCGAGCAGGTCCGAGCGGGCCTGATGCATCCGGGCCACCCCGTCGGGGTCGGCGGCGTGGTGCGCGAGCCGGGCGGCGGACATCAGCCGGGCGTTGCCGGCGAACCGGCCGATGATCAGCGTGGCGGCGGCCGACAGCCGGGCCCGCAGATCCAGGCCCGGATCGATGGCGGCGATGGCGTCGAGGGTCGGCGCCGGATCGAAGGCGTGCACGATCGCCGCCATGAGCAACGACCGCTTGTCCGGGAAGACGCCGAAGATGGTGCCCTCGGCGACCCCGGCCGCCTGCGCGATCTGCCTGGTGCTGACGTCAAGCCCGTGCTCATGCAGCAGCGGGATCGTCGCGGCGATGAGGGCGGCACGCCGATCCTCGGGTGCCATGGCGGGCACCCGACGGCGTCGCGGACTCGGTGCGGAGTTGCTCACCCGGTGAAGACTAATGAGCGAGCACTCACTCAGCCACTGATATTTGTCATGCCTTCAGAAAGTCGATCAGAACCGGGGCGAGGGCCTCCGGCCGCACGTCGTGAGTCTGGCCCGGCAGGGAGCGGTGCCTCGCCGTGGGAAAGGCCTCCGCGGTCTTCCGCGCCGCCTGCTGCAGGGCCTCCGGGCTTGCGTCGCCCGAGATGACCAGCGTCGGCACGCCGATCGGCAGGCCGGCCGGCACGTGACCGCCCGCCAGCAGGGCGTCGTCGTAGGCGAGCGTCGGGGCGATGGCCTCCAGCGACGCCCAGCCCGGCCCGCTGCGCATGCCGGTCACCACCGGCTCGGGGACGCCGACGTTGGTCATGAACAACGCGACCGCGTCACCGCGGCGGCCCGCCCGCAGCATCTCGGCGAGCCGGGCGGTGTACTCCTTGTTCCCGTCCAGGTACGGCGGCTCGTACAGGGCCAGCGCGGTGACACCCGGTTCGGTCGCCGCGGTCGCCAAGGCGAGCGCACAGCCCGAGGACAAGGCGTAGAGAGCAGCTTGGCCGCCCGCCGCACCGAGGATCGCCCGCAGATCCTCGACCTCGCGCTCCACCGCGTACGGCAGGGTGTCGGTGCTCTCGCCGCGGCCACGCCGGTCGTAGCTGAAGACGGTGAAGCTGTCGGTCAGCAGCGCGGCGAGCGGCCGCATCGGACCGGCGGCGCGGTAGCACATGGCGCCGTCGACCAGGACGAGCGCGGGCCCGCGGCCGGCCCGGTCGTAGCCGATCGCGGTGCCGTCGGCGGAGGTCACGGTGGGCATGGTGGGGCTCCTATGCGGTCAGGCGGGCGAGGTAGGCGGCGCAGCGGTCGAGGCTGGTGGCGAACCCGGCCTGGGCCTCGGCGCTCAGATAGGCGGCGGGCACGTTGCTCTGGTGGGTGACGACCTCGGTGCGGCCGTCGCGCAGGTCGGTGAAGGTGACCGTGGTCCGCATGCCGCCCTCGACCCCGGCCTCGACCCAGACCAGCCGGTCCGGCGGGCTGACCTCGACGTAGACCGCGCGCATGGTGTAAGTGCCGCCGTCCGCGTCGTTGACCATGGTGGTCTCGAAGGCGCCGCCCGGGCGCAGGTCGACCACGATGTTCTCGACCGGCGTGGTGGTCCCGGCCGGTCCCCAGAAGTGGGTGAGGTGGGCCGGCTCGGTCATGCAGGCGAAGAGCAGCTCGGGTGAACCCCGGTGCACCCGGGTGAAGGTGAGCTCGCCGGTCATCGGCTCGTCTCCTCGTCGCGGCGCAGGGCGCTCAGGTGTTGCGCCAGGCGGTCGTGGCGGTCCGACCAGACCTGCCGGTGCCGGGCCACCCAGCCGACGGCCTCGTCGAGCCGCTCGGTTTCCAGCACGCAGGGTCGCGACTGAGCCGTCCGGGTCCGGGAGATCAGCCGGGCCTGCTCCAGCACCTTGAGGTGCTTGGAGACGGCCTGCTGGCTGATCGAGAACGGCTCGGCCAACTCGTTGACCGTGGCGTCGCCGCGGGCCAGCCGCTCAACGATCGCGCGGCGGGTGGGATCGGCGAGCGCGGAGAAGACCAGGCTCAGGTCGTCCTCAAGAACAGGCATGTCCCGACGGTACGCACAACTCACTCGTTGTACAACCTCTAGGTTGTCGACGCGCTCATGTCGACCCGCGTCGGTGGCAGGGCGGTTCGCCGCCCGTCGGTCGGTGTGGGGGCATCACTCGACGATCCGGGTTTTGAGGTCGTCGCCGGGCAGCCCGCCGCTGTTGGTCTCGAAGGGGGTGACCGGGGTCGTGCCCAGCAGGCCGCCGTCCGCCGCGTAGGCGCTCACCGAGGCGGTCGCCTCGGGTGCCAGCGCGGCCGCGTTCGAGGTGACCGGCACGGGGGCCGAGCCCGCCACGTTCAGCGTCACCCGGGCGGCGCCGGCCGGTGCGGTGACGATCAGCTGGTCGGTCCGGTCGTCCTTGCCCTCGGCGCGCATCCGCCAGGCGATCGGCCGCCGGTCCACGCCGTCCGCCGGCAGCAGCAGCCGCAGGTCCTGCCGGTACGAGTCCGGGGAACCGTGGAACGCGTACGCGAGCACCCCGCCACCGCGCGGCCGCAGCGTGAACAGCGCGGCGGGGGCACCGTTGACCGTACCCGTCCAGCGCAGCTTGACCGCCGTGCCGGCCGCCGGGAGGCGTGCGTCGTGCAGGGCGCTGGCGACCCACCGCTGGAACGTCGTCCGGTCGAAGGCGGAGGAGCCGAGCGCCTGGGCGAGGACCGCGTCGGTGGGCTCCTGCGGATCGGACGTCCCACCGCTCCAGCCGCCGGACAGCGGTCCATTGAAGAGGGTCACGCCGTCCCGGACGACGTCCGCCGTGATGCCGGGGTCGAACGGCGCCGGCTCCAGCGCGAACTCGGCGAGACCGCCCGGGAAGACGGCTGGCGGGTCGTGCGCCACCCGACCGGCCGCGGAGTAGGAGAAGCCCCGGCTGATCGAGATCGTCGAACCCGGCGGCGCGATGACGAGCGCGAGCCCGCGCTCGTCGGCGCTGCCCGTCAGGTACGTCACCACGGTGTCGCCGCCGTCGCCGCGGCCACCCTCCCGCATCTCCGTGGGCGGCGCGCCGGCCGGGCCCTCGTACCAGATCAGCGACCAGTCGGTGATGAAGCCGAACCGCAGCGGCACCAGGGCGAGGCCGAGCCGCCGGCCCGACACGTCGGCCGCGTACACGAATTTGATCTTGCTGCGGTCGCCGACCTTCCAGAGCTCGTCCGGGTCCTGGACATCCTTGATCTCCCGGCGCAGGCCGTCCAGGAAGGCCGTGTCGCCGGCCAGCGAGCCGCGGGTCGGTCCGTTGATCAGGGCGGTCGGGCGGCCGGCGACGGCGATGCCGGGCGCCCAGCCGGGCAGCGGCACGATCCCGGTCTGAATACCGACGGCCGCGGCCACCGCGACGGCGGCCACGGCGAGCCGGACCCGCCGGGACCGGCGGTGCGCCCGCTCACGCTTGGTGAAACCAGCCCAAGGATCCGGGGGTACGTCCACAGTGCCGGCTTCGGCCTCGAGACCGTCGCGGAGTACGGCTTCGATCGACTGGTTCACGGGTAGCTCCCCTCGAAGGTCGTGCGGATGGCGGGCGCGAGGCGGTCCCGCAGCCGTCCCAGGCCGCGCGAGGCCTGGCTTTTCACGGTGCCGACCGAGCAACCGAGCGTGCCGGCGATGTCCGCCTCGCTCAGGTCCTCGAAGTAGCGCAGCACCAGCACCGCCCGCATCCTGGGCGGCAGTTCGCGCAGCGCGGCGACGACCTGCTGGCGCTGCTCGACGCGCTGGTACTCGTCGGCGGGCACGGACGAGTCGTGCGCGAGCAACGGGACCTCGCTGACCCGGAGCCGGCGCCGCCACGAGATCGCGGTGTTGACCATCGTGCGGCGTACGTAGGCCTCCGGCGCCGCCATCGCGGCGACCTTTCCCCACTTGCGGTGGGTCTTCTCGAGCGCGGCCTGGACCAGGTCCTCGGCCGTGCCGCGGTCACCGGTCAGCAGGTACGCGGTTCGCGTCAGCGGCGCCCACTGCCGCTCGACGAAGGCCCGGAAGCTCTCGTCGTCAGGTGCCGCCATGGCCGCTCCCGGGTGGTGTCCTCGTCATCCGCATGGCAGGTAAACGCCGTCGCCCGCCCGCAAGGTTGAGAGGCTACCCATCCGATTCCCGGGAAACTCGCGAGTTTCGAGACCGTCGCGGAGTACGGCTACGCGGTGGAGGACGCGTACCCTGAAGCCGTGGGCGAGTTCTCTGAGCACGTGGATTCGGGTATGGCCCGACCGCCGGTGGGTTACCTCCCATACGGCGATCGGAAGCCGTACGTCGTGGCCGACTCGCTCGCCGCGTTGACGGGGCCGACCCGAGGCGTGGTATCTCTGCCACGTCATCTCGACTGGTCGGGACGCGCAGATTATGACCTGAGCCGACCCGCTCGCCTGGCCGGCATGTACAAGGTGGTGCTCAGCGAGGCCGGCAAAGTCGAGGATCTGTGCACCTGGCTCGACGGCGGCCTGCTTCTCCGGCTCTGGCCCACCCTGTGGTTGCCGCCTCAGCTGCGGCAGCGCTGGGAGGAGCGTTTTCCGGAGCTCGCCGCCACCCGCACGGTTGCCGCATAGGTGGATCCATTTCACGAGCGGCTCGCTCGGGTCGGGCTTGAGGCCGCCGGACGGTACGGTTTCGCTCTTGCCGGTGGTTACGCTGTCCAGGCGGCTGGTCTTCTCGAAAGGCCGAGCGAGGACGTCGACCTGTTCACCGCGTGGGATCGCCGCGAGGAGTTCAGCACAGCGGTCACCGCCGTTGTCCAGGCGTACCGAGATGTCGGCGTCACGGTTGACGTCGAACGACGTTACGCCACCTTCGCCCGGCTGATGGTGACCGAGGATGGCCACACGGCAAAGGTGGAACTCGGCGTGGATTGGCGTGCCAACGATCCGATTCTGATGTCCATCGGCCCGGTGTTGCATCCCGACGACGCGGTGGCGAACAAGATGAGCGCGCTCTATGGCCGGGCGTTCGCACGCGACTTCATCGACATCGACGCCACGCTGCGATCAGGCAGATACTCCGGCGAAGATCTCCTGCGCCTTGCCGAACGGGCCGATTCCGGCTTCGATCGGCGCATCTTCGCCGCCGCCCTCGGACAAGCCGGCCTGCTGGACCCGGCAGATTTCGCCCAGTACGGCATCACCGGCCAGAACCTCGACGAGATGCGGAACCGGTTCGCGGCGTGGCGTCACGATCTACTCACCGACTCGTCGCCGGCATAGCCGTGCGGCGCGCGTGTGTGGGCGCTCCCGGGTGGTGTCCTCGTCATCCGCATGGCAGGTAAACGCCGTCGCCCTCCCGCAAGGTTGAGAGGCTACCCATCCGATTCCCGGGAAACTCGCGAATTTTGGCCCGCTATGTCCGTTCCGTTGGGATTATGAAGGCTCGGGGCTCTCGCCGCGACGTCTGCGGGCCGAGGTCGAGATCAGGGAGACGCGGAGATTTGAACACCAACGACGACGACCGGCCGCTCGACGACGGCGGCTACCGCTCATCGACCGCCGGCCGCTCTGGCGGCCGCCGGCGGGCCGCGGCGGGAGCGCTCGGATTCGCCGCGCTGCTCGGTGCCGGGGCCTACCTGATGAGCGGCCAGGTCGCCGACCGGAACGGATCCACCGAGCGCAGGGACGTGGAGGCAATCGGCGGCTTGGCTCCGTCGACCCTGCCGGAACCGTCTGCTTCCGTCTCGGCGGTCCCGGCTGACTCGGCGTCGGCCGCGGTGTCCGCCGGATCTTCGCCGCCGGCTTCCGCTGCCACCAAGGCACCGGGTGAGCGGAAGTCACCGGCGGCTGACCGCAAGCCGGCTGCTGACAGCAAGAAGGTCAGGAAAGAGATCCGGCGGGCCCGGGCGGCGGCCGCGAAGGACGGCCACCCACTCCAGCGTGCGCTCACGCCGAAGGAGGGCAAGGCCGCGGCGGCCGGGGTGGTGAACCAGCGGAACGAGACGACCCCGGAGGGCACCCTCCGGGTGCTGACGGCGCGCCACGACCTGAGCGGCCAGCGCGAATTGCTGATGGCCGCCGACGAGGGGTTCGCGGTCGGAGCCGCGCGGTGCACCCAGCGGTTCCGGTTCAGCGCCGGGGACCAGGGCCGGGAACGTCCGACCATGATGCTGTGCTGGCGGACGTCGGCGAACCGGAGCGTCGTGACCCTCGCGGTCGCCAAGAAGGGGCGCCCCTCGGCGGCGTCGAGCGCCGTCGTCATCAACCGGGAGTGGTCCAGGCTGGGCTGATTTTCCTCTCCCGCGGCGGGTATCGCCGCGCGAGCCCAGGGAACTCACAGTCAAGGTTTCCGTGTTTCGCCCAGCTATGTCCGGTTCGTTGCGACCATGGGGTTCGGTGTTCGCGCCCGCGAACCGCGACCGAGTCGACACTCGCGAAGGATCGTAGACATGCGTCAGAGAACCTCAAACCAGAAATCCGGCGGCCCGGCTGGAGTGCGCCGCGCTCGCCGCGCCAAGCAGGTGGCTCTCGGCACAGCTGGGCTGGTCGTCCTCGGCGCCGGCGCGTACGTGACGACCGACAAGATCACCCAGAACGGCCGGTCCGAGGTCAGGAACGTCACCGCGCTGGCGCCGGCCGAACCGCCCGAGCCGTCATCATCCGACCCGGCGTCGGCGCCCTCCGCCGCGGTGAGCGAAGTCGGCAAGGATGGCGCCCTGCCGTCGGCGCACTCGCTGCCCAACTCCGCGAAGTCGGTCGCACCGGCGATCCCGAGCGAGCTCGCGGCGATTCGGGACAAGGCGCGGAAGGCGCCGCATGTCGTCGTCAAGCGTGCACCGGCTCGTGCGGGGGAGGCCTGGGCCACCGACGCGGAGGTCCACGAGATCACCCACGGCTCGCCCAAGAGCAAGAAGGGCACGATCAAAGTGGTCTCGGCGCGGCTGGATTTGACGGGGCAACGAGAGCTGAGCTGGATTGTCGACGAGGGGGAACCGGTCGGCGATGCCCACTGCTCCCAGAGGTTCCGGATCATGGCCGGCGGGCCGGTCGCCGTGAAGCCCACGCTGCTGGTCTGCTGGCGCACCGGCAAGACCAAGAGTGTCTACACCGTCGCGATCAACATGCTGGAAAAGCCGTCGAGGAAGGCGAGTGTGGCAGCAATCAGTAAGGAATGGGCACGTCTCGGCTGAAGCGGAGCGCCACAAAGGCGGCGGGGCGGGGGGGGGGGGCGGGGCGCCCCCGG
>Ga0307516_10007530_pt1 | contig 12502 bp, 14 predicted proteins | sample 19_EM_MG_FD_203310 | JGI IMG/M metagenome (GOLD analysis project Ga0307516, IMG submission 203310) | Populus trichocarpa ectomycorrhiza microbial communities from riparian zone in the Pacific Northwest, United States - 19_EM | ecosystem: Host-associated > Plants > Roots > Unclassified | place...
TACCAGTAAATATGTGTGAAGTAGACAAATCGTTTACATAAGTCGCAGCAACCAGAGCGAAAAAAAATATGACATTCGCTAGGCTAAGTAAATTGAGAGTACCAATCCTCCTCTCCGTCCAAGTCTGCTGGTGTTATCTCTTCGACCCTCTCTTTCAAATCAACGTCGGTTATATACCTCGACTTGACAATGGACTCCATCTCCGCATTGACATCGCAACCTCGAAAGACCGCGATAGGCAATTCCTTGATTTTGGTGTGGACATCCACCCTCCTCTGTGACATTTGATATAAAACGATGGCGGCCTTGATAATCTTGATTGTGAGTTTCTCCACACTCCTGCTCACTGTCAGCGTGAATATGATGTCCAGGACATGTGTTAGGTCGGTAATGTATGCCATGAATTTCCGTTGTACCTCTGGCCTGGAACAAAGATCAATGTCATAGAAATGTCAGCGAAGAAATGCGTACATTCTCTCGTAGGTTGCATGGGGCCATTTAATGACCACTGCACCAGCAGCAAATGGCAAAATGATTGGTAACATGGCTACCAGCCTGCAGAACATCAATTCTCTAGTGAGCGATCCATCGGCAACAACTTTCGCAGGAAGAGCTTACTCAGTCATTGCAAACGTATTACTGTGAGCGAGTGCTTTGGTGGAGTTCTCGTTAAGCGTGGTAACCATCCTCATCATGAAGTCTCGGAAATTTCCGCACAAGAGAAGCTGTCAGTAAATCGTGTCAGTCAATTGCGACAGTAGACATGATAATATATCAAATCGTACTCCAGAGGGATCGTAGAAATTCCAAACTTTGACAATGTCAGTGTGAATGACATCAAGACAATCCTGGATCGTGTAGCCCGAAAAGTCGGCGCCAGCAAAAACAGCCTTCCAGTATTCTTGGAAAAGGCGTCAGTCAAGCGCTGTCCACAGGAAGGGCGGACATACTTCGTTTCCCCACACTGGAGGACAAATTAAGCCGCGTTGTAGTGTGTATTTGAAAGAACTCACTTAATCGATTCCTCGATAATCAACCAAGGCACCACTCTTTGAGCCATAGCGGTAACCATGGGTACTGGGGAGGGTCTCATCCCGTGTTGTTGCACGAAGTGCTCGGATACTTTCTGGTGGGTCAGTTCAGTCAGCCCTTTTAGCGTCCCCGCGTAGAAACGTTTTGCTGAGAGAGACAAGAATTACTTGGGGTAACTTGGATGAAGTACTGTAGACTCACAAGAGACTGCGATGTATGGAATATTCCTCTGTTTCGTAAGGTCCTCAATAGGTTGGATGCAGTACCGTTTCAGATACTGATCTGCCTCCAAATCGAGTTCCTCTTCGCTGTAGTTTCTCCGGGAAAGTATCCATCTTCGTTCTATGTCTTCGATAAGTATATCGTATTTCGTGAATACAAGTATAGTGGGGACTAATTAAGATGAGTCATTGACAGGCAACCCAATTCTGTGTACACTCACTGTCCCTGAGGATCTCGCTCTTGTCTTGTAAGAACTCTTCCATTCCAACCTCCATCATTCGTTGGCCAAAACTCGCAAGAGGTATCTGGAAAGACAACCTACGATGTCGTATCCATTAGGAAGATACAATTCTGACTGACAATTAGCCCACCAGACTGCGTGCAGCTGCTCCTTGACATCTCCATGGGTCTTCCGACGTTCTATGAACGCCTTCACATTAGAGAGGTTATACTCTTCGCCTGCTTCAAATCCTTTGCTGTCATGGAGTACGAAATGGTCATTCGATTTGGAGTATAGTGGTGTCTCAATATTGATACCCCCCCATTTATCGTGTGCATGGAGCTGAGTGGGTGCATTAGTGACAACTAAAGGCGGATTATCGCCCACTCAACACCGTCATTAATACCAAAAGTGCTATTGATCAACGAACTCTTCCCAACACCCGTCTACATCAATAATTCTCGTTAGGGTCCACCAACTTGATCGCGAGACACGAGTGCACCTCACCTTTCCTATTACCAGGATCCGAAAACTGGCGCATGGAAATTAGTCTGCGATCTACCGATAGTCATAATTTGTTGCACTCACCGGGGGCACTGTCTAAGAAGTTCGTCGGTTGTAGGCGTCAGTGATCCAGACACAGGTATTGGAGTATGGGGTATTGCTGTGTCCTGCTGTGTCCTTTATCAGATCTGTACCAGTATAGTGAATATCACTCACACCGGGCGGAATAGGCGGAAGTATATCAAGGACAATGGTCACATCTCCTTGAATTTTGCTGCGGAATTCTGACCAGATCTCAGTTGGAGTGGAGGGGAAAAGCGCCATCAAACTTACGATGATCCTCCAACTTGGAAAGCACTTCACAGGGATCAAAGATTATCTTTTTTCGAGGCCATTTCAATACATCAAGCCTCCATTTCCTAAGCGATAGATAGAAAGGCTCCTGCACTTCCCTGGCATAAGTTAAGGGTATGAACATTAGCAATGATTTTGACATAGGTCCTTACAGAGGAGTGTTGAACTCTGCACTAAGAATGTTGCTATCTTGCTGCTTCTGGACCTCATACGTGGAACCACTGATGGTCAGCTGAGCAGACTCAATCTTCCCGGCGTTCTGGAGCTCAATATCTGTTCAAGGAGGTTGAAAATGACAGGAAGTGTAAAAACCAGTTAACTCGCACGTGATATTCGAAGAACCTGTGATGACTTCAATGTGGTCGACGGAATGGTGTGGGAAGCACCCCATCTGCCTATCTTTTGTCTCAGATCTCTCCATTGATATAGAATCATCGGCCCATCTTTTGTTTCGTCATCTCGGTGCCAAACAAATGGCTTTGCAATGAGGCACAAACGTGTTGTGACGCTGGAGCTATTAGTGTCCAATCCAGAAACTAATCCAACAATCGGACATTGAATATAACTTATGGAGTGGCTGGACGAAAACTCACTGGAATGGTCGATGGGACTTTGTATGACCCTCGTGACAATGTATCTGTTGGTCAGCCGAGTAGACTGGGAAGACAGCAGTGTCTTAACATCATGATTATTTGGGAGTGACAGGCCTGATGGTTTGTATAGAATGATTGATTCACCATTGACAAGGTGGCTGCCTTCATACTTGTGGGCCATCATATAATCATGTGTTGAGTACCCAGCCTCTCTAAATATTCTGTGTTGCATTGGAGTAATGACTGAAGAAGCTGGCTCAAGGTCAGCAAAGATGTTTCCTTCACATTTGAAGTCCTTGGACAGTGTAAAGTGGCCATAATCCCCCAGCTATTCTTGTAAGCCTCAGACAGTGCATAAAAAGTAAGCATACTCACCTTTATCCCATTGGGTGCTAATGAGAATTTCATGGAGACCCCATCTAGAGCTAGTTCATAGCTATTATCCCATGGGCAATGTAACATGAGATCCTTCAGATCACAATCAGAATCATTGATTCTCTAAATGCCTTAATATCAGCTCCAATAACATAATGGTGCACACAGAAGGATCCACACATTATCAATGTTGAAGCTGGTCCATTTACCCAATAAATTCAAGGGACCACGACCCTGAAACACCTCAATTTTAACTCCACATTTCCTTGAGCTTTCCCACATGGCGAAGGAAGTCCGCACAGTCCAGGTTGATCGAGGGAGATGGATTTGCGTGATGTAAACACGACCACAGCGTTCACCTCGAAAACGTTCCTCGGCCGTGGACCAGGCATGGTCAGGCCCTGTGGCTATCATTTTCCTGTAATGTTCTTCGGCATAATTCCTCCATGAATGTCTGTTACTTGCACTGGAAGGTTTCTCGTAAAGGATATGTACCCAATCCTGACCGAAGCATTGTCCAAAGCCCATTGCAAAGCGACAGTTAGTTTGACTATCAGAGTAGACCTTGACGCAAAGCGGATTGGTGCTAGTTAGCATGAGTGGGTTTGTGGGTGTCGACGGGAATGCGCCGCAGTAAATGAAACCATTCTCGATGACCGAACTGTCATCGATTTCGAATTCGACATCATGGTGAGGTGCGTCTTGGTATGTGAGAAAGAGTTGACAGAACTGTAGGGTTGACACTGTAGGAATTTCATCCTGCAGCAACGTAAAGTATCTATAATAATTGGATCTCCACAAAGCCAAATTGATGGCGACTGGTGGATCCAATGCAGTAAGGCGGCATGGCAGCCGGGCTTCGAAGACTGAGCTAGAGTCGTTATAAGGACGGAGGAGTAGCCAAATTTGGATGCCGCGATGAGTAATGGAGAATGTGGCAAATCGATCTTTCTCGATCGAGCGTAGCACTTTTTTTGGGATGTCATCTTTGAGTGATTGGATGAATTTGTCGTGATCCATCAGCTCCATTTCATGACAATCCCGGAAAAAACTTGGGTCATCAGCGAGGATACTGCCAGTCCTATGATCTCGTCTGCTGCAACCCCACGCAAAGATGCTTTGGTCATTTGACATGCGGATGATCTCCAGCTGAAGACGGTGAAACGCCTTCTTCCCCTCTCCATACAACATCGGCATATTCACATCAAGCAGACCCAACAGGGAATATGCTCTGTCCTCATCTCGAGTCGTCGTCCGATCAGCAGCCCACGACATGATTCGAGCAACGCAGGGACGGATTGAGGAGAGTCCATCCGTCAATATACGCTCAGGAACTCGAGTGATGCGTGCCAACCTATGCGCAAGCGTCTTTTTGTCGCCAATGAACTTCCAATTCTTGTTGAAGAACTGAACATCACTTGCTGCTATCATCTCCTGTAGGGTCCAACCACGTGAGAACCACTCCGGCCAGCCGTTGTGCGAATACTCCCCAATGTTGTTTTCAGTGGGAAAGGATGAATGAGAGACGTCATGGAGATACGCATAGCATACCGTTGAGTTTTCGTACCACCGGTACATGGAATTGATTACCTCTGATAGCTCTGCGCTGCTTCGCGTGTCAATGCAACAAGTGTCGGCCCACAACCACTTGTGCCTATCATCTTTAGCCTGTTGACAGCTCTTGAGGATCTTTCGATAGCCGTTACGGTTGCGAATTTCATCTCTCTTCATCCGCTCCATCTTTGCAAGTCCAATCATCTCTTCATAGCTGACTTCTTGCTGCCACCGATGGGATAGGATCGCATAGACTGTATTGCGCTCATCAGCGCGGAACTCCAGAACTTCGGTTGGACGATCCACTTCGTCCCCGTTCTTCATGGCGAGCTCCCTTTCGATGAATTGGTTTACGTTGATCACGCGCATCCTGCACAAGTTTATGCACTTCATGATCGACAATTGTAGAATGGTATCCATACCTCCACTGAACGAACTGGTGATAATCAGATACAGGCACTCAAACGAAATGGTACACGTGTAGTTGTGGTGATACACCTGCGTTGGTTCTCTTTGGCTGGACGACGTTTCGTATGCATTGAGCAGGCAGGAAAACGGTGAAAGGCACTCACAGGAAAGTTTCTCTGCTGGAACCTCAACCTAATGTTAAAAGGCTGATGGTGGTGGGAAGGGTACAACGACAACACGTGTTCCCTGCCTGGAGGTCTTCAGTACAGAGACGTTTGCATCATAAGGTTATCCCTCCGAAGTTGTTCGGTTCCTCGTTCAGTGTCAACTTTTGGACACCACGCTCGCTGAGTGGAGTCAGTGGACCCTTGCGACTTAAACATGTAAACGTCTGGAACATATAAATAGGAATCTTTGAACCGATATCCACAGTTTCGCTAACCGCACCAGCTAAACCCTCAGCAGCGAGAGGCGTGACGTCACGCTGATCTAATCTTTTCCCATTACCTTGGACGCGTCAGATCGCTCTTGATCAGACACCCCAGAGCCGATCTCTTTCACCCGCTCCAATACCAAGTAGAAATAGCATGACGCAGCTCGCAGTTCATATCAAACATTCTGGCAAGGTGTACAACGTCACCCTCGATCCAAATCTACATCCGACTGTGTTCAAAGAGGCAGTATACCAGGTCACGGGTGTGCCCCCCGACAGAATGAAAGTCATGATCAAGGGTGGTATTCTCAAGGTGCATTTATACCCAGAAGCGTGTCTGATGTAAACTGATATATATGCTCCTTAAAGGACGATACGGACTGGAAGAAAGTGGCACCCAAAGCAGTGCGTAGTTCACCAATGACGCGGCCCGCGCGTTCTTTGCTGTGGTAGTGCTGCCTTTACTAACTCTTCTTTTCAGGGCCAAACATTCATGGTAATCGGTGCCGCGGGTGAACTTCCCAAGCCACCTGAAACTCCCGTTGTTTTCCTTGAAGGTACGTCTCCATTGGTGTGCAGCTTCATCACCCACGAACTAATGAGTATGACATTAGACATGGATGAATCAGAAATGGCACAGGTGGTACGTCAGTGATGGGACTAGGCGAAATTTTAGCTCACCGTATTTCCAGCTTTCAATGCCGACAGGACTGAAGAAGTAAGCGTCATGAAATCCACGACAGCCACCTTTCTGATCATATTTAGCCTCGGAAATACTTGCTACATGAATGCCACTGTTCAGGCAATGCGTGCAATACCGGAGCTTCAGATTGCTCTCAGCACGTAAGTTTGACTGCCTAGGTGTCATAGGCACATATTTTAACGTATCACCCACTCGCAATAGATCATCCCCACTAGACGTGCTCCCAAAGGCACTGCGTGAATTGTACAATAATATGTCCCGCACCACTGAAAGCGTAGTACCCCTCACCTTCTTGACAATTCTTCGCCAAGTTGTTCCCCAGTTCGCTGAAGTGGACCGATCGAAATCGGGTATGATGGCGAGTTATGCTCAGCAAGGTCTGTTTCCATCCATTTCATTTGACTTGGCTATAATCACTGAAATGCTGTCTAGATGCAGACGAGTGTTGGACACAGATCTTGCATGCATTGAAGGACGTCCCCGGTATTGATGCCGCTGGGTCCTCCATATCCGGAAAAAAGTTTGTGGACCAGTTCATGGTGGGAGAAATGCGCAGAGAGTAGGCTTGCACCCCTGTCGGATGTACAGTGCTGATGCTGAAGTATATGACAGGCTCAAGTGTGATGAGGCCGAAGATGAGCCATCCACTGTGTCCGTGGAGCGCGTCCTCAAAATAGAGTGTAATATCTCTGGCACGACAAATTTTATGCATCCCGGTATCTTGGATGTTCGTGCCGCCACAACATGACATTATTTCCATGGTTTTGACCTCTGACGGTTATTCAGGCGCTGAACCAAAAAGTTGAAAAGAATTCGCCGTCGCTGCGACGCGATGCGATCTACACCCAGACTTCCCGGATGTCACGACTACCGAGCTACTTGACTGTACACATGGTCCGATTTGCATGGCGCCGTGATATCGAGAAGAAGACTAAAATCATGGTTTGGACTCATTCCCTTAGCAGAGCTGGACCAGTTTGACACCATGTTTTGTAGCGAAAAGTGAAGTTTGTTACGGAGTTCGATGCACTTGATATCGTGACTCCAGAGCTTCAAGAGAAACTCACACCTGTTTCGCGAAGGCTCAAGGAAATCGAAAAGGAACGCTTCGAACGACGGAAGGTCCGAAAGCGGACTAAGGCGGCACTGAGTACTGCTCCTGCTCCTCCGCCTACTGTCCCCGATTCAGCCATGAGCGTAGATGAGCCTACGGCGGCCTCATCTGGAACTCCTGGCGAACTCGAAGAAGAAAGCGTATATCGTTCGCGAGAACTTACGGAGTTGGAAGGTCTAGTGGACCCATCTTTGAAAGACGATTTCGGGTGCAGCTTGACAGGATTGTACGACCTGGTTGGTATGTCCAATCGCATTCTCGTCATCCAGTCTTTTTTTTCTTTACCTTCGCTCATGCTGGACTGCAGCAATCGTAACACACAAGGGCGCTCAAGCAGACGCTGGTCACTATATGGGATTTGTAAAGAGTGGCGTGTTCCATGGCGGCAAATCCACAGAAGGATCCACCTCTTCTCTCTTCGATGAAGACGATGAAAACTGGTACAAGTTCGATGACGACAAGGTATCTGTTTTCCCGAAGGATAAACTAGGAACGATTGACGGTGGAGGTAAGTAAACTTGTTATTCCGCGGATGATGCTGTGCATAAACGTTTCAAAGGCGAGGACTCCTCGGCATATGTTCTGTTGTACAAGAGCAAGTCACTAGCATAATAATGTCGTCGTTGTACAGTCATGACATATAGATGGGCTTGTTTCGACCAAGCTAGGTGGAGGGGTGATGGTGGCCGTCGTCGCGGTGCAAGGTGACTTGATGACTAATGGTGACTCTGTTGTTAATTTAGATCATCGGACCAGTCGACCTCCAACACGGCTCTTGAAGCTGTGTTGTCTATGTTGAGGATATGGCCCATTGGCACAAATGTTGGAAGATGAATTTGGGTTCATTTCGGCGCCAATTGCAAACAGCAGAATTCAAGTACAATGCATGGTTCCCGGCTATTTGACTGATTGCATCTATTTCTTCTAGACTTTGAAGGAGAACATGACATACAGCTACCTCTTCGGAAGTTCGGAACATTCAAGGTGAAGTCACGCTGGACTTTAACTTAAATAAATGGATTTATTTGCATTTAAATCCAAAACTTTCCAGTAAAATCAAATTTAAAACCGTTCAAACTTCATAACCATGTCTATGGGCTTATCTAATGTTTAACTATTACAACGGCAACCAAAGATTTCTGACAGACCCCATAATGGCGGGTGCCGCGGCGGCGGATGCAATCGCCCCAAGACAACACCTTATAGAGTGGTATATATTTCGAGTAGAGTAAATTGAAATAGCAACAAGCTGAGTGCTCTCGCCCTACCTCTCATGTGCCTAAGCTTGCCCAGCTATCTCTCTCGCGCACGTCGTACCGCTCTTGCGCCGCGCTCGTTATCCCAACAACGGGTTATAATTCATGAGGGGTTTGACTGTATGCAGTAGGTAAGTGCACGAGGAGGTGGTATAACCCAAGTCATGACTATATCTGCAGTGTACACATCTGTCCTGGGATAGTGTTTGATATGGTTGAACCCGCAGGTGCGAAGACTGGACCTCCACATTGAACGAAGTTTCGTTCTCCGTTTCAATGTCGCGTTCGTGGCATGAATCTTCCTCGTCATTTCTTAGTGTAGACTGCAGCATGTGGGACAGCGGATAGGTGGACTACAGCGTGGCGTGTTAAACTGCGAATAAAACGGCGAATCAGGTGATTCTAATGAGCCATCCTGTCGATGCTGTTCTTACTTGGTTTGGAGAAAGTGGTTCAATTTAAACAAATGTTTTCCCTTCGCCGACCCTTCTAGTGGTATGGAGCCTTGGGTATATTATGAACCTTGAAACCTCAAACCATGAAGTGAGGATCTGATCCTTCTCACCCACCGTAAGCTGTCATACTATAATGAGAGGTCCATTTCAAAAAACCTCCGAGGCACAGCATTTCGAAATGCTGTTTGAACGGGGGTAAGTACACAGTATGGAGTGGCCATGCGGCTTTGAAGAGGCAGCGATGCATTTATTACTACCCACGGCAATTACGAAGGTGCCTCAGGCCTCAGGTCTCGATATCATTTCGTGAAGAATGGAAGGGGAAGGGAAGAGGGGGATAGACAAGGTGAGGAAGTTGAGTTGTGCCCCCCACCCCACCCCCCCCTCCTACCCACCTCTGTCCCCACCCACCTCAAGGCATTAACTCCCACGAATAGACAGTGGACTCCGGGCTCTTGCTGCGAGTGAGGTCAGTGTAAGGTCACAGCTACAGTTATCTCAGTATCTCCCATTCCTATGGCCGTCACTTTATCTCCTGTGCCCATCATCTTGCTTGGCTTCTCTTTGCACACCTGCATTCTAGGCTGTTCCATCCCCAAGGCGGGTAGACGTATCTGTTCAATCTGTGCGCGCTTCAATTTTTCTGACACTTATGTCGGGGAGGCGGTGTGTCCAGGTGACTCTGTACCCAGCAGAGGGTGTGATCGCCCGTTGTGCCCATGATTGCACCCGCAGTGGAGGTTGATGAGGAACCAATGTCTACTACACAGCCTGTATGTGGGGCAATACAGTGTTCCTAGTATACAAAAGAGTGTGGACATGGATTGGATCATTGGATGCAGAACATGATGCCATGACCCAAGTTGCTTCAATCTAAAACCGATGGCCGTAACTGCCGAGGATGCATCCATACTAGGATTTGACCGCCGAAATAGGTCAATTGTCGTCTGGGATGCTGTAAGGCATCGCTTAGATTGTCAGAGTCCAATGGGAGGGCTCGCTCAATTGCAAAGAGCTGTTGGACAGCCATGAAATTCGCTTGACTGTTTCTCCGAAGCATACAGCAATTGCGTAGTTTTTTTTCCCACATGGCCGCCGTTTTGTCATTTGGTGCTACAATATTTGTCTCTGACTCTCTGCTGCCTGTCTCTTCCACCGTGTGCTTGTGTCTTCAATTCGACATTGCACATTGCGCTATGCCTTGGTGCCAGTCGTAGTAAGGCCACCATAATTATTTCCAGCAACAGGTCGATTCTCACTCATCCAAATAGACACGAGGTTGAGTTCAGCAGGGACGAGTCATAATGAAAGAAGCCCAGTCGAATACGGCGCCCACAATGGCATTTGGTTTGATCCAGGTCTCCCAGCAACAGCAGTCACAAACACCGGGGAGTCGTTACAAGGAGATTCATTATAACCGATGACGGTTGGCGCCACCGGTTGGACGTGTATTTATGTTCCCGATCCTTTGCACGCCACAAAGGTGAGATCTTTCCCGACACCATCGACCATCGATCAATCGATCACCCCTTGACCCTATCATCCACTCGAGGAAGTCTCTTGAAGTCGTACCACTATAGTCATTTCAGGTTTTTTTTTCCCACGCCGCTGACGCGGGCAAGAGCAGGGCTTTCAGCACGGGTCTAGGACCTCGGGATCATCGAGCCAGATCATTCAAGTTGTGGCAACACAAGAAGAAACTGGAAAGCTAGATATCTTATAGGGTCTGTGAGGCGAGTTATTCAGTTGGCCATCTTCTCGAGGAAGATAGCCGCTCCTCTACGAAGGAGAGTCTGGCTTAGGGTGACTACGAACTTGCTGCCACGAGATTCAAGTCCTGGAAATTGTATCTCATCAATCCTCCTCCATCATCGTAACCTCCAAAGAACGCAATAGGTATTAGGCGGTCTCCTGACTTGGGTGTGGACATCCTTCAATCCACACTGACTGATCTAGTATGTGACAATGATCGCGACCCTGATAATCCCGATTTCACGCTCCTACTTACTGTGAGTGTGAAGAGTGACTGAATATTACTATTTGATCTATGCGTGCGTAGCTTCTGGTGGCGCTTGTACCGGGGATGCAGCATATGTTGTGGGAAGTATGAAGGCAGCCGGAAAACCATTCACTACGGTATTCGGTTCGTCGAAGGCAAGTTCAAGGAGGGAAACTTTCGGACACACGCACCGCGCAGCGGCCCCATTGTCAACGTTCGAAATTAAATGCTTGACTCGCGAAGCTCAATGAGAAAGTGCGCATTGCAAACCATTCCACTGGAGTATGTTTGTACTAGAGTCTAGTAGCGTAAGTTTGTTGCAGTGGAAAAACACTAACTACTGTACGCCCTCTTACACCGTTCACAGTAATGAAAATGTTGCAACATACCAAATCAAACGCTTCTATAGAACACTTTCCATGTACAGAAAGTGGACTACTACATCCAGAGTGGTCGTCAGCCTGCGTGGGTGGTTGTCGTCATCGCCGGACGGTCATGATGCTTACATAATGGCTGCCAAAACTATGTACCCGGCGAAAGAATGAGCAGTTTAATACTACCAACATCCCTGCCTGATCAGTGTTTTGTAACCCTTACTCCACGCTGCGCCATGTACAGCACATGCACACGACCATCATCCTTTGCCCTCCGTCCTCATACCTCGAGGGCTCAGGCCTCAGTCCGCGGTCACTGAAGAATCCGTCCTGTCAGGCCAATGAATACCACGGACTAAACCCCAAGGCTGCCACCTTAACTGATTGATGGCACTCGTACTTTGATGTGTAAGAGCCAATGTATGTGGTCAATCTATCAACGCAAATAATCCGTCCTAGCCGAACCAAGCCCATGACTGGTCACGACACTACTCCTGGACCCTTCGACTCTAGCTATGCAGTTCGACTATCGACCGTTATGAATGTCTATCCTGGCAAGGATGCCAAGCTATTTTCTATCCATTGAGCGCTCGTCACATTCGGGTGGAAGCAGAAGCATCTGTGCTGTATGTAGATCACCCTGCACCGACCACAGATCGATTGGCAACTGTGCATAAGGTGACGTCATTGGCTATGGAAGCCTCCAATCTGATCTTCAAATGACAGGCAATACTTCGTTTCGCAAGTTCCTTGTGGATAAATATCCAGACAAAGGTACTCTGCGGAATGCATCAGATAAATCGACTGCCGCCTTGCGAGAAATTTATGGATTGCCCTCACAACCTTGTTAACCAGTGAGTCGCTTTTCTCATATGCACTCCTTTATTCAAAACGCACCTTGCAATG
>Ga0307516_10007531_pt1 | contig 12499 bp, 10 predicted proteins | sample 19_EM_MG_FD_203310 | JGI IMG/M metagenome (GOLD analysis project Ga0307516, IMG submission 203310) | Populus trichocarpa ectomycorrhiza microbial communities from riparian zone in the Pacific Northwest, United States - 19_EM | ecosystem: Host-associated > Plants > Roots > Unclassified | place...
ATGGAAGGTGTGGTGGCCACAACAGTCACCGTAGAAGAGGTGGAGCAAGGGGACGACATGGAAGGGGTGGAACGGGAAGGCCTCTTTGGGTCAAAGCATGCGCCGGCGCCGGGAGAGCCAGTGCCCGTGATGCCACCAGGGCCAGCAACGGAGGAGAAGGAGGAGAAGGAGAAAGGGAAGGGAAAGGGCAAGGTGGTGCAGATCGCCACACCTCCTGCCACCGGACGCGTGGCGTGCCAACGGAAGAGGCAGGCAACGGTTGATGCGGCGAAGGCGGGGAAGCCGCAGGAGCCAGCAGCGCCCAGCTGGTCGATCCTGAAGCGACCGGAGACAGCGGAAGCCGAGAAGAAGGAGCGGGAGAAGAAGAGGGAGGAGGAGGCGGCAAGCAAGGGGGTGGAGAAGGAGGGGGAAAAAGAGGTGGAGAAGGTGGCAGCCATGAAGCGATGGGAGGAGGGGAAACTGAGCCAGGAGGAGGGGGAGACATACAGCGCCGCAGCCAGGCCGATTCGGGACCTGGCAAACGACGCCAACGCCATCGAGGAGGTAGCCACGGGGCAGATGATTGCCCACATGGCAGGAATGCGGGCGCTGGGAAGCCAGTGGGAGGAGGATTGGGCTCACAGTCACGCGGTATCACCGCAACAGCAGCGCCAGCAGCAGCAGCGCCGGCAGCAGCAACAGCCTCGCCTGCCCGAGTGGCAGCAGCAACAGCAGCCGCAGCATCAACAGCAGCAACACCAGCAGAAACTGGCATCGCCGCGGGCGCCGCAGCAGCAGCAGCAGCAGGGTAACTGGGCGCCGAGGGCGGCGCTGGCGGCGGCCCTCCCCCAGTTGGACTTCAAGCGGGTGGGCCGGAACGGGAAGCCAGAGCGGGAGCCCACGGGGCTGGAGCCCATCAAGGGGTCGATTCCACGCGACGAGCGCGGAATTGTGTTTGAGCAAGCGGCAGGGGCGCCGCAGATAAACCCAGCGGTGGCAGCAAGCGCGACGGCGTTCGTCAACATCGCGCTCAGTAAGGTGGCCCCGGCGCACGTCCGGACCGAGGCATTCAGAATTTCGGTGCAGGGAAGGCTGACGACAACAGCACGCTTTGGGGAGTCGGCGGCGATGCTCCTCCGGTTTAAGAAGGAGGTCCTGGAAGCAGCCCGTAAAGCCGACAGAGCTATCATCAACGTTGCCGTGAATGAGACATGGGCAGAGCTCAAGATCCTGGTGCCCTATGACCGGTACCGCCACCTCAACGGGCTTGCGGAGCTTAGGGAGCAGATCAAAGTGGAGAACCCAGGAGTCATGGTACCCCCCCTCTCAATGAAGTGGATGCGGGCGGTAAGCACCATCGAGCGCCACTACCAGGCTGGCCGACTCTCGAAGAACGCGGCATCGGTGATCTTCAAGGTGCCAGGCAAGGCGGCGGCCCAAAAGCTGTTGGTGGAGATGTGGGTAGCAGGCAACAAGTTCCATGCTCTTCCCTACATCCCGGATAAAGCCGACACCCTGTGTGGCGCGTGCGGGCGGTGGGGACACTCAGAGTTCCGGTGTTACACCTGAATATTTCACGGAGTACATAGAGTATCTAGATTACTTAGCGACAGAGTAGTGGGAAGACTCGCGGGTGACAGATGATGGATCAAGAGTCTAGGAGGGAGTTAAGGAGCCGGAGTTAGCTTACGGCCGAGAGATCGAACCTTGCGGGGAGAGATCAACCTTCCGGGGATCGGACGAAGGAACTCCGAGGTAGCGGTCTGAGTGCAAATGAAAGCGGTCTTAGCAAATATGGTCTGACTCCTCGCGGGGAGAGACCAGACGTTGGTAAGCCTCCTTGTGGGGAGGAACCACGTACGCAGAGAAAACTGGGTCCTCGCGGGGACTGGCTTGGATCCCTGCGGGGGGAGCCACGTACGAGTCTAGACGCAAGAGTTCCCCACCCAGTTGCATGACGAACTCATCTCCCTTATCTACACTCCGGCCAGGGCCAATGATCCACCCCCGGGGTCTATGCACCTCGGGGGAATCCAAACCCGAGTCACTACTTCTCACGCGAAGTCATCAGATCTCACGACGACTCTTCCTCTACAAAAGAAAGAGGATTTCTCACCTCGCCGAGAGAAATCAGCCGAAAAAGCCTACAACACTACCGAACCAAATCCCACCAAACCCACACAGAAGATCTAAGATTATTCCGTTGTGAATTATCGAAAGTAGCCTGATTACCTTTGATTCTACCCACACTCCGGTTACCAGACAACCCCAGTATCACACTATAATCTTGATCTCAAATCACCTTACTTTCATGACGGGCTTCGACGACACCTACTTCGAAGACCACCTCTATCTCCTCGAACTATCTACCTTCTTGGAACCTAAGACCCAATATTCCTTCGACTATACGTTCGAATCGTTCGATAGCGAATTGGCCGGCTACGAACAGTGGGATACATTCAGCGACGGACCTATCCCTATGCCCTACCTCGAAGGCGACCACGAGCCCTGGAACTGGTATACGCAATACTGGGTCAACTGCGCGCACAACCATACAAACGCCGAATTCACAGAAGACGAGCTCCGAGATCTCTGTGACTATTATTTTACCGACGACGAAACAATCTGCACAGGACACTTCCTTGACCTATATTAAAGAATGTCTACCTCGTCCGACTATAACATGCTCCGGTTGGAGGCTCTCCGAGGGCTGCTCCAGATCACCAATGACGAAGAACCCCAGGAGGAAACCCTGGAGATCTCCAACCCGGTCGGATGGATGCGGGCGATGGCCAACCACCAGCAACAGGCCGAGCAGGACCTACGCCAGCTGATGGACGTCTGCGGCAACACGTTGGACCACACGGACCGGCGCATCAGACGGATCGAAGCCGCCTACAACCAACTGGCGCAAGGGGCCCAATACGTCTACGAACAAATGGAGGCCAAGGAACAGATTTCAGGAGACTGGGTAAGAAACGAACTAATGGTATCTGCTAACGCATACCAGGCATTTACCCGACAAGTCTGGGAAGCTATTATCGAACACTCCACGACGAGTGATTTACATCGGGTACATGAAGCCACACAAGTCGCCCGAATGCACGACGCAGTAGCCTTCCTGTCGGAAGCGAATCTGGCTTGAAACGTCCACCTAATGGAGTTCCAAGGTAACGTAGAAAAATGGGCTGCAGACCACCAAAAGAAGGTAGAAACACTCAAACAGCAGCGAAGAGAAGATCAAGGCCGGATGGCCGGCCTGGAGTAACAGCTAGCCCGAGCACAAGACGAACTGGTGCGCGTAGCAACTGCAGTCGCCCTGCCCCCAACACCGGTCGAACGAACCCGGCCCACTCCAAACTCAGGGACACCACCCACCTGACTGGTGCTAGGGAGCCCCTTATTCGGAGGAACCCAACAACGACAACAAAGGCCCCCGGCAGTCCCGGCCGCAAGCCCGCCATACGGACCCCAAGGCACGGGAGGAGCAGGAAGAGGTGGGCCCCCACCAAGACCTCCACAGGGAAGGGCACCACCCTCGCCTTCGCCCCCTCCTAGCGAAAATAACAACGACCTATACGAACGAAACCTACCAACAGGAAGACCTCCGCCATGGGCAAGGGAACCCACCCAGGACCGACTGGCAACTATGCTCATGCCGGGGGAAATAGCCCAGCTAGTGGGAGCCGGGATCGCGGCAGCAGAAGCCGCAGGGCAACCAGAGAGGGGAACCCGGGTACACACCTCGAGGCTCAAGATGGAAAATCCTGAGAAATTCGACGGGAAAAGCTCGTCCACCTTCAACCAATGGTGGGAATCGGTCACGATGTACCTGGGATTCTACCCGGAAACAGTCGACCGTCAAAAAATCACTTGGGTTGGAACCCTTTTATCCGACACTGCCCTGGTATGGCACCTCCACCAGTACCGCGAGCTGGGGGAGAACGACACCTGGGTTAACAACGCCGCGGCGATCTGAACGGAGTACCGAAATGAACGAGAAGCGGCGGACGCCCAACTCAAGCTATGGCAGCTCAAATACCAAGGATCCATCCGAGCCTACCTAACAGAGTTTCGAGCGCTCAACAACTTCGCGCGGGCCACCGGGGAAGCACTAAGGGAAAAAGTGGACTTGGCCATGCCGGACACGGTGCTGGATATGCGATTCGCCCATTACCTCGAGGACTTTGCGGATGACGAAGGCTTCCTACAAGCCACCCACCAGGCCGGGCTACAGGTGGAAAAGAAAAAAGCCCTAAGAACGGCTAAAGAAGCGATGCGCGCTGGACCCGCCCCAGCCAAAAAGGAGAAACGGAAAAAAGAGGAAAAACGGCCAACAACCAGGACGGAAAGCCGGGAGCCAAGGAAAAACGACTCCCGGGGTCCGAAAAATAACGGATGGGAGTCAACGGGGGCCGCTCTGCGGGGGGTACCCCAGAACGAAATAGACGCGCACAAAAAAGTCAAGGATGGATGTTGGCGATGTGGAAGAACGGGGCACCGTACTTTTGACTGCTTCTCCTTCCAAACAACACAAGGAACGGAGCTGCCACCGGCACCCTGGAAAGTGGGAGGTGTAGCCAACACCCGAAACACGTCGGAAGGGAAAAGGAAGAGGGAGGAAGACCAAATCGACACCCCGGCCGCCAAACAGCAAAAAGTGGCGGCAGTGGAAGAAATCATCACGGACCAACCGCTATGGGTGGACACGGACGATTCGGATTTTTAAAAGACCCCTGTACGGCACCCAACAGGACGGTCAATTTAGTATGCGGCGCCTCGCGGAAAAGGGAAAGAGAAAAAGCAGTACCGAATCCAGAGGAAAAATCCGGGAAAAGACCCTGGAGGAACAATCGACCCATCGTCACAATGTTGCTACATCACCAGAAAAACAGCTATCAGGTAAAAGCGCTACTAGATACAGGATGCTCGATAAACCTGATAAACCAACAAACGGTGGAACGCCTGAACCTGCCAAAACACCCGCACAAAAACCCCAGGGTCATCGAAAATTTTACCGGACAAACCGTCGAAAGCGCGGGACAATTCCATACGGGGCCGGTACGATTACAACACCGGAGGCATTTCTCTAAGGAAACTTTCGAAATCTCTCCAATGGAGAAAGGAATCGACATATTTCTCTCGTTCGGCTGGGTGGAGGATCACACACCCCAGGGAACTTGGTCAACGGAGGAAATAAGGTTCAACAGTCCCGGATGCCTAAAAAAGTGCACCCAGTATGAAACGGCGGAATTCTCCCTGTCATGGGATGAATCAATATTGTCCGACCCCACGGCACGCACCGTTGGTCATGTATCGGTAGTCAACGATAACCCGCTCAGCCATGTCCCAATGGAATTCAGACAATACCTGGGAATAATGGGAAAGGAGGCAGCAGACGCGCTACCAGAGCACCGCCCGTACGACTGCAAAATCGAACTGAAGGACGGAACCACGGCGCCCTGGGGACCCATTTACCCACTCTCCGAGGTAGAACTTCAAACTTTAAGAGAGTGGTTAAAAGAAATGGAAAAAACAGGCAAAATAAGGAGATCCACCTCCTCGGCGGGCTCACCAATCCTATTCGTCCCTAAGCCCAATGGACGGGGGTTACGGCTGTGTGTCGATTACCGGGGATTGAACGCTATTACAATCCCTAATAGGTACCCGCTCCCCCTCATGCAAGAATTACAGGATCGAGTACAGGGGGCCCAATGGTTTACCAAAATGGATCTGAAAAATGGGTTCAACCTCATCCATATCCAAGAAGGAGATGAGTGGAAAACCGCCTTCCGGACTCGTTACGGGCTATACGAATTCCAGGTCATGCCATTTGGGTTGACAAATGCGCCGTCAACATTTCAAGATATGATGAATCATGTCCTGTCCGACATACTGGACGTGGGGGTCCTAGCCTATATGGACGACATATTGGTATATGCGAAAACAGAAGAGGAACACGACCGGCTCGTCAAGGAAGTCTTGGAGAGGCTGCAATGCAATGGGCTGGCGGTCTCCCCCGAAAAATGCGTCTGGAAAACCGATGAAGTAGAATTCCTCGGCTACGTCATCGGTCGAAACGGAATACGGATGGATCAAGCAAAAGTGGACACCGTGCTATCTTGGCAGCAGCCGACGTCGCTCACAGAAACACAGTCGTTCTTAGGATTCGCTAACTTCTACCGACGCTTCATCAAGGATTATTCTCGGATAGCCAGACCCCTCACAGAGCTGACCAAGAAGACGAGGAAATGGGCATGGAACGAGGAAGCGGGAAAAGCATTCGAAGAACTGAAAAGGCGATTCACCATTGCCCCGATACTAACCCATTTCGACCCAGCAAAGCCAGTGATCATTGAGACAGACACATCGGACTTCGCCATCGGAGCGGTCCTGTCCCAACGAGACGACGAAAACCGATTACACCTGGTGGCCTTCCAGTCCAGAAAATTCCAGCCAGCGGAAATCAATTACGAAATCCACGACAAGGAACTACTAGCAGTAGTAGACGCGTTTAAGCATTGGAGGCGCTACTGCGAGGGAGCGACTCACCAAATCCAGGTTTTTTCGGACCACCAAAATTTGGAGTACTTTACAACTACAAAAGTGCTGAACCGTCGACAAGCTCGCTGGGCCCAGGAATTGGCAGGTATAGATTTTAGAATCTATTACCGACCGGGAACACAAAACGGAAAACCAGATGCACTATCAAGGCGGCCGGAGTACCGCCCTGAAAGAGGGGGGATAGAAAACCAGCTGATTTCAACGATCTTGAAAGAAAAACACTTCGGAACCCCGGCAGAAAGAGAAATGGTCTCCTTCGTCTGCTCGTCAGCAAGGCTTTCCTCAGTCCCCGCTAGGAAATGGACTCCGGCGTTCCTAGAGGAAGTCCGAGAAGCGGCAAACAAGGACCCACAGTATCAGGAAGTCAGAAAGAAAAAGGTAGCGGCGCTGGCGGAAGCAGCGCCGGAGGCCCGGGAGGGCAAGGAAAATGACGGAATAGAACTACAGGATCACCTCCTGTACAGAAAGAAAAAACTATGGGTCCCCGGGAAATGCATCCCAAGGGTTATGGAATCAGAACACGACACTAAGGTGGCCGGTCACATGGGGCAGGACAAAACCATCGAACTCATTCGAAGAAACTTCTGGTGGCCAAAAATGAACGAACGAATCATCGAGTTCATCAGAAGCTGTCCCGAATGTCAGCTAAACAAGACAGCACGCCACCAACCCTATGGACTGAGTTCACCGCTGGAACTACCCTACACCCCATGGCAATCAATCGCAATGGACTTCATCACGGAACTACCACTGTCAGAAGGATACGACCAGCTTTGGGTAATTATCGACCAATTCACCAAGATGGCGCACTTCCTCCCACTCAAAGAAAAGACAGCAGCCGACCTAGCAAAAATCTTTGCAAAGGAAATCTGGAGGCACCACGGAACGCCAACGGACATCGTGTCCCATCGAGACTCCCGGTTCACATCTGAGGTCTGGAAGGAATTCCTAGGACTGTTGAAGATTCGACCCCGAATGTCAACAGCCTTCCACCCACAAACGGACAGACAGACGGAACGTCTCAACCAGACAATTGAAGCATACCTCCGTGCATTCGTCACCCGAGAGCAGGACGATTGGGTAGCCCTCCTACCAATGGCCGAATTCGCTTACAATAATTCAGTCACGATAGGAAATGGAATGTCGCCGTTCTATGCCAACTACGGACGACATCCAGCCACGATTGACCCCCCGGACGATAAAGAAGAACCGCTAAATCCAGCCAGCACAGTCTACGGCCACTGGATGCAGTCGGTGCACGAAGAGTCACGAAAATGATTGGAGGCCGCGCAGGAGCGAATACGCCGTTACACCGACCCGGACCGGAGGGAACCCCCAGCATATCAAGTAGGAGACTTGGTTATGCTCAATGGGCGCAACATCAGAACGCGACGGCCCTCGAAAAAACTGGACCACAGAAATCATGGTCCCTTTCAGATAGAAAAAATCGTCTCTCCACTGGCAGTCCGACTCACGCTACCTCAGAAATGGAAGATCCACAACGTCTTCCATGCCTCGCTCCTCGAACCATACCGAACCAGCGAACACCGAGCACCTCCGGACCCATCGAAGGTGTTGCGAGAAGCTGACGACATCGAACAATCGGAGGAATACAGATGTGGAGGAAGTTATGGCCTCGGTCGAGCGCGGCCGAGGAAACAACAAACGAATCCTATACCTTGTCAAATGGCTCGACTATCCGGAACGAAAAGACTGTACGGAAGAACCATTCGACAACTTTTCGGTAGGCGATCTGGAGAAACTCCGGGAGTTTCACCGACGAAATCCGGACGCGCCGAGGGACTACCGACTCACCAACGCCTAAGATGGGAGGTCCATAAAAGGGCCCAACCAAGGCAAGAGTGGTAGTAGAGATGAAGGGGCTGGAGGACTTCATCTCACACACGAACCAAAAAGACCCACTCCTCGGGCATCGAACGAAGAACGACCCGCTTCTCGGGCACGACGACCCGGAAGCCGCCGACCGGGCGCCCGACGAGGAATGCACGCGACCGAAACCGTTGAGAGCCAGGAAAACCGTTCAGAACAGACGTATCGACCTCTCGGCGACCGACTCGGACCGATGGAACCGGCACAGATGGCACATAAGCAGTGAAGTGAGTCCCCGACAGTGCTGTCACTGCTCTAGCATACTAGTCTCCCCCCGGAAGGACGTGGGCGCGGTCACTGCCGAGTATACGGGTCACTAGCACAAAGGACACCATGCCTCTCCCGATTCCCTGTGCCAACTGCGACCCTGGAACCTCGCCAAGCCGGCCAAGCCTTGACGCAGCGCGGCGGCGAGTACGACTCAATATGACACGACAGTATGAGTACGCACCGGCCTACTCAGAGGGCCCAGTCATACCGACGGATTACAGGCATGTTCTGAGGGAAGAACCCTGATCCGGTGACTGGGAGGGCTGCAGGGGAGGAGGACTGCAGTCCGTGACGCCGAAAAGGAACTCAGCGTTGAAAGAATCTCACGATCCAAGAAAGAGACGGGCTACTTAGATAGAACAAGGTTAGCACTCGGGACGAGGCTAAGGAGGAGGGGAGGTAGTGTTACACCTGAATGTTTCACGGAGTACATAGAGTATCTAGATTACTTAGCGACAGAGTAGTGGGAAGACTCGCGGGTGACAGATGATGGATCAAGAGTCTAGGAGGGAGTTAAGGAGCCGGAGTTAGCTTACGGCCGAGAGATCGAACCTTGCGGGGAGAGATCGAACCTTGCGGGGATCGGACGAAGGAACTCCAAGGTAGGGGTCTGAGTGCAAACGAAAGCGGTCTTACCAGATATGGTCTGACTCCTCGCGGGGAGAGACCAGACATTGGTAAGCCTCCTTGCGGGGAGGAACCATGTACGCAGAGAAAACTGGGTCCTCGCGGGGACTGGCTTGGATCCCTGCGGGGGGAGCCAGGTACGAGTCTAGACACAAGAGTTCCCCGCCCAGTTGCATGACGAACTTATCTCCCTTATCTACACCCCGGCCAGGGTCAATGATCCACCCCCGGGGTCTACGCACCTCGGGGGAATCCAAACCCAAGTTACTATTTCTCACGCGAAGTCATCAGATCTCACGACGACTCTTCCTCTACAAAAGAAAGAGGATTTCTCACCTCGCCGAGAGAAATCAGCCGAAAAAGCCGACAACACTACCGAACCAAATCCCACCAAACCCACACACAAGATCTAAGATTATTCCGTTGTGAATTATCGAAAGTAGCCTGATTACCTTTGATTCTACCCACACTCCGGTTACCAGACAACCCCAGTGTCACATCCGGTGCCAGCGAGGTGTAGCAACCTACACTATCTGTGCGGATAGCCACAGGACCGAGGAGCACCGATGTCAGGTGGCAACGTGTGGCAAGGTCGGGAAGGTCTGCCCCCACACGGAGATGAAGTGCCCGAACTGTGGGGGCAGACACCCGGCCCAGGACGCCAGGTGCCAGGCAAAGCGGGCCGCGATTGAGATTGCCTGGGGCAGGAGAAACTGGACAGCCCACGTGGAAACAGCGAAGCTGATGCCCCCAGCAGCAACCTGCAGCTCTGGCAGATCAGCCCGGCTGAACTGGGTCCCAGGAGGTGAGCCAGCAGAGACTTCTGCAGACTGGACAGAAGATGGAATGGAGGTAACGGCAACTGGAATGGAACCAAGTGGCACCGCCCCACCCGTAGCAGTCTGATGGCGGGCTTACAGGCTCCCAAGCTGGTGGCGCTCCAGCATAACTACGCCAGCGGGGGACAAGTATTGGAGGCGGTGTTGGAGACGGCAGTGCAGAAGGGAGCAGATCTGGTCCTGATCCAGGAATCACGTGGGGAGACAGAGAAGGACAGCACAAGGTCACACCCTAGCTTCCGATTTATTAGAGAGAAGGAGGGCAAGGCGGCCAAGTGCTGGGTGGCAATCAACCGGGAGTCTCAGTGCCAGGTAACGGAGCTGAAGGACCTGACCCGGGACTGCGCAAACTATGCGCAGGCCCTGGAGGTCAAGCCTCCGAGCAGTGCCTTGATCATCATTGTTAACGTGTATGATCGCGGGCAGCAGAGGGGAAGTAGAGAGCGGCTAGCCCAGTGGGCGAACTGGGAGGCCATCACAAGGTACAGCCAGGTGATCATCGCAGGGGACATGAATGCCCACAGCCAGATGTGGAACGGGAGGGCAACATCAAGACGGAATGCGCCATTTTGGGAGAACCTCATAAGCGACCACTCCCTGGTAGTGTGGAACTCCGAGGAGGCGACCCGGGTGGGCGGTGACAACCACTCAATCATCGACGTCACGCTCTCCTCACCTGGTGTCGAGCTCTACTGGAGTATCGACAGTGAAGCAGTGACCGGCTCAGACCATAAGGTCATTATGTGGGAAATTCTTGGAGGGACCCCAAACAGCCGAGACAGCAGCAAGGAGGTCACGGGGTGGGATATCAGGGGCTGGAGTGGGGCCGGAAAGAGCAAAGAAGAGCAGAAAGCTGCGAGGGAAAAGGAAGCGGCTGCCCAGCAATGCTACCTAAGCTCGGGGAAGGAAACAGCAGCACTCGACGACACCAGCTCAGCGGAGCAGGTGGAGGAAGCAGCAGTGGCGTTACGGGAGGCCATGGTAGGAACGCTCAATAGCCACGCCAGGGCGAAGAGGTGGTGCAGCAGATCAAAGCCATGGTGGACGGAAGAGCTGGGGGAGCTACGGAAGCAGCTGGGCAGGGCCAGACGATGGCTGGCAGGTATAGGGCGCACACGGGATGCTCGACGCAACCTGCGGCGGGCCCTTCGCAAGGCCAAGAAGGAATGCTGGAACAAGTTCCTCCAGGAGGCAGAAGAGAGGGAGGTGTGGACAGCAGCGAACTATACTGCACTCAGGCTCGACCGGACAGGACAGGCACTGGTAGATGGAGAGGGCAACATTGCGGAGAGTCAGGAGGAGAGGGAGGCAGCAATCCTCAAAGGGCACTTCCCGAAGGGGCCGCTGGGCACGTATGAGCCATCGGCAGGTGGGCGGGCATTTGAGCTGGTTGATGTTCACTTAGTTGGCTACCTGCTGGCTAAGGCAGCCAACACAGTAGCACCAGGCGATGACAGGATATCGGCGGACATCTTGAAAGTCTTCTGGCAGTGGGACCGACAGCGGATCACGCAACTGGTACGAGCATGCATCAGGACCGGCTACCACCCGAAGATATGGAAGACGGCAAAGGGGGTAGTCATCCCGAAGCCCGGGAAGCCAGATTACACCAAGGTGAGAGCATACAGAGTGATCTCACTTCTGGATGTCATCGGCAAGCTGGTAGAGCGAACAGCAGCCCATCTGATTGCCGACCACCTGGAACGCAAGCAGACCCTCCATGAGGGTCAGTACGGGTGCCGCAAGCGGCGATCCTGTGTGGATGCAGTGGCAGTCTTGATGAACTGCACCCAGCAGGCGTGGGCAGGAAAGAAGGTGGCAGGTGCACTGTTCATGGATGTCAAGTCAGCATTCAACATTCAACAATGTTAGCAAAATGCACTTGGGCAAGCGCATGCAGGTACTGGGGATTGAGCCAGACCTTATCCGATGGACCAGCAGCTTCATGTCAGACCGCCAGGTGAAACTCGTTCTGGACGGCAAGACGGGTGAGGCGAATCCAGTGGATACGGGAATCCCCCAGGGGTCCCCAGTGGCGCCAATCCTCTTCACCACCTATCTGTCAGGAATCTTCGACGAGGTGGAGGCAGCTGTACCAGGTATCCAGGGTCTGTCCTTCGTGGACGACATAAGCTGGTGGGCGGACGGCGCAGACAGTACGGCAGTGGCAGCAAAGCTCTCGGCGGCAGCAGCGGCCGCGATTGGATGGGCGGCGGAGAACGGAGTAGCGTTCGACTCTGGCAAGACGGAGGCAGCGCTGTTCCACAAGAAACGGTCAGCACCTAGGGCAACAGTGGCAGTCGGCACCAACAGCGTCCCGTTCAACAAGG
>Ga0307516_10007532_pt1 | contig 12496 bp, 10 predicted proteins | sample 19_EM_MG_FD_203310 | JGI IMG/M metagenome (GOLD analysis project Ga0307516, IMG submission 203310) | Populus trichocarpa ectomycorrhiza microbial communities from riparian zone in the Pacific Northwest, United States - 19_EM | ecosystem: Host-associated > Plants > Roots > Unclassified | place...
GCTCCGGATAGCGGATCGCCAGGCCCATGCCGACCATCGCGCCCATCGACAGCCCGACCCACGCCACCGGCCCGCGGCCCCATTCGCGGATCACGCGGGCGGCATCGTCGACGAGGTCGTCCATCGCGTACGGTCCGGCCGGCGACGCCGATCCGCCGTGGCCGCGGTGGTCGTAGCGCAGCACCTGGTACGGCTGGCCGGCGGCGAGTTGCGCGGCGTAGGCATCCCACATGGACAAGTCGAGCCCGAGCGCGTGGCTCAGCACGACCGGGGCGCCGTCGCCTTGCAGCGCGACCCGAATCTGCGGCGTGCTGAAGGTGTGATGGATCGCGACGCGCGCCGCTGGCGTCAGCGGTTCGGGCTCCGGCAGCAGGCCTTCCTCGCGCAGGATGTCCATCGTCAGCTTGAAGGCGGTGTTCGCCGCGGGCACGCCGCAATAGATCGCGCCCTGCATCAGTGTCTCGTTGATCTTTGCGAGCGGCACGCCGCCGCGGATGGCGGCCCGGCAGTGCAGTTCGAACTCCTCCCAGCGCGCCAGGCCCATCGTCATGCCGAGCACCAGCAGCCGGCGCGTCGCGTGGTCGAGGCCGGGCCGGCCCCAGATGTCGTTCCAGGCGTAGCGCGCAATCAGTGACTGGTAATCGGCATTGAAGGCGTTTGCGCTGGAGAGCGACTTGTCGACCCACGCATCGCCCAGCACCGCGCGCCGGTTCTTCGTGCCGCGATCGAAATCGTCTTCCCGGTCCATCGTCGTCACCTGCCTGTTCTGGTCACGGCAGCCAGGGCTGCCAGGGTGCATCGCGGCGCAGCTCTTCGTGCTGCACCGCCAGCGCGGCGAGTTGCGGGCGCGAGCACGTGCTCGCATGGGCGGCGGGCGCGTGCGGGTCGAACAGCGCGGCCAGTTCATCGCTGGAGATCGCCGCGCGCAGGCGCTCGTCGCCCTGCAGCGCCGCGGCCGCGACCTCGCGCAGGGGGGCGCCACGCGCGACAGCCTGCCGGGACAGCGATTCGACCCATTGATGCGCCGCCGCCTTGCCGATCTCGCGTGCGACGCGCATCGCCAGCGCCTCGGCGAACACCAGCCCCTGCAGCGCGTCGATGTTGCGTCGCATGCGCTCGCGATCGACCTGCAGTCCACTGCCTGCCAACGCGAGCGCCGCGACAGCGCCGTGCACACAGGCGAGCAACGCACCGAATTCGGCCAGCTCCGCCTGCCAGCCGCCGAGTCCGCGCTCGTGCTCCTGCGGCATCGCGGCGAGCAGCGCGGCCACGTGCTGCGGCGCGCGCAGGGCCGCCGACAGGGCGACCATCGAGGCGACCGGATTGCGCTTGTGCGGCATCGTCGACGAACCGCCGCGGCCGTCGCCGGACGGCTCGGCAAGCTCGCCGACCTCGCCTTGCGCCATCAGCGACACGTCCTTCGCGATCTTGCCCAGCGAGCCGGCCAGCAGGCCGAGCTCGCATGCGAGCGCGACGAGCTCGTCGCGTTGCGTGTGCCACGCGGCGGGGGGCTCGCGCAGTCGGAGCTGTCGCGCCATGTGGGCCAGCACGGCGTCGCCGTGCTCGCCCATCGCGGCGCGCGTGCCGACGGCGCCACCGAGCTGAAGCTGCAGCGCCGCCGAGCCGACCCGGCGCAGGCGCGTCTGCGCGCGCACCAGCGGCGCGATCCAGGTGGCCAGCTTGAAGCCGAAGCTGATCACCTGCGCGGGCTGCAGCAACGTGCGGCCCAGCAGCGGCGCCTCGCCATGCTGGCCGCCTGCCTGCAGCAGCGCGCCGATCAAGGTCGACAGGTCGCGATCGATCAGCGCGAGCACGCGACGCGTGACGAGCACCTGTGCGGTGTCGAGCACGTCCTGGCTGGTCGCGCCCCAGTGCACGAACGCCGCCGCGTCGCCATGCCCCGCGGCAACCGCGGCGGTGAGCTGCTTGACCAGCGGGATCGCCAGCGTGCCGGTGCGCGCGCCGTCGGCGACGATCGCATCGATGTCGAAGCGCTCGACGCGACACGCCGCCGCGATGGCCGCGCCCGCGCCTTCGGGGATCGCGCCGAGGTCGGACTGCGCGAGCGCGAGCGCTGCCTCGAAGTCCAGCATCGCCTGCACGAAGGCGCGCTCGTCGAGCACCTGCATCGCCTCGGCCGAGCTGAGGAAGCGTTCGAAGATCATCGCTGCATTGTGCGGCGGGTGACGGTGGCGTGCATGCGTCGGGTTCTCAGATGTCGAAGAACACTGTCTCGCCATCGCCCTGCAGGCGGATGTCGAAACGATAGACCGTGACGTCGCTGCGCTGCTCGCGCCGGCCGATCAGCGTCTGGCGCCGCACTTCCCACTCGATCAGGTTGAGCACGGGATCGGCGGCGTTGGCCTGCGCCTCGTCGTCGAAATACATGCGCGTGTTCAGGCCGATGTTGATGCCGCGGGCGACGATCCACAAGTTGACGTGGGGGGCCATCGGAACGCCGTCGCGACCGGCGACGCTGCCGGGCTTGATGGTCTCGAAGCGCCACGTGCCGGTCTCGAAGTCGCTGCACGCGCGGCCCCAGCCCCGAAAGGTGGGATCGACCGCCTTGTGGGCCTGTCGGTCGGCCGGATGCGCGTAGCGACCCTGTGCGTTGGCCTGCCAGAGCTCCAGCAGCACGTCGCGCACCGGCGTGCCCGATCCGTCGAGGACGCGCCCCTCGATCACGATGCGCTCGCCCGGCGTCTCCGCCGTCGCCAGCACGGAGCCGAAGTTGTTCTCGAAGATGTCGAAGCCGGCGGCCTTGGGCGCGAGGCCGATGTGCACGTAGGGGCCCGCGGTCTGCGAGGCAGTCTCGCGCAGCGGTTGGTGGAGTCCGGTCATGCCGCTTCTCCCTGCAAGGCGTTCTCGAACCAGGTCGCGCGTTGTCCGCGCAGCACGATGTCGAATCGATAGGCCCGGCTGTCGAGCGGCACGAAGGCGGGCACGTCGTACAGCGCGATGAGGCCGCGGATCTGCGCCTCGTCGGCAATCGTGCGGATGATCGGGCAGGTCGCGATCAGCGGGTCGCCTTCGAAGTACATCTGCGTGACCAGGCGCTGCGCCCAGCCGCTGCCCGAGACGGCGAAGTGGATGTGCGAGGGCCGCCAGTCGTTGATGCGGTTGCGCCAGGGGTAGGGCCCCGGCTTGATCGTGCGGAACACGTAGTGGCCGTCGTCGTCCGTGAGCATGCGGCCGCAGCCACCGAAGTTCGGATCGAGCGCGCCGAGGTACTGGTCCTTCTTGTGGCGATAGCGCCCACTGGCGTTCGCCTGCCAGACCTCGACCAGCGCGTTGCGCACGGGACGCCCGAGCTGGTCTCGCACGTGCCCATGCACGATGACGCGTTCGCCGACGGCCAAGCCTGCCTTCGCGTAGTTGCGGATCAAGTCGTGGTCGAGCGGGCCGAGTTCGTCGGCCGAGAACGCCGGCGCAGTGACCTCGGACAGCGTCTGCGGCAGCGAGATCAGCGCATTGCGCGGGCTGCGCAGAACGCTGGTCTTGTAGCCGGGTGCGAAGGCCGGCGGGTGCGACGCCGGGTCGCGCATCAGGTACTCGTCGTCGGGCCGCGCGGGCGGTACGGGATGGTCGGACATGTCGTCTCCTTCGCTCTCGAATCTCGGCAGGCGTCACGCGTGCGCAAGGACGTACTCGGCCTGCAACTGCGCGGCCGAGCGACGCTCCGGCACCGGCGCGAGATGCAGGAGCGCGCGCGCCTCGCGCGGCGTGGCGACGCGGCGCCCCGAGGCCTCGCACAGCGCGGCGACCTGGCGTACCAGGGCCGCATTGGACGGCGCCAGCGTCTGCTTGTCGAGCCGCACGTTGTCCTCGAGCCCGGTGCGGCAATGGCCGCCGAGCTCGAGCGACCACTTCGCCAGCGTCAACTGTTCGCGGCCGATGCCGGCGCCGGTCCACGTGGCGTCGGGCGCCAGGCGGTTCAGCGTCTTCACGTAGAACTCGAACACCTCGCGGTCGACCGGCATCGCGTTCTTGATGCCCATCACGAACTGGATGTGCAGCGGCCCGGCGATCTTGCCGGCCTGCTGCATCGCGACGGCCTGGAAGATCATCGACAGGTCGAAGGCCTCGATCTCGGGCTTGACGCCGCAGGCCTTCATCTCGGCGGCGAGCCAGTCGACGAGGTCGGGCGCGTTGTCGTAGACGCGCGTCGGGAAGTTGACCGAACCGGAGGCGAGCGACGCCATGTCCGGCCGCAGGTGCAGCATGCCGCCGCGCTCGCGCCCGGCGCCCGAGCGGCCGCCGGTGGAGACCTGCGTGACGATGTCGGGGCAGTGCCGGCGGATGCCGTCCAGCACCTGCGCGAAGCGCTCGGGGGCGGAGGTCGGGGTTTCGTCGTCGTTGCGCACGTGCAGGTGGACGAGCGTCGCGCCGGCCTCGTAGGCGGCATGCGTGGATTCGACCTGCTCGGAGACGGTCACGGGGACCGCGGGGTTGTCCTTCTTGCGCGGGAGCGAGCCGGTGATGGCGACGGAGATGATGCAGGGGGTGGTCATGCGGGGCCTGTTCCTTGCGGGCGTGTTCGAGCGCCGGGGTCAGCGAGGAGCCGACGCGAAGGCCGGCTCCATCGGCAAGCCGACATAGTTTTCAGCCAGGGCCGTGGATGCGGCCACCGAACCGACGAGGTAGTCGAGTTCCGCATGCTGCATGCGATGGCCGAATTCGCCGCCCTCCGGGAACTGGTGCATGAGCGAGGTGAACCACCAGGAAAAGCGCTCCGCCTTCCAGATGCGGCGCAGGCAGCGCTCGGAGTAGGCGGCGATGCCTTCATCGCTGCGCGCGAGATAGTGCTCGCGCATCGCGGCGGCGAGGAAACCGACGTCGGACGCGGCGAGATTGAGACCCTTCGCGCCGGTCGGTGGGACGATGTGCGCAGCGTCTCCGGCGAGGAACAAGCGCCCGAAGCGCATCGGCTCGGTGACGAAGCTGCGCAGCGGGGCGATGCTCTTCTCGATGGACGCCCCGGTCGTCACGCAGTCGGCAACCTCCCGGGGCAGCCGGCGCCGCAGCTCGTCCCAGAACGCGTCGTCCGACCAGTGCTCGACCCGGCTGTCCAGCGGCACCTGCAGGTAGTAGCGGCTGAGCGTCCTGTTGCGCTGGCTGCACAGCGCGAAGCCGCGTTCGTGGTTGGCGTAGACGAGTTCATCGCGCACCGGAGGCACGTGGGAGAGCATGCCCAGCCAGCCGAACGGATAGACCTTTTCGTACGTGACGAGTGCGCCCGCGGGAACGCTCGCACGCGAGACACCGTGGAAGCCGTCGCAGCCGGCGATGAAGTCGCATTGCAACGTCCGCTCGACGCCGTCCGACCAATAGCGCACGACAGGCGAGTCGCCGTCGAAGCCGTGCAGGCTGACTTGCGCTGCTTCGTAGATCGTCGTGCTGCCGGCCGCGGCGCGGGCCTCCATCAGGTCGCGCGTGACTTCCGTCTGCCCGTAGACCGTGACGCAACGGCCGGTGAGCCGCTCGAAGTCGATGCGGTGCAGCGTGTCGTCGAACGCGAGTTCGGTGCCGCCGTGCACCAGGCCTTCGCGGCGCAGTCGGGCTCCGACGCCGGCCTGCTCCAGCAGTTGCACGGTCGTCTGTTCAAGGACGCCGGCGCGAATGCGCGAGAGCACGTAGTCGGGCGTGCGTGCCTCGAGGATGACGTTGTCGATGCCGGCTTCGTGCAGGAGTTGACCGAGCAGCAGTCCCGACGGGCCCGCGCCGACGATGGCGACCTGCGTCCTCATGCGGCGCATCCCGGCCACGGCCCCAGCGGCGTTCCCGTGTCGACGAAGCGCCGGCATTGGTTCCGGCAGGCAGGGCGTCGCATCGTTGTCTCCTTGTTTGATCTGTGCACGCAGCGTAGGCCCGCGTCCGCATTCGCTCAATGGACAGAAGCGTCCAACGATTGAACTTTTGGAACATCCGAGGGAAGATCATGGCTCGCGGCGCCGATACGACCCATCCACGACCCATGGCCATCCACCTGCCCACCTACCTGCTCTACGGCGAAGAGGCCGGCTTGCCGCCCGCGGACGTCATGCACGCGGAGTCCATCGCCGAGCGCAGCAGCCTGCACTCCTGGGAAATCAGGCCGCATCGCCATGAGGCGCTGCTGCAGATCTTCAGCATCGACCGGGGCCGCGTCGAAGTCGTCCTCGACGACCAGCGGCAAGCCCTTTCCGGGCCCTGCGTGATCACGGTCATGCCGCTGGCCGTGCACGGATTCCGCTGGACTTCCGACGTCAAGGGCACCGTGTTCACGATGCTGGAGTCGCATGTGCGAACGCTGCTCTCCCGGGAAGAGGGATTGCGCGAAGCGGTGCTGAGGTCGCGGGCGGTCAGCGTCGAAGCGCCGGGGCGACGTGAACTTCGCGCGGCCGTGGACGCCCTCAGCGGCGAGTATGGACAGCACGCCGCCTGGCGCGCGAGCGCCATCGACGCCGCGCTCCTGCGGCTGTTCATCGCGCTCGGCCGCGGCCTTCCGCCCGCCGCGGCGCCGAACGAATCGGTCGGCGACCGTGCGCAGCAGCATGTCCGGCGCTTCCGGGCGCTCGTCGACGAACGCTTCCGCGAACAGCCCGCGCTGGCCGAGTTCGCGTCCGAGCTGGGCATCACGACGACGCAACTCAATCGGGTGTGCCGATCCGTGGTCGGCCATCCCGCGCTGGCCGTGCTGCATGCGCGCATCTGCCTCGAAGCCCAGCGCGAGCTGGCCTACACGACGCTCAGCATCAAGCACATCGCGTTCAAGCTCGGCTTCACGGACGCCGGCTACTTCACGCGATTCTTCGAACGGGAAGCGGGAGCGAACCCGTCTTCGTGGCGCGCGGCGATCCAGGCCGGTCGATAGGGCGGGGCAGCGCGGTCGCGCCGGCGCATCAGAACCTGTGAACGAATCCGACACACCCGCCCGGCGCGTCAAAACTCGCCTGCTCTGCGTTGCAAATGCTCGCCGGGGGAACCACCCCGGCTGTGCTTTGCGCCTTGATCAGACGCGTTTTGACGGCCGCTCGGGCGCGCCGGATCCATTCACAGGTTCTCAGTCGGCGACCGGCGCCGTCCCCGTGCGGTGCAGCAGTTCGAGCAGCAACGCCCATTCCCCCGCCGTGTAGCGCTTGCGAATGGCCGCCTCCATCGTGGCGGCTACCGTTCGCGCCCGGGCGGCGAGTTCGAGGCCGTCGGGCGTCAAGCGGATCAACTGCGCGCGGCGGTCGCTGTCGCTGCGCTCGCGGCTCACGAGGCCGCGTTCCTGCAAGCGCGTGAGCAGCGTCGTCAGGTTCGGGGCGTTGAGATTCAAGGCCGCTCCGAGCTCGCGCTGCGTGACGCCCTCGTTGTCGCGCAGCAGCATCAGCAGGCTGAACTCGACGGGCCGCAGTTGCAGCGGGCCACCGACCGCGTCGAAGAATGCCTTGTTGGTGGCGACCCGCGCCTGCGCCAGCGCATAGCCCAGCAGGTGCTGCAGTGCGCTGTGGTCGATCCGGTGGCGTGTCATTGGCGCAGCAGTGTACGGGTCCGGACGGGCGCCACGTCCGGGCGGCGGGTCAGCGCGGCGGCAGGCGCAGCGCGCCGTCGAGCCGGATCACCTCGCCATTGAGCGACGGGTTCTGCACGACATGGGCCGCCAGTGCGCCGAACTCCTCCGGCTTGCCGAGCCGCTTGGGAAACGGGATGGACGCGGCCAGCGAGTCCTGCACATCCTGCGGCAGCTTGTGGAGCAGCGGCGTGAGGAACAGCCCGGGGGCGATGGTCACCACGCGGATGCCGTGCTGCGCGAGGTCGCGTGCCAGCGGCAGCGTCAGCGACACGATCCCGCCCTTGGACGCCGCGTAGGCTTCCTGGCCGACCTGCCCGTCCCACGCGGCGACCGACGCGGTGCAGACGATGACCCCGCGTTCGCCGTCCTCGAGCGGGTCGCCGCGCGCCATCTCGGCGGCGGCCAGGCGCAACATGTTGAATGTGCCGACAAGGTTCACGTCGATGATCCGGCGGAAGTCCGCCAGCGGCATCGCGGTGCCATCGCGACCGATCAACCGTTTCGCGCCGCCGATGCCTGCGACGTTCATCAGCATGCGCAGCGGGCCGTGCGCGGCGCGCGCCCGGTCGAGTGCATGCGCGACGGAGTCTTCGTCCGTGATGTCGCAGGGCAGTGCGATGCCGCCGATCTCGGCGGCCACCGCGGCGGCGGCCTCGGCCTGGATGTCCAGCACGGCGACGCGTGCGCCGCCGGCCGCGAGGGCGCGGGCGGTCGCCGCGCCGAGGCCGGAGCCGCCGCCGGTGACGATGGCGGAATGTCCTTGCAGGTTCATGGCGTGTCTCCTCGGAGCTTCGGGTTCGCCTGGCTTGGCCGGCCGGGCAGGTGGAGGTGGGGGTCGCTGGCGTCGATCCGGTACATGGCTTCGACCGTGGCAGCGCGGTTCGACAGCACGGCGCGCTGGTTGATCGAGTTCTTGTCGGTGATCTCGCCGCGATCGATCGAGGGCGGCGCGAGCAGCAGTTGCATCCGCGCGATCCGGCTCGCGCTGCCGGTGCCTTCGTGCCACAGCCGATCGGCCAGGCGTGCGAAGAAGTCACGCACCTGCGGATGGGCCAGCACGACGTCCGGCGCCGCGTGCGCGGGCAGGCCGGCGAGCGCGGCGCAGTCGGGCAGGCGCGGGAACACCAGCGCGCCGACCTCCTCGCGATCCAGGCCGGCGATCACCGCGTCCTGCACGCAGGGATGGCCGAAGGCCACGATGCGGGCGCGCAGCGGGCCGACGCTCACGAAGGTGCCGGTGGAGAGCTTGAAGTCCTCGGCGAGGCGCCCGTCGAACATCATGCCCCGGCTCGGCTCGGCGGGGTCGATCCAGCGCACCGCGTCGCCGGTCCGGTAGAAGCCTTCCTCGTCGAAGGCTTGCGCGGTCTGCTCCGGATTGCGCCAGTAGCCCGGCATCACGTTCGGGCCGCGGAAGCGGATCTCGATCTTGCCGTCCACGGGCACCAGCTTCGCCTCGACGCCGGGGCAGGGCAGCCCGATGTAGCCCGAGCGCGCATGCGTTCCGACGACGAACGTGCAGGCCGGCGCCGCCTCGGTCATGCCGAGGCCGGTGAAGATCCGGATGCGCTCCCCGCAGGTGCGCACGGCGAGCGAGTCGAGCTGGTCCCAGGTGGCCTGCGACAGGCTGGCGGCGGCGAACATGAAGCCCTTGACGCGGCTGAACAGGGATTCGCGCAGCGCGTCGTCGTGCTCCATCGCGTGGGCGAGCTCCTCGAAGCCCTTGGGCACGTTGAAGTAGATGCTCGGCGCGATCTCGCGCAGGTTCGCGAGCGTCTGCGCGATGCCGTCCGGCGTTGGCCGGCCGTCGTCGATGTAGAACGTGCCGCCGTTGTAGAGCGCGATGCCCAGGTTGTGGTTGCTGCCGAAGGTATGGCTCCAGGGCAGCCAGTCCACCAGCACCGGCGGCTCGTCGCCGAGGAAGGCCATGGCCTGGCGCAGCATCTGCTGGTTCGCGCAAAGCATCCCGTGCGTGGTGACGACGGCCTTCGGGGCCTTCGTCGATCCCGAGGTGAAGAGGAACTTGGCGATCGTGCACGCGTCGATGGCGGCATGCGCGGCGTCGAGTTCGCTGCCGGGCACGGTGTTCAAGAGACCTTCGAAGCTCGCGCATCCGCGGCCCGGGAGCCGGCCGCTGCCGAGGATCACGGGGACGTCGGGCGCGACGGCGGCCTCGATCGCCCCGGCGTAGCTGGCGTCCGCGGCGTAGACCAGGCCGGGCGTCGTCGTCTTGATGACATGGCGCAGCTTGGCGTGATCGGTGGAGAGCAGCGAGTAGGCCGGCGAGACGCTGACGAACGGAACGCCGGCCCACATCGCGGCCATCATCAGCGTCGCGTGCTCGAGGTCGTTGCCCGACAGGATCGCCAGCGGTCGGTCGGCGGACAAGCCGTGGTCGAGAAGTGCCTGGCCGATGGCGCGCGCGCGCTCGAGCATGCGCGCATAGGTGATGCGCTGCCATTGACCGCTGCCGTCGCGGCGCGCGACGAAGGTTCGCTCGGGCGCCGAGTGCGCCCAGATGGCCAGCAGGTCGCAGAAGCTGCGCGGGTGGTGCGCGAGCGGCTCGGGCGAGTGGAGCAGCTGGACGCCATCGGCGCGCGTGTGCACCCGCACGTCGGTGCAGCCGCCGACGCGGGCGGCGCGGAACGGCGCCGGCGAGGAATCATCGGGCAGGGAGGTCATGTCGGTGTCTCCAGGAGTCGCTTCTGCGAGCGATTCACGCCTTCAGGACCTTGCCGGCGCGCTTGTCGAGAAAGGCACGCAGGCGCTCCTTCGCGTCGGGCGTGCTTTCCGCGACAGCCGCCATCAGCGATTCGGTGAACAGCCCGTCCGACTGGGACTGGTCGGCGATCCGCGGCAGGGCGTGCATCACGGCGAAGTTGGACAGGGTCGCGTTCTCCGCGATGCGTCGTGCCAGCGTGATGGCGTGCGCGACGCCCTGTCCTTGCTCGACGACGTATTGCACCAGGCCGGCGGCAAGGCCCTCCGTTGCATCGTAGACGCGCCCGGTGAGCATCAGGTCCGCCATGCGGGCCGTGCCGATCAGGCGCGGAATGCGGGCCGAGCCGCCGCCGCCCACGAACAGGCCGCGCTGTCCTTCCGGCAATCCGAAGTAGGCCGATGGCTCCGCCACGCGGATGTGGCAGGCGGAGGCCAGCTCCAGTCCACCGCCGATGACCGCGCCGTGCAATGCCGCGACGACGGGCACGCGGCCGAACTGTATTTGCTCGAACGCGGCGTGCCACATGCGCGAATGCAGGACGCCTTCGCCGACATCGCGCTCCACCAGCTCGCTCAGGTCGAGCCCGGCGCAGAAGTGCTCCCCCGCGCCGCTGACCACGGCGGCGCGAACCGCCACCGGCAGGTTGGTGAAGGCCGTGTGCAGTTGCTGGATGAGCCGATCGGAGATCGCGTTGCGTTTCGCGGGGCGCGCCAGGCGCACGTGCGCGACGGGGCCGAGAACGCTGATGTCCAGCAGATCGAGCTGCCCGAGCAGGCCGTCTGCGGTGGTCCAGGTCGGTGCGATGGTGTCGGTCATTTAGTTATAAAACACAATTAAAACGATAACGCGATGATGGAGCAAGTCTGTGCTTGCAGCAAGGAAAAATCATGTTGATGCGGGTAAACACCAGATGCGGCCATGGCAATTGATTACTAACAATAACTATAAGATAGAAGCAATCGACGCGGCTTCAACGCGTCACGCCGCTTGACCAATGCTCGCCACGGAGACCCCGATGAGACCCAGCCCGCCTGATGACACCCTTTTCATCGCGCCCGTCGCGGGGAGTGCGACGTGAACGCCCGCCGCGACTTCGCGGCCAGGTTCGACGACACGTGGCTGCTGGCCGGCGCGCGCACGCCGTGGGTCGACTATTGCGGCGCCCTCGGTGGCGTCTCCCCGACCGACCTCGGCATCCTGGCTGCCCGTGCGGCGATCGCGCGGGCCGGCGTCGATCCGGCCGCCATCGATTCCGTGCTCGCCGGTTCGATGGCGCAGGCGGACTTCGATGCCTACATGCTGCCGCGCCACATCGGCCTGTATTCGGGCGTCCCGATCGCGGTGCCCGCCTTGATGGTGCAGCGCATCTGCGGCACCGGCTTCGAGCTGTTTCGCCAGGCGGCCGACCAGATCGCGCTCGGCTACGCCAGCCTTGCGCTGGTCGTCGGCGCCGAGTCGATGACGCGCAACCCGATCGCGGCCTACACGCATCGCGGCGGCTTCAAGCTCGGCGCGCCGGTGGAATTCAAGGACTTCCTGTGGGAGGCACTGGACGATCCGGCGGCGCGCGTCTCGATGATCCAGACCGCTGAGAACCTGGCCGTGCGCTACGGCATTGCGCGGGAGGAGGTCGATGCATTCGCCGCGAGCTCCTTCGAGCGCGCGCTGCGGGCGCAGGCGCAAGGGTTGTTCGATGAGGAAATCGTGCCGGCGGCCAGCGAAGTCTTCGAGCTGGCCGGCTATGAGTCGCGCGCGATCGCGCTGCCGCGGCGGGTCGAGCGCGCGGCGTCCGATACGCACCCGCGCCCGACGCCCGTCGAGGTCCTCGCCAAGCTGAGGCCCGTCTACCCGGGCGGCGTGCAGACGGCCGGCAACTCCGCCGCGCTGGTCGATGGCGCGGCCGCGGCGGTGGTCGCCTCGGGAGACGTCGTCCGCGCGCAGGGCCTGGAGCCGCTGGCGCGCTTGCGCGCCGTCGCCGTCGTCGGCGTGGCGCCCGAGGTGATGGGCATCGGGCCCGCGCCCGCGATCCGTGCGTTGCTGGCGCGCTGCGACCTGCGCCTCGCCGACATCGACCTGTTCGAGATCAACGAGGCGCAGGGCGCGCAGACGCTGGCAGTGCAGCGCGACCTCGGGCTCGATCTCGAGCGGCTCAACGTCAACGGCGGCTCGATCGCGCTGGGCCATCCGCTCGCGGCCACGGGCGTGCGCCTGACGTTGACGCTCGCGCACGAACTGCGCCG
>Ga0307516_10007533_pt1 | contig 12496 bp, 12 predicted proteins | sample 19_EM_MG_FD_203310 | JGI IMG/M metagenome (GOLD analysis project Ga0307516, IMG submission 203310) | Populus trichocarpa ectomycorrhiza microbial communities from riparian zone in the Pacific Northwest, United States - 19_EM | ecosystem: Host-associated > Plants > Roots > Unclassified | place...
TTGAAATCCAAGATCGTCCTCAAAAAAGCGACCAGGAGCCGGAGGGTACTACTCCGACTCCTGGTCTCGTCCCAAACAGTGGCCAGTAACTATTCTGCCGGCGTCTCCTTGATCATCTGGAACTCCGGATACCCGAGCACGCCCATTTCGGGCATGTCGAGACCCTGAAGCTCAATCTCTTTGCTGACGCGAATCGGCGTGATCTTGTCGCTGATCTTGAACCAGACGTACGCCATGGCAAAGCCGAAGACGCAGACCACGACGCAGTCGATGGCCTGCATCGCGAGCTGCGAGGCATCGCCATACAAGATACCGCGCACGCCATCCGAGCCGTATTGCTTGACCATCTCGTCGCGCACGACGCCGTTCCAACCCGCGCCGTACTCGCCCGTGGCGAAGATGCCAACGGAGAGCACGCCCCACAGGCCGTTGACACCGTGGACTGCGACCGCGCCGACGCAATCGTCGACGCCCTTGGCCTCGATGAAGCGCGCCGCGATGACGACGAGCACGCCAGCGATCAAACCGATGATCACCGCGCCCATCGGGTTCACGAACGCGCAAGGCGCCGTGATCGCCACCAGGCCCGCCAGCATGCCGTTGACCAGCATGCCCGGATCCGGCTTCTCACCCCGCATCATCATGTACATCATGCACGAGAAGGCCGCTGCCACGCTCGCGAGCATGGTGTTGACCACGACGAACGAGATGCGCAGATCGGTGCCGGACAGCGTCGAGCCCGGGTTGAACCCGAACCAACCGAAAGCGAGGATGAAACAGCCGACGATGGCCATCGGCAGGTCGTGCGCCGCCAGCGTGACCGGTTTGCCGTTGACGTATTTGCCGATGCGCGGGCCAACGACGATGCCGCCTGCCAGGGCGATGATGCCGCCCATTGCATGCACCACGCCAGAGCCTGCAAAGTCGACCGCCCCGTGACCGAGGTGCCAGTTGACGCCACCTTGAGCCAAGAAGCCGCCGCCCCAAACCCAGTTGGCGTAGAGGCAGTACGGTAGCGCGACCCATAAGCCGTAGAGCACGAAGTTCTTCCACGCCCAGCGCTCGGCCATGGTGCCCGTGGGAATAGTGGCGGTGGTGTCCATGAACACCATCATGAAGAAGAACAGGCCCATGACCGCGGTGTCGTTCACCGACGATCCGAGGAAGAAGCCCTTGGTGCCCATGATGCCGTACTTGCCGGCGATCTGGATGCCGCTATTCAGCACGGCGGTACCGGGCCCGAGCGACGAATACCAACCGGGCGGCACGGGGCCGTTGAACCAATTGCCCCAACCGAGCGCGAAGCCGTAGGCCCAAAAGCCTAGGCAGCCGAGCGGGTAGATCATGAAGTTCATCGCGAAAGTGTGCGCGGCGTTCTTAGCGCGACACATGCCCGTCTCGACCAGCGCGAAACCGGCCTGCATGAACATGACCAAGAAGCCCGTAACCAGCGTCCACATCATGTTGATGGAGAACAGGTTGTGCGCCGTCCGGTCGTAGAGGTCGCCGGTGCTGAGCGCGCTCGGCACGTCGCCTTTGCCGTCGCCGGCGGGGGTTGCCCAGACGCCGGCGTTGGCGCCGGTCGGATCTGGCCACTGCGGACCCTTGTCGACACTGGTGCCCGAGAAATAGGGGGGCAGCACCGGCGGCGCAGCGGATCCGGCAGGAGCCGCGGGGGCCGGGGCCGCTGCGGCGGGCGCGGCGGCGGATGCGGCCGGAGCCGGATCGTCCGCGAACGCAACCGTGCTGAGCGTCGCGAACGACGCCAGTAGGCCCAAGAAAAGTAGCTTGAATTTGCTCACCGAGATCTCCCTTTCTAAAGTTCGGGCACGGCCCGGAGGGCTCCGTGACGTGTCCGCGTGATTTTCTGCGATAATTGGGGGTTCAAGACAGATGGCGACGCTGGTGGCGAGCCACCAAAAGGATGAGCAGCGACCCAAAGGCGATGCAGACGCTGACCCGAGGCAGAATCGACCAATGGAATCCGCTCAAGACGATGCTGAGCACCAGCGTCGGGCCCAGGACGAGGAAGCGGGATACTCGGGCACTCAGAGCGGTGTTCATGGTCGTTTTCTCGCTTTCACCGAGAGGCTGCGGGGCAAGACGGAACATCAATGGCCTCTGCCCAAGCGAGTACCGGTGTCTGCATTTCGGCAGTCTTTCCGAACAGACTCTCTGTTTCGGAGATGCGATAAACAATACTCACGGAATATTCATGGAATCTTTATGCTGGCGGGCGAGGATTTCGGCCCGCATAGTGATTCCGCTCGAGTGCCACGCAAATGATGCCCGCCATCCTGATCATCGACGGCGATCTGGCGACGCGACGGGTGCTGCGCACCTCGCTCGGAACCGAGGGCTATCGCACTTGGGAAGCGAGTAGCGCGCGCGAGGGGCTATTCGCGTTCGCCGCGCGCGCCCCCCAAGCAGTGCTGCTCGGCCTCAGCTTGCCCGACGGGCCCGGTCTCGAGGTGCTCGCCTCAATCCGTGATGCCTCCGACGTGCCGGTGCTCATCATGTCCGCGGGCGGAGCCGGCTCAGACCAAGTCAAAGCGCTCGACAGCGGAGCCAACGACTACATTCTCAAACCATTTCGGGAGGCTGAGCTGCTGGCTCGCCTGCGCGCGGTGCTGCGCGTGGCTGCGCGAAGGCAGCGGCGCCACGAGGTGCTCACGGTCGGGCCGCTCCGCCTCGAGAGTCGGGACGGCAAAGCCTTCCTGCGCGAAAAGGAGGTCGACCTGACCCCGACTGAATTCCGACTGCTCGAGGTGCTGGCGCGCGACGCCGGGCGCGTCGTGACCCACAAACGCCTGTTGGCGGCGGTGTGGGGCGCTGAATATGTGGCTGATGTCCAATACTTGCGCGTCTTCATCCGGCGTTTGCGCTGCAAGCTGGAGAGCGACCCCGAAACGCCCGAGCTCTTGCTAACGGCGCCACGGCTGGGCTACCGCCTGCGCGGCTTCGAATGACTTTACGCAATTTTTATACCCCCCTCGGTACGATGATTGGGGACATCGATGCTGGGCCAAATGGTGCTGTTAATCGCGGAGGAGCCTCAGTTGAGGCGCCTGCTCCGGGTAACACTGAATCACCAAGGCGCGCAGCTCATCGAGTGCCGTCGGGCGCGCGACGCGCTCGAGCTGATTGAAGCGCACCACCCCGACCTGATCTTGCTGGATCTTCGCGTCCCGGATGCAGCCGGACACGAGGCGACGGCCCTGCTGCGCGAGCGGACCGAAGCCGCCCTGATCGCCCTAGGCGACAGCGAGGACGAGCAGCAGAAAATTGCCGTATTCGACGCCGGAGCCGACGACTATCTCGGCCTTCCGTTCAGCCCCCCCGAAATGCTGGCTCGCGTGCGCGCCGCCCTACGCAGGTCGCTGCGTTTTCGGGTGCAGAAACCGCAAGACTCTTTCCACGTCGGAGCGCTCGAAGTCGACTTCGTCGCGCGTGAGGTGCGGCTGCACGGCAAGTCGATTCACCTCACCCCAACGGAATACAAGCTGCTCGGCGTCCTGATTGGTTCGGCGGGCAAGGTCGTGACGCACGAAAAGCTCCTGCAAGAAGTGTGGGGGCCCGAATCGATCGACCAGGTGCAGTACCTGCGGGTGTACATGAAGCAGCTGCGTCGCAAGCTCGAGCAGGCGCCCACCTTCCCCCAGTACCTCGTTACCGAGCCTGCGGTCGGCTACCGATTGCGGTTACCCGCGTGACACGACTCGTGTGATATACGCGCAGCGTGTCAGAGGTTCTCCCGTCCTGGACAGCGCTGCCCTTCGGCGCGCTCGTGCTTTCGATGGCCTCGCTGCCGATGCTGGTCCCACATTTCTGGGAAAAGCGCGCATTTCAGGCGTTCGTTGTGGCGCTGTGTACGGTACCGGTCGTCTACTATTTGAGCCAGCGTGGCCTCGAGCACGAGGTCTTGCGCAGCGTGACCGGCTACGCGACGTTCATCGCGACGCTTGGCGCGTTGTACATCGCGGCGGGCGGCGTGTACGCCAGCGCCGACTTGAAAGCGACGCCCGGCGTCAACGTGGGCTTTCTGATCGTCGGCAGCCTGCTGGCGAGCATCATCGGCACGACCGGCGCGAGCGTGCTGGTGATTCGTCCGCTCTTGCGCACCAATTCGCAGCGCCGGAACAAGGGCCACCTGATCCCCTTCTTCATCTTGGCCGTGGCCAACGCGGGCGGCCTGCTCACGCCACTGGGTGACCCGCCGCTGCTGGTCGGTTTCGTGGGCGGCGTGCCGTTTTTCTGGACCTTGAAGCTCTTGCCGATTTGGCTGCTCTACGTCTCGATGTTCGCGTTGTTCTTGTTCCTCGTGGATCGCAGAGCCTATGCACGGGAGCCGAAAGAAGCGCTGCAACGCGACGATACTGAGCAGATGCCGCTCGAGGTCCGCGGCAAGCGTAACCTGGCGTTGCTCGGCGCGATCGTCGGCGCAGCGTTCTTGCCCCTAGGCTGGCGCGAGCTCGGGCTCGTGGCCATTGGCTTCATTTCCTACTTTGGGACCCCCAAAGAGCTGCACAAGCTAAACGGCTTTTCGATGGGGCCGATCATCGAGGTGGCACTCCTTTTCGTAGGCCTGTTCGTGTGCCTCGTGCCGATCGAAATCATGCTGGGATACCTGGCCCCCACTTTGCCGATTCAGCACAGCTATCAGCTATTTTGGGGCTCCGGCATCTTGTCGTCGGTGCTAGACAACGCCCCCACCTACGCCGCTTTCGCGGCGCTCGCCAAGGGCCTCAGTCATGGTCGTCCTGACCTGGTCGCGGGCATGTCGCCGCAGATGCTGATCGCCGTGAGCGCCGGCAGCGTGGTCATGGGCGCCACCACTTATATCGGCAATGGCCCGAATTTGATCGTGAAATCCATCGCCGAACGCTCCGGGATCACGATGCCAAGCTTCGTGCGCTACGCTATCTTCGCGTTCTTCGCGATGCTCCCCGCCCACGTCATCGTCACAGCCGCGCTGATCTTTCTCGAACGTTAGGAGTGAAACTTGGAACCCACCGACGATTCACCCGAACCAGCCGTCCCTGTGCCCAGCCAACGACCTCTGGTCAACAGCGGAGAAGAACCGCGCGTCGTGCTGGCCGCCGTCGACACATCGGCGGCTGCGGAGCGCGTGATCGCGACCGCCGCGCGCTTCGTGCGCGCCTTCCCCGAGTCGACGCTGCACGTCTTGCACGTGCTCAGGTTCGCGCGCAGCGACCGACACGCCGGCATACCAGCCATGGGCTCCGACGTCGTCGACGACGCCAAGGACCATTTGGAATTTCACAAGCGCATGGCCATGAGGCAGTGCCGAAATCCGGTCACCGGTCATTTCGCAGTTGGCAACCCCACGAGCGAGATCCTGCGCTACTGCACGGACTTGAAAGTGGACCTGCTCATCATCGCCACGCACGATCACTCCGGGTTCGAGCGACTGCTCCTAGGATCCATCGCCGAAACGCTGGTGCGCAAGGCGCCATGCAGCGTAACCGTCGTGCGGCAGGCCATGCATCGCGACAAGCGCTGAGTCCTGTCGCTAGGTTTCTGAAAGGTTGCGAGCGCGTGTCTGAAGCCGCCTTGGCATCTCATAGCTGTCTTTAGCTAGGTTGATGTTTCGGACCGCGGCCCGAAACTCGGTTAGAGTGTGTCACCTATGAGTAGCGCGCGTCCTTTCGACGAGCGCGGCACATCGCGCTTGCGTGCGGCAAAGGCCGGCGCGTCCGCGGAGCGTGTCGGCTTCCTGTGGGGTGCGCTGACGAACGTGGTGACGACGACGATCGCGTTCTGGGTGGCACCGCATGCGCAGCTTGCGCACCTGATGATCATCCATCTGCTCGGCGCCGTCTTGATTTCGACGCGCTATGGCATGGCCGTCTCGACCTTCACGGCCGTCACGGGCGCCCTGGCGTTCGACTTCTTCTGCATTCCGCCGGTGTTCGCGTTCGCGATGCCGGACCCGCGCAACGTGCTCAGCTTCACCGGCATGCTGCTGGTGGCGCTGCTGGTCTGTTGGCTGAATCAGGGAGTGCGCCAGCAGCGTGCAGCAGCGCGCGCCAGTGAGGAGCGCACGCAGGCGCTGTGTCAGCTGAGCCTGGATCTGTCGCAGGTGACCAGCGCTGAGGAGTTGTTCGTGCGTGCCCAGTGCCACCTGCGCGAGCTATTCGGGGAGCAGGCCGAGCTGTGTTTCACGAGCGCCGAACCACCGGTCGAGCCCGACTTCACGACGCAAAGCATCGTCGATCACGACCACGCGCTTGGCTACATCCGCGTGAAAAAAGACGGCGTCGCCAGCGAGCGCGCCGACAGGCGACTACTCTTGGTGGCCAGCGCCGATCGCATCGCGGACGCGCTCAAGCTCTTGCAGCTCGGCGATGCGGCCCGCCGCGCCGAGGTCGCTACCGAAGTGGAGCGAAACAGGAACGCGCTGCTCAGCGCCGTGTCGCACGACATGAAGACGCCGCTGGCTTCGATCATGACGGCCGGCAGCTCGCTGCTGGCCAGCTCCTGGAAAAAAGACGCGCCGACGCGCGAGCTGCTCGAGACCATCGTTCAGGAGTCCGAGCGTATGAACGGCTTGATCACGAACCTGCTCAGCGCGACACGCCTGGAGTCGGGCGGCGTCGTGTTGAACAAGGAGATCGAAGCGCTCGACGATTTGGTATTTGGCGTACTGTCACGCCTCTCGGGCCGGCTTTCGGATCGCGAGGTCGACGTGGACATTCCAGCAGATCTGCCGATGGTTTCCGTCGACGCGGTGCTGATCGACCAGCTGCTAGTCAACTTGCTCGAAAACGCGCTGCGCTACGCGCCGAGCGGCTCGGCCATCGAAATTCGAGGCTTCGCCGAAACCGACGCAGTCAGCGTCGAAGTCTGCGATCGCGGGCCAGGCATCCCGGCCGCAGAGCGCGAGCGAGTCTTCGAAAAGTTCTATCGCGGACAAGCAGCCCGGCAGAACGACGGCGGGACCGGTTTGGGCCTGACCATCTGTCGGGCAGTGGTGCAGGCGCACGACGGCAAGATCGCCATTCTCAGTCGCGCTAGCGGCGGTACGAAAGTGCGTTTCACTCTGCCCTCGAGTGCGCCGGCGCCGTTCGCCGCCGCGCCTTCTGAAAGGAGAACGACGGCATGATCCCGGCCATCCTAGTCATCGAAGACGACTTGCCCATGCGGCGCGTGATCCGCTCGGCCCTCGGCGGCCAGGGCTATCACGTGTGGGAGGCGGGCACGAAGCGCGACGCCATCTCGACCATCAACAAGAGCGTGCCACAGGCCATCTTGCTCGATCTTGGGCTGCCAGATGGTAGCGGGCTCGAGGTGCTGAAGGTCGTGCGCGAGCGTTCCGAGGTGCCGATCGTCATCATTTCTGCGCGCGGCGAAGAGCGCGACCAGGTGCTGGCGCTCGACAGCGGCGCGAACGACTACGTGACCAAGCCGTTCCGCGAAGCCGAGCTTTTGGCACGACTGCGCGCGGCCCTCCGCAGCGCCGCAGCGTACGCGGTGCCGCTCGACGAGCACCTGGAGATCGGACCTTTGCGCATTCACCCGCACGAGCGCACCGTGTATCTCAATGGCAAAGAGGTGCCGCTCACACCCACCGAGTTCAGCTTGCTGCAGGTGATGGCGCGGCAGGCCGGCAGGGTCGTCACGCATCGGCACTTGCTGCGTGAAGTTTGGGGCGGGTCTTACGTTCAAGATACGCAGTACCTTCGCGTCTACATGCGCCAGCTTCGCCGCAAGCTCGAGCAAGATCCGAACTCTCCGCAGCTATTGATCACGACCCCGGGCGTGGGCTATCGCCTGCGCGTGCCCGACGCCTGAGCTCACTCTTCGGGTGTGCAGCCAGAGCTGAGCTTGACGGTGTAGCCAGCTGGCGGATTCTCGGCGGTTTGTGGCGCGTCGTGAACGTCTTTGGTCGTCGCGACGAACGGATCGACTTCGCTGCCCGCGCCCACGAACGCGACCTTCACGGAATCGCGGGTGATACTGAGCACGGCCTGCAAGTCGCCGTCGACGTCATAGGTCGCGTCGACCTCGCCGCCGAGCAGCACCGGCACGTAGTTACAATGATCGACCTTGTTCGTGCCCGTCGCATCTTTGGTGATGCTGAGCGCGACCGTGTCGGGGCTCACGTACTGCTGCCCGTCGCAAGCGACGAGCCAGGGCACGACGCATAGCGTGAGAGCGGTGAGGAGTAGCTTGCTCATGGAAAAATCACCATTCTGAGCCCGACCGACACCCAGGCGTGTAGCGCGGGGTTGTCGATGCTGCCAGACGAGGTCACGACGCCATTGATCTCGGTCTTTTGGTGCGTGTAGCGACCGAGCGACACCAGCGCGAAAGGACCGAGGCCGAAGCCGCGGCTGGCCCGAAAGTCGAGCCCTCCCGTCAAACGCGCAAGCTCGATGCCTTGCGCCGTGGACGTCTCGCTGTAACGACCGGCGTCGGAGATGGTTTGGCTGCCGGTGGTCATGCCGATGCCGTAGCCGATCCAGCCGTTCATCGATTCCGCGGGCGTGAAGCTGTAGCGCAGCTCGAGACCCAGGCGCGTGCTCACGGCGCTGCACGAAACGTCGTCGACGGCGTCGTTGCCAGCCTCGCAGTGCGCCTCGGTGCGCAGATCGGAGCCCTCCCAACCTACGCCGACGTTCAGGTAGCCGCCCAGGTACAGCGAATCGATGAGCTTGGCGCCCAGCCCGAGCTCGAGGGGCATCCATTGCCAGCCGTAGCGCGAATTGAGCGAGTCGCCGCGACCCGCCGTGGCGTCGCCGAACGGAAAGAGCACGGCCGTGAGCGGCACGAAGTGCATTTGAAAGCCCGTGCGCGCTTCGGCCGGGCCGCGCTTGTGCGGGAGGGCGGCCGCAGGAGCCGCAACCGGCGCGGGCGGCGGAGCTAACGCCGGAGTGGGGGCTGGAGCGGGCGCACCGACCGCGGGGCCCGGCGGCGGTGCGACGGCCGCGGGCGCCTGTGCCCAGGCAGCACCAGGCACGAGGACAAGTAAGGCAGCACAGCAACGCATCTGAAAGCTCTCCAGGAACGAGGGCAGATCTAGCTTTAACCCCTGAGCATAGCCCAGAGCCCCTGAACGTTTACAAGAGGCAAGATGTCGCGCACCGGCGCAAGGCGCGCGCGACCGTTAGTGAAGCTGAGCGAGCATGATGTGCGCGATTGTCAGATAGATGAACAGCCCCGAGGCGTCGACCAGCGTGGTGATGAGAGGCCCCGAGACGACCGTAGGATCGACACCGAATTTTTCGGCGGCTAGCGGGATGAGAGCGCCGACCGTGTTGGCCCAGGTGCACACGACCAGCACCGTCAACCCCACGCAGGCCGCGAGATCCCAGCCGACTCCCCACATGCTCGCGCGAAAGAAGGCGATGCTGCCGAGCAGCACCCCGAGCGCCAAACCGGTGCTCGCTTCTTTGGCCAGTACGCGCAGGGCGTCGCCCAAGCGAATCTCTCCGAGCGCCAGCGCGCGGATGATGGTCGACACTGTCTGCGAGCCGGCGTTGCCGCCCGTACCGATCAGCAGCGGCACGAAGAACGACAGCGCCACGACCTTGGTGAGCTCGTCTTCGAAGTGCCTGAGCACCGTGCCGGTGGCGGTTTCGGCGACGAACAGCAGCACCAGCCAACTGAGACGACTGCGCACGACTCGGTGCATCGGCGTCTGAAAGTAGGGCAGCTGAGCCGCAATCTTCGAGGCGACGCCGCCTTGATTCAAGATGCCGGCGCCCGCCTTGGACAAGGCGGCGTCGAGCAAGTCGTCGACCCGCACGGCGCCGACCAGCTTGCCTTGCTTGTCGATCACGGGCAGCGACAGAAAATCGTGCACTTGAATGATCTCGGCGGCGTCGCCGCGCTCGGTCTCCTCCGACACGGCGATCGGGTCGGAGGTCATGGCTTTCTCGATCGGCGTCGCCGGATCCAACACGGCGACTTGGCGCAGCGGCAAAACGCCGACCAGGCGCCCCTGATCGACGATGTAGCAGTTCTGCGCGACCTCGATGTTGGTCTCGTTTTGGCGCAGCTGGGCGAGTGCATCGCCGACCGTGGCGGTGCGTTCGCAAGACCAGACTTTAGGCGTCATCAGGCGCGCCACGGCAGCTTCAGGCGACGCCAAGATCCGCTCGATTTTGGCCCTATTGGCTGGGTCGAGCGAGCCTTCGACCTTCGTGCGGTCGCCCGGGCGCATGCCGGATAAAATCGCGACCTGATGGTCGGTGGGCATGTAGTCCAAGATCCGCGCAGCGTGCGCCGGGTCGCAGGCGCCGATGACGCGCGCCGCGACGGCGGCGTGCGCGGCGCGCAGCATGGCAGCCGCTCGACGGTCGTCACTGGCTTCGACTAGCCGCCGTCCTTGCGTCAGCGAGCGGCGCGACAAATCGCGACCGAGGTCGGCGGGGCGCACGCGCGTGACCGCTTCTTTCAGGCCCACATTGCCGCCCGCGAGGCCCGCGTCGATGACGGAAAGATCAGGGATTGGCAGCGCGCTTCGAACGACTGGTTCGGCCTCAACTCCGGACATGACTGGCTCCTACTTCTGGCTACCGAGAATATCGGCGGTGCTGCGTTCGATGCCTTGCAAGATGAGATCGAGCGGCAAATGCGTCGTAGTCAATCATCGGCGCCGATAAGCTACGCCGCCCGGCGCTCGTTGTGCCGACAAGACCATGAAGCCCTTACGATTTCTTGATCGGCGGACCGGGCGATCCGTGCGCGTGCGGGCGTTGCTTGACGGCGCGCCGCTGCAGCTCTACTTGCTTGCGGTAGACGTGAACTTGCATAGAGGATTTGGCTCGAGCTTTCGCAGAGGCGCCGTCTTCCGGTGCCTGCTGACGCTCGTCGCGCTGTTTTACGTCGCACAGCACCTCTCGGCTATCGCGCACTTTGCCCTCGTTCGGCACGCCGTGTGCGACGAGCATGGTGAGCTGGTCGACGTTGACGTCGCGAAGGCCGCTGCGCCGGTGAGCGAAGCTTTACCGGCGCCCGCGCTGGGCTCGCTAGAGGCCTCGCCGCACTCGGGTCACGAGCACCAGCACTGCAGCGTGCTCGCCCATCTCCGGCCTCACCTTTCTGCGGCTATTTTCGCGGGAATTCCTGTCCGAGTAGCGGCGGTTCCGGACGTCCGCATCGTGAGCTGCCAGAGCTCACCGCCGCTCGCGATCCCGATCTACCGGCTGGCGCCCAAGAACTCGCCGCCCGCCTAGCGCTGCACACGACCATGCCGCCCAGCGACGCGCCCGGATGCGCGCGTCTGCTGGCGTCGTAGCGCGGTAGACAAACGACTCCATCGTTCGACCCCTTCGTGAAGGTTTCATCCTCACGGCGAGATGCGCGCCACGCAATGCCGTCTGCGTGCGCGCGCTGCATGTCCCGGCGACGGCGTTTCGGAGCAATGCGTGAAGCCTTCTCCTCTTTGGCCCGCGTGGGCCACACTTGTGCTCGTTTTTGCCATCGTCTCTCGGGCGGGTGCACAAGAGGCGCCTCCCGCTCAGACGATCACCCCACCCGAGGTGGTGCAGCGCGTGGACGCTGTGTATCCACCCGCGGCTCTCGCGGCCCGGATCGAGGGGACCGTGACGTTGTTCGTAACCGTGCAGGCGGATGGCATTGTCGCCCAGGTAACCCTGGCGGAAAGCGCGGGCGACGCTTTCGATCAGGCGGCGATTGGGGCGGTCAAGCAGTGGAAGTTCTCGCCAGCACGGCGGGGAGACCATGCGATCGAGAGCCGAATTCGTATCCCTTTTTCTTTCACGCTGCCTGTGGCGGACCCCGCGCCGGTCTCCGAAGCCCCTTCGCCCTCCGAGCCTTCCAATCCGACCGTCGCCCCGTCTGAATTGCCGTCGCCGCCGGCAGAGCAGCCAGGCGCCGCTGCAGGTCCGAGGCAGCCGCCCGAGGCCCGACGACCAGTCATCGCGCAACCGGCGGGGAGGGAGATCACGGTGCTCGGGCGCGCCAAACCACCGAGTCGCGGTTCATCGGACTACCAGCTCACGCTTGGCGGGCTTGCAGCAGTACCGCGCCAGAGCGCAGCGGAAGTGCTCAAGCTGGCGCCCGGCATTCTCCTCACCAATGAAGGTGGCGAGGCACACGCCGAACAGGTCTTCCTGCGCGGATTCGACGCCCGTGAGGGCCAGGATATCGAGTTCACGCTCGATGGCGCGCCGATCAACGAGAGCGGAAACCTCCACGGCAACGGCTACGCCGACACGCACTTCATCATTCCGGAGCTGATCGAGTCCCTGCGCGTGGTCGAGGGGCCGTTCGATCCGCGACAGGGCAACTACGCTGTTGCGGGCTCCGCCGACTACCACCTCGAGCTCAGGCGACGCGGAATTACCTCGGAATTCTCCGCCGGCAGCTACGGCACATACCGCGAGCTTTTGAGCTATGGCCCACCGGACGGCACGCCCGGCACGTTCGCGGCCGGCGAGCTCTATCAGACCGACGGCTTCGGGCAGAACCGCGACGGCAAGCGCGGCACGGTGATGCTGCAGTA